>OCRG01000034.1_pt1 | contig 20502 bp, 20 predicted proteins | sample 1535071 | NCBI WGS metagenome assembly OCRG01 (sample SAMEA3275605, study PRJEB22092) | marine metagenome | biome: ENVO:00000447; feature: ENVO:00002042; material: seawater | collected 2014-06-22T16:30:00+00 | depth 0 m
AGGAACTTCATACCAATTTGCGGGAACAAGGCATACGTCAGCACGTCATCAATTTGCTCATCAGCAACGCGCAATGATTTTTCTTTTGCCAATGTTTCGAATTCATCTGTCAGTGATTGCAATTCGTTTTCAAGCATATCTGCTGGGCGGCAGGTAATGGGCTCTTGGCCATCTTCAAGTACACGCTGTTGAAGTTCTTTATCGACAGGCGCTGGAGTCGCACCGTACTCACCTTTAAGAACGCCAGAGGTTTCTTTCGTAATACTTTTATAACGCTCACCAGTGAGTACGTTTAACACGGCTTGCGTGCCAACGATTTGAGAGGTTGGTGTTACGAGTGGCAAATAACCCAGGTCTTTACGAACACGTGGGATCTCTTCAAGCACTTCATCTAAACGATCAGCTGCACCCTGCTCTTTAAGTTGGCTTTCCATGTTGGTCAACATGCCGCCAGGGACTTGTGCAACCAAGATGCGTGAATCTGTACCACGTAGAGACCCTTCGAACTTCGCATATTTCTTACGCACATCACGGAAGTAAGCAGCGATTTCTTCAAGGGCTTTCATATTCAAGCCGGTGTCACGCTCAGTGCCTTCTAAAATTGACACTACCGCTTCGGTTGAAGAGTGACCATAGGTCATCGACATTGAAGAGATAGCAGTATCCACCATATCAATACCTGCCTCTGCAGCTTTGATTAAGGTGGTTGTACTTAAACCGGTTGTTGCGTGGCAATGCAAAGCGATAGGAATGTTAACCGTCGCTTTCAAGCGCTTAACCAACTCATAAGCAACATATGGCGTTAACAAGCCTGCCATATCTTTAATTGCAATTGAGTGACAACCCATGTCCTCAAGCGACTTACCCATGTTGACCCAGTAATCTAAGTCATGAACAGGACTTACCGTGTAAGACAAAGTGCCTTGTGCGTGCTTATCAACTTTTAACGTTGCTTTAACCGATGTCTCAAGGTTGCGTAGGTCATTCATCGCATCAAAAATGCGGAATACATCGATACCGTTTGTGGCACAACGCTCAACGAACTTTTCAACAACGTCATCGGCGTAATGGCGATAACCCAAAATGTTTTGCCCACGGAACAACATTTGTTGCGGTGTATTTGGCATCGCCTTTTTTAGCTCGCGTAAACGCTCCCATGGGTCTTCCCCCAGGTAACGAATACAAGAGTCAAATGTTGCACCACCCCAAGACTCTAATGACCAGTAACCAATTTGATCTAGCTTCTCAGCAATAGGCAGCATGTCATCTAGACGAAGACGTGTTGCAAAGAGAGATTGATGGGCGTCGCGCAAAACGACATCAGTGATAGCAAGTTTTTGTTGAGTCATAGGAGGCTCTTAATTCTTATTAGTAACGGGTTGTAACGATCAGCTGTTTTGCGCTGAACGATAACGGGCAATCGCTGCACCGATAACGGCAACGAGCTTAACGTTTGATGTTGGGGTGATAGCACCACCTGCGGCAGGCGCACTGCTTTCAGGTGCTGGATCTGGGAATCGTGCAGCAATCGCTGACATGACGCGCAGCGCCATAATGAGAACTGTTAGGAAAACAAACACCATTCCCATACCGAGAATCATGAGCTCAAGGCCCACCATAAGTGCTGTTGTATCTAGTAAAGGATTCATCGCGCTCCCTCCCCTTGTTGGTTTAGTTGAACACCCGTCAGGCATGGTTGGCCATTCCAGTGTGCGACGATAGGCGCGGCATTCTAATCTAAATCACCAACAAATCGCAGCAAGGAAAACCCCTTTAACCAACATTTAACACCCAGTAGCAGCATGGACTTGCAAGATCGCTACATTTAGCGACATTTCGACAAAAAATGCCGCATGGATCAGCATAAAATCTATTATTGCTTTTTCAGGATGGTTATTGGATTTATTAATGGTCGTGCAATCAGGCGTCTCAAGGCATACTTGCGCCCCTGACCAGAGGTGATATTCATGTCCTTACCGTTGATCTTAGGTTCAACCTCCCCCTTTCGTGCTGAGATTTTGCAAAAGCTCTGCATATCCTTTGATACCGCAGCGCCCGATATTAACGAATCACCACTCGCTAATGAGTCACCCTCAGAGCTCGTTGAGCGTCTTTCGGTCTGTAAAGCAAAGAAAGTCGCCGAAACACACCCGGCAGCACTCATTGTTGGCTCAGATCAAGTTGCCTGTGTTGACCAGCAAATCCTTGGCAAACCTCACACGCACGAAAATGCCATTGAGCAGTTACGTTTTCTATCGGGCAAGATCGTCAGCTTTCATACCGGTTTATGTTTGTTTAATAGCGAGTCTGGCAATACACAAAGTACAGTCGAAGTGTTTAAGGTGCATTTTCGCGCGCTAACTGATGACCAAATTGAACGTTATCTTCGAAACGAGCAGCCTTACAACTGTGCCGGTAGCTTTAAATCAGAAGCATTAGGTATCAGCTTATTTAAAAAGCTTGAAGGTGATGATCCAAACACACTGATTGGCTTGCCACTTATACGACTTGTTGAATTCTTATCCAATGAAGGACTTCAGGTTCCCTAATGATTAATGCGTTTCTCTATCCACTCTCAAGTATCACTTGGTTAGCCAAGCGCGAACTTAGAAGCGCTGTTCTTGTTCCGCTACTCATAAACATGGTGTTATTTTTTGCGATAGCGTGGCTTGGCTCACACTATTTTGACGTCTTTTTAAATCAATGGCTGCCGGCAGATACTGGCTGGGCATGGTTGCGTCCCTTGCTTTGGCTATTAGCCGTTATGATGTTTTTAGTGATGGGCTTTTTTAGCTTTACCATTGTCGGTAATCTGATTGCATCGCCTTTTAATGCCATATTAGCTGCACGCACTGAGTTATTAATAACGGGCAAATCGAGTGAGCGTTTATCACAACCCTTTGCAGTAGTTGCTAAAGAAGCGATCAGCAGCGAGCTATTTAAGTTGCGTTACTTGGTAGTGCGTTTGATACCGTTACTTATACTCACGCTCACCACATCATGGATCCCAATGATTAACCTCTTTGTGTCGAGTCTATGGCTAATCTTTGGCGCTTGGTTTCTTGCCATTGAATATGTTGACTATCCGATGGCGAACAACCAGCTCAACGCAAAAGAGCAACTCACTAAGCTCAAGGCGAAACGAATACGCTCATTAAGCTTTGGTGCAGGTACTAGCCTGTTAATGATGTTTTTAGGCCCGCTCGCCATGCCAAGCGCAACCATTGGCGCCACGCGTTATTGGGTGAATCAACTCAAAGGCTAACCCAGCAATACTTTTAGACGCCCTACTGCCTCATCTATACGATCGATATCGGTGGTGTAGGCGAAACGAATATAGTCAGACGTATCGTTAAAGCCAAAGTCTGCACCTGGCGTAATCGCAACATGTGCTTCTTTTAACGCACGCTCTGCGAACGAAATGCCATCATTAAAACCCTCTGGCAGCTTGGCATAAATATAAAATGCGCCGCCGGGTTTAGATCCAGACAACGCAAACCCCGCGTTTTTAAGTCCTGCGTATAAACGATCACGTCGCTCATGTAACACATCACGACGACGTAATAATTCTGGACGCACCTCATCAGTCAACGCTGCTAAAGCTGCGTATTGAGCGATTGTGGGCGGTGCAAGAAACAGATTTTGCGCTAAGCGTTCAATCGGCTCGACGTAAGCTTCTGGCGCAACCAGCCAGCCAACACGAAAACCTGTCATACCAAAGAACTTTGAAAAACTATTAATTACAAATAGATCATCGTGATCAAAGCTCAATGCCGTTGTGGGTGATGAGTCATATTGAAGCCCTTGATAAATTTCATCAACAATCGGCAAGGTGTTTGCTGAACGACAGGCGGTAATTAAGCTGCCAAGCTCAAATGCTGATAACACTTGTCCTGTTGGATTTGCCGGCGTGGCAACCAACATCGCTTTTAAAGATGCCTTGGTAATTGCTTGAGCTGAGGCATCAACATTCAATAAAGCGTTATCACTTGGCAATGCCTGCGCCTCACCACCAAACATGGTGATCATGTGACGGTTACATGGATAACCAGGATCTTGAACCCAAATCTTGTCGCCAGGGTTAACTAAAACGCCAAGAATCAGCTGCAATGCACCTGAGGCGCCCGGTGTAATCACAATGCGTTTTGCATTTATCGAGATGCCAAAGTGATCTGCGTAATAGCGTGCAATTGCTTCACGCAGCTGCGGCAAGCCGGCAGCAGCGGTGTAATGTGTCTGTGCTTTTTGCAAAGAAGCTTCCGCTGCCCTTAACACCTGGGTTGGCGCAGTAAAGTCAGGCTCACCAACTTCCATATGAATGACATCCGCCCCACTTGCTTGCATAGCTTTAGCGCGGCCTAAAATATCCATCACACGAAAAGGTGCGATGTGATGTAAGCGATCAGCGAGTGACATAGAGACTTACAGACTATTTAAAAATGCCAGTGTAACTGGAGTTTTAACATCAGGTCCTTGCATAGCGGGTAAAACAACCGTTGCACGATCAAAGTTTTGATTCTCTGTGTAATCGTTCGTAGTAACAACAATACGTGTAATGCCGGCATCAGCAGCTGAGGTAACACCATGACCTGAGTCTTCAAAGCCGATAACCTCATCACCTTTTAGACCCATCTGCTCAAGCACCCAAACAAAAATATCGGGCGCAGGCTTTTTCTTAGGCACAATATCGCCAGCGCCAATCTGATCAAACCACGCAATAGATTCGGCCCCAAGGGTGCTTTCTAATAAAGAGGTTACGTTATCCATTGTGGTAGTGGTCGCAATCGACATGGGAATGCCAGCATCTCGCGCTTCGCGAATTAAGGACTCAACACCTGGACGTAAAGGAATAAGGCCTTCTTTCATCATTTGTTTGTAGTGTTCGGTTTTTTGCGCATGTAATCCCGCTACAAATTCATCAAAAGCCTCTGGTTTAGTAAAGGTCTGATTAAATTCATCAAGGAAGTATTTGATGCGCTCTTTGCCACCGGTCACTGAGAGCAATTTGCCGTAAAGCGCAACATCCCATTCCCAGTCGAGACCGGCATCTTTGAAAGCTCGATTAAACGCCACGCGATGACCATCGCGCTCGGTATCTGCCAAGGTGCCATCAACATCAAAAATTAGTGCCTTGATCTCAGCCATGAGATTACGTCTCCGAAGGTATAAAACAGTGTATTTAGCCAGAAATTTGTCCAATTTATCTGACAATTTCGACAGGGTTTCCTGCTCGCCGAAAACAAAAATATGCGATATTCTTGGACAATGAGTCGACGTTTTATGGAAAAACCTTTGTCAACCCAACCTTACATTGGACGTTTTGCGCCCTCACCCACTGGTGATCTGCATTTCGGATCTCTCGTTACTGCGGTCGCTAGCTATTTAGAAGCCCGACATCATCAGGGTCAATGGCATTTGCGCATTGACGATCTCGATGAGCAGCGCTGCATTCCAGGCAAAGATAAAGAGCTCATCGAATCTCTCGAGGCATTTGGCTTCCAGTGGAATGGTCAAATTGCCTATCAATCTAAGACGGTTCCACACTATCGAGCCGCCTTAGAGCACCTCAAAGAACAAGGCGCAGTTTACGCCTGCGATTGTTCGCGCAAACAGATTCAAGAGACGGGTGTTAAAGGTATAGAAGGACCCGTTTATCCCGGCACCTGTAAAGATAAAGGACTCTCACTTGACGGAAAGTTAGCTATACGCGTTAAGGCGAATAAAAACCCTCTAGCCTTCTTTGATAAACGGTTCGGCTTGCAAGCTCAAAATATCAAGCAAGATATTGGTGATTTTATCGTCTATCGTGCAGATGGTTACTTCGCTTATCAGTTAGCTGTGGTTGTTGATGATTATTTAGCCGGAATAACCCATGTGGTGCGTGGCGCAGATCTTTTGAGTTCTACGATCCGTCAGATCAGCTTGCAGCAAATGCTTGGACAACCACAATTGAACTACTTTCATGTGCCGCTCGTTCTCGGTAAGGACGGGAAAAAACTTTCAAAAAGTGAGAACGGACCAAAGGTTAATCATCAAAAACCCATTCAGACTTTATTAGCTGCGTGGCATTATCTTGGGCAAGCAATGCCAGATGAGGCACCGGGCACACTTGAAGACTTTTGGGCATGGGCATCATCAGAATGGCATTTCTCCGCAGTACCACGAGAAGGCACTCTGAATGCAGCAGTCAAATGAACCAACACCTTATGAATTACTTGGCGGTGAAATTAAAGTTCGTGAGTTAGTCGATCGATTTTATGACTACATGGATTCGCTAAACGAGGTATCACACATCCGTGACATGCATGCCAAGTCATTGCGCGCCTCTCGTGAGAAGCTATTTTTATTTTTGAGTGGTTGGTTAGGCGGCCCCGATTTATATATCCAAAAGTATGGGCATCCGCGTTTACGCATGCGACATATGCCCTTTGCGATTGATACAAAGGCCCGTGATCAATGGCTTCACTGCATGAATAAAGCGCTTGATGATATGGAGCTTGATGCCAAGTTAAGTGAGCATCTTAAGCGTAGCTTTTATGCCACAGCAGATCACATGCGCAACAAAGCTGACCATCAGACCAATGATCAGCTAACGATTGTGGGATCTGATAGGAAAGATTAACGACCCTTCTGGAATGCAATCAATTAGCCAACAACAGTTGTGATTACAAAAATCGCAAAATGAGTATCTTCAATTCGGCCGCCAATCTCTCCAGCGCACCTCTTCTTTCTAGTCTAGCTTTAGTCATGCGAGTAAGGGCCGACAAGTTAGAAGATATTCACTCAGGAAAGGTGCCATTCAAAAACTTACACTCATCACCCTCAGCGCAAGCACTTCTAAGTGCTTGTCACATGACGGACTACCTCACAAGAAACAGTTAGACAAACGCAGAAACCCATAACGTGGTTAGCTACCAAGATAATTGCGATGGATTTGGTTTTGCGCGAGACACACTGGCTTACGACAGCTGCTTACGTAATGAAGAAATGCTTATCCAAGGCGATCTTCGTGCGAATTGGTACAACAGTACAGATCAACTCAAACGTCTAAAATAATCCGTGTTCAATACCTTAGGGCTAGTATTAACGATCGAAAAGCCTAAACTCTCACTATGAATGCGAAAGAATTCACTCAAAAACTATTTGGCAATACAGATTCGAAAAAATGGGGCGATGATCTTAAAGAAAGTCGTGAGCGTGCCTCATTTATTGTAAATACCTTATCCAAAGAATTAGGTAAGCGTGACTGGAACTTGGTGATGGACCTGTATGTTGATATGGATATCTTCAGTGACGTACCAGAACATGAAGCTCATGCACTAATCGATCAATCCCCTTACCCAATCAATCTTAAAAACATGCTGCATGAGCTGTTTATCTTTTACTCTGAACAGAAAAAGAAAATTACTGGCGAAAAAGATCTCGCGCAGTATCTGAGTTATATGTTCGACGCCTACTAGCAGGCAAAGAAAAAGCCCATCCGAAGATGGGCTTTTTTATTGATGGTGCGGGTACCCGGAGTCGAACCGGGACGGCCGTTAAGCCGAGGGATTTTAAGTCCCTTGTGTCTACCAATTTCACCATACCCGCAAACACGCGCTGCACTTTACCCTATCAAGCATCTCGATTAAATAAGCGATGCGACTCAGGCAAGAAAAAACCCAAGAGAGATAACCCTCTTGGGTTCTTAATCCACGATAAAGTGGAGGCGAGTGCCGGAGTCGAACCGGCCTACATGGATTTGCAATCCAGTCCATAGCCGCTTTGGTAACTCGCCATGTTTTCATTCAGCAGCTTTTCGGAGCCCCTGAATAAGAAACCCCGCTTACGCGGGGTTGCTTAGATTTTGGAGCGGGAAACGAGATTCGAACTCGCGACCCCAACCTTGGCAAGGTTGTGCTCTACCAGCTGAGCTATTCCCGCCGAATGAGCGCGCTATTCTAGGGAAAAACGCCCTAGTGTCAAGCGTGATTTACCCTTTTCTCTTGCTTAATCTAGCTCGTCAGACGATAAGCTTGGCCAAGCTGCTTTGAGATAGACAATCATTGACCATAAGGTCAAAACCACCGAGATCAACAACAAGGTAACACCAACGGTGTACACCGGTATGCCCCAAAGATCATCACGGTATACCAAGAAGCCCAACGCCAACATTTGTGCTGCCGTTTTAAACTTACCGATCATCGAGACAGCAACGGTGGCTCGCGCACCAACTTCTGCCATCCATTCGCGCAATGCTGAGATAGTGATCTCACGACCAATGATAACCATTACCGAAACACCGATGACTAACTGAGGATCAGCAACAGCAATGGCAACGAGTGCTGTCGACACCATCAATTTATCTGCAACAGGGTCTAAGAACGCACCTAGCGGGCTATGTAACTCAAAGCGTCGCGCCAAAAAGCCATCTAGCCAATCGGTAATCCCGGCTATGAACAAAATCACCGTGGCGATTAGTCGCGCATGTTCAAAAGGCAAAAAGAACACAACAACAAATACCGGTATCAATACGATACGCAGCAAGGTGAGTAAGTTTGGCAGTTGTTGCAAGTTAAACGTCATGCTTCACCATGAAATGCTTCATAAATTTCTTTTGCCAATGTCGTGCTAATGCCTTCGACTTTAGCAATATCTTCAATGCCCGCTTTGGATAACCCTTGTAGGCCACCAAAGTGTTTCAATATTCGTTGTCGACGCTTAGGCCCAACACCTGCGATCTCTTCAAGCGGCGATGCTTTCTTAGCCGCGGCTCGTCGAGCTCGATGCCCGGTGATCGCAAAACGATGCGCTTCATCACGAATGTGTTGCACCAGATGTAACGCCGGTGAATGACTTGGCAGTATAAGTGGCAGATCATCACCCAACAAGAATAGGGTTTCTAACCCCGGCTTTCGGTCAACGCCTTTGGCAACACCTAGTAGTAATACATTAGTTACCCCTAGCTCCTGCATCACCTCGGACGCAGAGCTCAACTGACCTTTGCCACCATCGATTAGCAAGATATCGGGCATCTGGCCTTCACCATTTACCAAACGCTGATAGCGACGTGTTAAGGCTTGCTTCATCGCCGCATAGTCATCACCGGGCTGAATGCCCTTGATGTTGAAGCGACGATAATCACGCTTGTAAGGCTCGCCATTCTCAAACACAACACACGACGCCACGGTTTGTTGGCCACTGGTGTGACTGATGTCAAAACACTCCATTCTGACGGGTGCATCATCGAGCGCTAAGGCTTGTTGTAATGCCTCTACCCGCTTGTGGCTGGATGCTGAAGTTGCCAAGCGCGCATCAACCGCCATCCGCGCATTCGTCTTAGCCATGTCTAACCAACGAGATCGTGCACCACGAGGCGTTGTAGTGAAACTCACTTTACGGCCCGCCTGAGTGGATAAGGCCTCTATGAGGACATCACTGTCATCCGGCATACAGCTGAGCAGTAATTCGCTCGGTGCAGTACGGTTTAAGTAATAGCGAGCAATAAAGGCCGACATCAATTCCTCGAGTGACTTTCCATCACCGTTGCTTGGATAGAGTGTTTTATTACCCAGGTTGTGTCCTTGGCGAATAAAGAAGATCTGCACACAGGTTACGCCGGCTTTTTCCGCTATCGCGACAATATCTAAGTCGCCACGTTCACCTGAGACATACTGGCGTTCTTGCACCGTTCTAAGCGCAGAGATTTGATCGCGTATCTTGGCGGCCTCTTCAAACTCGAGATTCTCAGAGGCGTTTTCCATCTTCGCAATCCACTGATCAACGATCTGTGAAGCTTTGCCTTCTAGAAAAAGCTCGGATTCACGCACATCTTCAGCATAACGCTCCTCAGAGACAAATCCCACGCAAGGGGCCGTGCAACGGCCAATTTGATATTGCAAACAAGGACGTGAGCGGTTGTTGTAATAACTGTCTTCACACTGCCGTACCGGGAAGAGCTTTTGTAGCAACTTAAGGGTTTGTTTGACCGCAGTGCTACTTGGGTAAGGCCCAAAGAAACGCCCTTTCATGTCACGTGAGCCACGGTAAAAACTCAAACGTGGATAGGCATCATTCGATAGGTAGATATAGGGATAACTTTTATCATCGCGTAACAGCACGTTATACCGTGGGCGATGTTCTTTGATCAGATTGTTCTCAAGGATTAAGGCTTCAGCTTCGGTATGTGTCACCGTGATCTGAATATCAGCAATCTGACTGACCATTGAAGCAATGCGTCGATTGTGTGAGCCAGTAAAGTACGTTGAGACACGATTACTCAAATTTTTCGCCTTACCCACATATAGCACCTTTCCATCGGCATTAAGCATGCGATAGACACCCGGCCGGGAGGTTAAGGTTTTTAGAAAGTCTTTCGCGTCAAACGCGTGGGTATCGCTCATCGACCCATTGTCGCGCGATTGCAAACACATGATCAAACATCTCGGGGGTTAAGCGTCCCGTTTGTGTGTTGTAACGGCTGCAATGATACGAATCGATTAGCGTTACACCCTCGCCTAACTCGTGTAATGCAGCATGGGCGAAGACATAGTCTTTTTGTTTAAGATTCAACGCGGCAATGATCGATTTATGGGCAATAGAGCCTAAAGCAAGCAATAAGAGCGGCTTAGAGATAGCTTTTATCTCTTCTACCAAGAAATCACGACAATTATTCACCTCTGCGCCAACGGGCTTATTTTGTGGCGGCAAGCACTTCACGGCATTTGTAATGCGACTTTGATGAAGCTGTAAATCATCATCTACGGATATCGAGGTAGGCTGATTCGAAAAACCATGCTTGTGAAGCATTTCATAGAGCAAGATACCGGCGGCATCACCTGTAAACGGACGACCAGTTGCATTAGCACCGTGCATTCCCGGCGCTAGCCCAACAATCAATAGCGCAGGATCGGCATCACCAAACGCAGGCACCGGTTGGCAGAAATAATCGGGATATGTGTTTTTAACGTCTTTAAGAAACGATGCTAATCGATCGCAGCGCTGACAGGCGGGATCAAAGTCGACTGACATGAGAACTAAACGGAGACTAAGGCGTTACGGATCGCAAAGTGAGTCAGCTCGACGTCGTTCTCAACGCCAATCTTTTCATAAAGACGGTGACGATAGGTTGAAACAGTTTTAGGACTGAGCTCAAGCAATTCAGAGATTTCTTGGGTGCCCTGTCCGTTGACTATCATCATCATGCATTGGAATTCACGTGCAGAAAGCTTTTTAACACCTTCAATGTCACCTGTGTTCTTGGGGTCGCGTAACTTACCCAAGGCCAAGCTCTGTGCAACATCGCCGGATAAGAAAAGTTCATCATTAGCCGCAGCACTAATCGCAGCATGTAACTCATCAGCAGAACACCCTTTGCTGACATAACCGCGCGCGCCCGCATCTAACAACTTATTGGGAAATGGGGTTTCAATCAAAGCGGAAACCGCAACAACTCTAGGTGGATTTGGCAATGCATTGATACGGCGTGTTGCTTCAATGCCACCCATACCCGGCATGTTGATATCCATTAAAACAACATCAACTTTGTTGTTCTCAAGAAACGCTAGCGCCTCTTCACCCGTTTCAGCCTCACCTACGATTTCAAAATTAGATGAGTTACGGAAGATCATCTGCAAGCCCGTACGGAATAAAGCGTGATCGTCAACAACAAGAATTGAATAGCTCATGTAAGCGCCCATTTACAAGACATTTCGACTTTATCTTGTACTGAGTGGGTTGTCATTCTTGCAATGCAACATGAAATCCGTCGATTTCAGGCATAAAAAAACCCAAACTTGCGTTTAGGTTTTTTTAAATAGATTTGGTGGAGGGGGTGGGATTTGAACCCACGAAGGGCTATTAACCCTTGCCGGTTTTCAAGACCGGTGCATTCAGCCGCTCTGCCACCCCTCCGGGATGAGCGGGAAGCCGCGTAATATACCGATTTTTTCGCTAAAAACAACACCTGATTCAAGGCTTATCAAGGGTTGAGAAGCTCTAGGGATAGGTTATGCTTGATATTGAACTTATTGAATGTGCCCCTATCTAATTAAGGGTCCAAACAGAGAGCCTCGGAGGGCTAATTTAGATGAACCAATTCAATTCAGTCGTTGCTACACGTCCCAATGCAGACGTTGCTAACAAAGTTCTGAAAAACACCTACATTCTGCTGTCGGCGACGTTGGCCTTCAGTGCTGTGATGGCACTGGTATCGATGTCTCTAGCCGTACCACCGATTGCTTACATGATTTCTGTAATCGCGTCGATGGTGCTCGGCATCTTTGTATTGCCGCGTACAGCTAACTCTTCAACCGGTATTGGCGTGATCTTCCTAGTCACCGGCCTACTCGGCTTTGGTTTAGGTTCAATCTTATCGATGTACCTTGCACTACCCAAAGGCCCACAGATCATTGCAACTGCAATGGGTGGTACTGGCATCATTTTCCTTGGTCTATCTGCCTACGCGATGACCACGAAGCGTGATTTTAGCTTCATGGGTGGCTTCTTGTTCGCCGGCATGATGGTGTTAGTGATCGCAATGTTGGCAAACATCTTCCTTGAGATGCCTGCACTAGCAATGGCTGTTTCCGGTGGCATCATCTTAGTGATGAGTGGTTTTATCTTGTTTGATACCTCTCGCATCATCAATGGCGGTGAAACTAACTACATCATGGCGACCTATGGTCTTTACCTCAGTATCTTCAACATCTTTATAAGTTTGTTGCAGCTATTGGGCATGATGAGTAACGACGACTAAGCGTTATCAATCAAAAAAGCCCGGTCTTGTTACCGGGCTTTTTTATGTCACTTATCGGAGCACGTTCATGGAATGGGGAAAAATCTTAGCCTTTGTGGCTGGCATCATGATGCTGTTCTTTTTATGGCCAGCGTACAAAAATCACCAACAAAACGGCAAACAAGCAGAAAAAGGCGACTGGAATGCCGCGATCTTTGCTATCGGTGGCGTTGTTCTCTTCGTCCTGTTGCTGATTATGTCGGTGCGTTAAAGCGTCAACTCAGTGATGCCACCCATGTAAGGCTGCAGCACCTCTGGCACTTTGATTGAGCCATCTGCTTGCTGATAGTTTTCTAACACTGCCACCAAGGTGCGGCCCACTGCCAAACCTGAACCATTCAAGGTGTTAGCTAGCTCTGGCTTACCTGTTTCTGGATTACGCCAGCGCGCTTGCAGACGACGCGCTTGGAAATCACCGAAGCAAGAGCATGATGAGATCTCACGATACTTCGCTTGACCTGGTAGCCAAACCTCAATGTCGTAAGTTTTGGTTGAGGAGAAGCCGATATCACCGGTACATAAGGTGACTAAACGGTATGGCAAGTTGAGTTTCTGCAGAATCTTCTCTGCATGGCCTGTCAGTTCCTCAAGCATATCAAAGGCATCTTCAGGCTTAACCACACACACCAGCTCAACCTTGTCGAACTGATGCTGACGAATCATGCCGCGCGTATCACGACCATAAGCACCCGCCTCTGAACGGAAACATGGCGTATGCGCAACATACTTAACTGGCAGTTGATCGGCATCTAAAATCACATCTCGAACTAAATTAGTCACAGGAACTTCTGCCGTAGGGATTAGGTAGTAATCAGTTCCCTCTAACTTGAAAAGATCTTCTTCAAACTTTGGTAGCTGGCCTGTGCCACGCAAGCTATCGCCATTCACGATATAGGGTACGTATACCTCGGTATAGCCGTGCTCAGCAATATGCGTATCCAACATGAATTGGGTTAATGCACGATGCAGACGCGCTAAGCCACCCGACATGGAGACAAATCGAGAGCCGGTAACCTTGGCTGCGGTATCAAAATCGAGTTGTTTTACACCTTCGCCTAGATCAACGTGGTCTTTGGGTTCAAAATCAAACGTCGGAATCTCACCCCAAATGCGCTCTTCGCGATTATCTTCCTCGTCTTTACCATCTGGCACTGAGTCATGTGGCGTATTCGGCATGGACATCATCAATGCGTGCAACTCTGTTTGAACAGCATCACTTTTTTCTGACACCGCTTTTAACTTATCACCAAGACCCGCAACCTCATCCAATAAAGGCTGAACATCTTCACCCGCAGCTTTCGCCTTACCGATCGATTTCGATTTAGTGTTTCGTTCGTTTTGTAACTCTTGTTGCTCAATCTGAAGTGCTTTTCGTTGCTCTTCAAGCGATTTCATTTTCTCGATATCAAGCTGATAACCACGGCGAGCGAGCTGCTCCGCCACTAGTTCAAGTTCTGCACGTAAACGTTTTGGATCTAACATAAGGTCTCAAGTATCGAGTTAAGTTAATGCACTACCACGTGCGATCAGCCAGCCAATATAAGTGGCGGCTAAGCACGCAATCAGACTGACACCGATATTCGCTAATGCTTTGCCGGGTTCGCCTTGCTGTAAAAGTTGAATGGTTTCGAGAGAGAACGTCGAGAAGGTCGTAAAACCACCAAACACACCGATGATCAAAAACAATCGCCAAGTGTCACCAAAGGTCACGCGTTCGATCCAATGCACAGATGCCAAGCCAATCAGCAGGCAACCAATCACATTGACTGCCAAAGTACCGTAAGGAAATGACTTTCCTACACTCTGGTAGATCGCTGTTGATAGTCCGTAACGTGCAGTTGCGCCAATGGCGCCACCTACAGCGACGGCTAGCCACTGACTGAGCATGATGAAATGGATCTCAAAATCAAACTGGGCGCTAGTTTACCCGATTGGCGAGGACTCTTTTAGCCCTTGTGATGCTTATCGAGCGCTCTCAGATGCGCAAGCTTTTCACGAATCTTGATCTCAAGGCCTCGATCTACGGGCTCATAGAATCGTGCGTCTGCAACCTCATCCGGCAGGTACTGTTCACCGGCCGCATAGCCTTCTGGTTCGTCATGCGCGTATCGATAGCCATCGCCATACCCCAGATCATCCATCAACGAGGTCGGCGCATTTCTCAGGTGCATGGGCACCTCTAATGAGCCTGTTTGTTTAGCGAGTGCTGTGGCTTGCTTGTAGGCGCTGTAAACCGCATTACTCTTTGGTGCGGCTGCTAGGTAGCAAATCGCTTGAGCGACTGCGAGTTCGCCTTCTGGGCTGCCTAAGCGCTGCTGCACATCCCAGGCATTTAAAGCGATCTCAAGCCCACGCGGGTCCGCATTGCCAATATCTTCAGATGCCATACGCACTACTCGACGGGCGATATACAGTGGATCACAGCCACCATCGAGCATGCGACAGAACCAATATAAAGAGCCATCAACGGACGAACCACGGACTGATTTATGCAACGCTGAGATTTGGTCATAAAATACATCGCCTTTGTTATCAAAGCGACGTACTTGTCCGCTCAGCACCTCATTTAAATCACTGTCAGCAATTCGCCCATCAATCGCCAAATCCGCACTTATCTCAAGTAGGTTTAAGCAGCGGCGTGCATCGCCGTCGGCTGCCGTCGAAATTTGATGTATCTGCTCATCACTCAAAACTAGTTCGAGATCAGCTAAACCTTTTTCCCTGTCGTTAAGTGTGCTGCCAATTAGCCCTTCGAGCTGCTCAACAGTTAATGACTTAAGGACATAAACACGCGCGCGGGATAACAATGCGTTGTTTAATTCAAATGATGGGTTCTCGGTGGTCGCACCAACAAAAATCACCGTGCCATCTTCCACATGCGGCAAAAAGGCATCTTGTTGCGATTTATTGAATCGATGTACCTCATCGATGAACAGCAAACTGCCCTGACCTGTTTGCTGTTGCATTATTTTTGCTTGATCTACCGCTTGACGAATATCTTTCACGCCGGATAAAACCGCTGACAAAGTTAAGAAGTGCAAATTGGCATAGTTAGCTAGCAGACGTGCCAAGGTGGTTTTACCTGTCCCCGGCGGCCCCCAAAAAATCATTGAGTGCAGATGCCCGCCTTCGATCGCTTTGCGTAATGGCTTGTCAGCACCAAGAATATGTTCCTGACCAAGGTAGCCTTCTAGCGTTATCGGGCGCATGCGATCAGCTAAAGGCTGAGTCAGGTTATTGGGTGTACCAAATAGGTCAGACATTAGTTCGACTGGAAAACAGAGAACTCATCAGGCGGCGTGTACTCAAAGAGCTCTTTATCTAATGGCGGGTTGCGATACGCCTCGGTGAAGACAAAGCGTGAGATCTGGCCAAACTTATCGACAAGCTCTAGGCGCTTAAACCGGTTTTCTTCAAACGCAATAAGAATGCGTACGATATCGCTATCTTCGTTTTTAGGGAGCAACTCCAGCCAATCGAGTTCTTGGCGATGACCTAAATCAATCACCTTGAATGAGTCTTCCAGCGGCTTGTTCGATAGCAAGATGACTGCAGCGGTATCACGTAATGCCCAGCCTTGCGGGTATTGTGTGACTTGCTCGATATCTTCATCAATCATCCATAATGTCGAACCATCAGCAATAATTTTACGCGGTTCCGGCAGAACATAATCCCAACGAAACTGCTCAGGACGATTGAGATAAAACTGACCTAAAAAGATGCCGGTCTTAGCGTTATTGGTATCGAGTACCGATTGCTCAAAATTGGCGCGAAAGGTTTTTAGGTCTTTGGTGAAGGCATCAAACGCCTCTCGACCTGATGCCTGCGCTTGGCTAGCAATAACTAGTAATAAAAGAACAAGACGTAACATCAATCACGAATCGGTGGTGGCGCTAAGACTTCACGGTTACCACGATTATCCGGCTCAGAAACTATACCTACACGCTCCATCTCTTCCACCAAACGAGCGGCACGGTTATAACCAATCTTTAAGCGACGTTGTACCCCTGAAATAGACGCACGACGTGATTCGGTCACAATTTGAACTGCCTCATCAAATAATGGGTCCGCATCTTCGGTATCAACTCCTGAGGCTTCTGCAGACAAACCTGGAATTGCTTCAGTCGGCTCGTTGGTAATCTCCTCGATATAACGCGGCTCACCGAGAGACTTTACGTATTCAACGACAGCATGCACTTCATGATCGTCAACAAAAGCGCCATGAGCACGTAATGGAATACTCGTGCCCGGTGGCATATATAACATGTCACCGTGACCTAAGAGATGTTCTGCACCCATTTGATCAAGAATGGTTCGAGAGTCGATACGCGAGCTCACTTGGAAAGCGATACGGGTCGGCACGTTTGCCTTGATCAAACCGGTAATAACATCAACCGATGGTCGCTGAGTTGCGAGTAACAAGTGAATGCCTGCTGCACGTGCCTTTTGCGCCAAGCGCGCGATGAGCTCTTCAACTTTTTTACCCACTACCATCATCATGTCAGCCAGCTCATCGATGATCACAACGATATACGGCATGGTATTGAGTTCAGGTGGCGGTGGAATCTCACCGGTCACGATGTCGGGCTCGCCCTTGTAAAGCGGATCAGTGATTGGCTGCCCTGCTTTAATTGCGTCTTTAATTTTCTTGTTGTAACCCGTCACGTTACGTACACCAAGTGCCGCCATGAGACGATAACGGCGCTCCATTTCAGCCACACACCAACGTAATGCGTTTTGTGCATCTTTCATGTCAGTGACAACCGGCGCTAACAGATGCGGAATACCTTCATACACTGAAAGTTCGAGCATCTTAGGGTCGACCATGATCATGCGCACATCTTCAGGCGTTGCTTTGTAAAGCAAGCTGAGAATCATGGTGTTAATCGCTACCGATTTACCAGAGCCTGTCGTACCTGCTATCAGCGCATGTGGCATCTTTGCCAAGTCAGCCACCACAGGTTCACCGGCAATATCTTTACCTAGTGATAAAGTGAGCGGCGATTTAGAGCTATCGTATTTTTCAGAACGTAGTATCTCACTTAAGAACACCATCTCACGGTGCTCATTGGGTATCTCGATTCCAATCGTTGGACGTCCAGGAATCACTTCAACCACACGCACAGAGCGAACAGACAATGCGCGCGCTAAGTCCGTCGATAAATTCGTGACCTTGCTCGCCTTTGTGCCTGGAGCAAGATTCAATTCATACAACGCAACGACAGGACCTGGATGAACTGTCTCAACAGTCGCCTCGACATTAAAGTCAGCCAGCTTGCGTTCAACCAATCCTGACATCGCACGTAATTCTTCAGGTGATAGCTTGTGACCACTTGGCTTTGGTGGATCGAGTAGATCCAATGACGGCAAGCCATCGGTAAAGACAGGATCGATCAAGGTCATTTGTCGTTCTTTCTCAACACGAACACTTGGCTCAACCGCTTTAGGCTTCGGTGTTTCAATCACAACCGGCTGCTTACGTTTCTCAACACGCTTTTGCTCTTTTATGCGCACTTCTTTGCGCTGCTGCTTCATTTCGGTCGCTTTACGCTTTTCGATTAAGCCGTCTTTTAGCGTGACTGCCTGACCGAACGCTTTGAGTGAGAAAGCACCTAAACGATCGATAACCAATAACCACGAAATACCAGAGAACAAGGTAAAGCCAATCAAGAATGCTGCCAGCATGCCTAAAGTCGCCCCAGTTGAGCTCAAAGCTGAGACGAGAACATCTGAGAATTCATGTCCAACAATGCCGCCAGGGCCTTCAGGAAGCCCTTTACCGCGGTGCATGTGAAGTGCAGCGAGCGCTGTTGCGCCGATCAAGGTCAGGATAAAACCACCCCAACGTGCAACACCCATCATGGGATGAACGGGCTCGGCGTTATTGCGATCTCGGAACATCAACCAACCTGCCCAGCCGATCATCAGCGGGAATAAATAGGCGATCACGCCAACCAGCGTGAATAACACTGAGGCAAACCAAGCACCCGCAGGACCACCCCAGTTCAGCGCTGTTGATCGCGGACCCACATAGCCCCAACTCGGGTCTTCAGCTGAATAGCTGACCAACGACATCATGAAAAAGAGACTGATAGCGAGAAGCAGCAGAAAGCCGCCTTCTTTAACGCGTTTTTGCAGAGATTGGTTCAAGCGAATCCCGATAATGTAAAATTTTCAATGAGATAACAGCGAGTGTTAATGCTCACTCAATTATCGCATAGCAGCCCCATAAACTCACCGTATGAGTGGCTTTTTTCTCAATTTCCAGACAACCCCAAAAAGGCTAGCCATCAAGGGTTCTTAGCCCTTGTTCTACCCGCCCCTCACTTATAGGATACCGCCCCAATAAAGAAACATGTTGTTAGGAGATTTCACACATGAGCGATGCAAAACACTGCGGTTTGTTGATTTTGGGATCGGGACCTGCGGGCTATACCGCGGCGGTCTACGCGGCTCGTGCAAATCTGAATCCCGTGCTGGTCACCGGCATGGAGCAAGGCGGTCAATTGATGACCACCACCGATGTCGATAACTGGCCAGGTGACAACAATGGCGTTATGGGTCCAGACCTCATGACCCGCATGCAACAACACGCCGAGCGTTTTGAAACCGAAATCATCTTTGACTACATCTCGGAAGTTGACTTCAGCGTGCGCCCATTCAAACTTAAGGGTGACAGCGCGCATTACACCGCAGATGCGATCATCATCGCGACAGGTGCTTCTGCGATGTACCTTGGCCTCGACTCAGAAGAAGCCTTTAAGGGCAAAGGCGTTTCAGCCTGCGCCACGTGTGACGGTTTCTTCTACCGCAATCAGAAAGTGGCTGTTATTGGTGGAGGCAACACCGCTGTTGAAGAGGCACTTTACCTTTCAAATATTGCCTCTGAAGTGGTTCTGGTTCACCGTCGTGACACCTTCCGTGCGGAAAAGATCTTGCAAGATCACCTGATGGATAAGGTCAACAACGGCAATATCACGCTTAAAACTAACTGCACGCTTGATGAAGTGCTAGGTGATAAAACTGGCGTGACCGGTATGCGCATTAAGAGCACCGAAGATGGATCAACCGAAGATATCGAACTGCAAGGCATCTTTGTTGCGATTGGACACAAGCCAAACACCGGCATCTTCGAAGGACAGCTCGAGATGAGTGGCGGTTACATCAAAGTTAAGAGTGGCACCGAAGGTAATGCGACCCAATCATCGGTTGAAGGTGTTTTTGCAGCGGGTGATGTTATGGACCACATCTATCGTCAAGCGATCACCTCAGCAGGCACCGGTTGCATGGCTGCACTGGATGCTGAACGTTACCTCGACGCTCTCGAGAAATGATCTGGACGGGCTGCGCCTGTTGCAGCCCTAACATCCCATTCTTTAGCGTTTCTCTCGCGCCGCCTCACGATACACTCTGTGCATGTCAGCACAGGACGTTCACATCATCGCAGAGCTCTCAACCATTCCCGCCGAAGACTGGAATGCGTTGAGTCATGTCGCTGATTACCCTTATCTGCGCCATGAGTTTTTAGTCGCACTTGAGCAAAATGATTGCTTGGGTGAAAAGTTTGGTTGGTATCCACAACATTTGGCGATCTATAACGATGGCAAGCTCGTTGCCGCCGCTCCCATGTATGTCAAAACAAACTCTTATGGCGAGTTCGTATTTGATTGGTCATGGGCTAGTGCCTATGAGCGACAAGGTAAACGTTATTACCCAAAGCTGATCAG
>OCRG01000035.1_pt1 | contig 20128 bp, 17 predicted proteins | sample 1535071 | NCBI WGS metagenome assembly OCRG01 (sample SAMEA3275605, study PRJEB22092) | marine metagenome | biome: ENVO:00000447; feature: ENVO:00002042; material: seawater | collected 2014-06-22T16:30:00+00 | depth 0 m
GGATGACTTCGCGCTGCGTTGCACCCGATAGGCGGGCCATTTGAATATAGGGATTGGCCAATAGGTTGATGATCGCGGCACGCGTCATGCGCATCATGTGTGCCACAATTACCAGTGTGAGGGTCAGTGCAGGCAATGCGCTGCGATAAATCCGTTCGCCAAGCGGTGTGCTGACATCAATATTGGCAAGCGATGGGAACACAGGCCACAAGGCTGTCAAAAGCAAGATGAGGATATAGGCGACAAAGAATTCTGGAAACGAAATGGTTGTAAGTGTCGATGCACTGACGATTTTATCGTAGTAGGTGTTGCGATATAGCGCGGCTGTAATGCCCAAAAATAGCGCAAGTGGAACCGCGATGATCGCCGTCATCCCCGCAAGGAAAAGTGTGTTCCACAATCGTGGGGCTATTAGCTCTGCGACTTCTCTTGATCTATCCACACCTGAAGCTGCTCTGCCGGAAAAGGAAGTGCCCAGATCTCCTTGAAAAACTCCAGCGATCCATTCGAAGTATCTAACATAGGCAGGCTGATCTAATCCAAGTTCGCGTCTAAACGCTGCTACCGTTTCTTTTGTTGCAGCCTGCCCGAGCACTGCTTCACCAAAATCGCCCGGTAACATTTCAATAGCTGCAAATATAATAACTGACACGATAATAAGCGTGACAACGCCCAGAAAAAGTCGTTGCAACACTGTCAAAATTATTGGGTGCAAGGTTAAATCCTCATAAGTAAGCACCGCACAGGTGGCCTGTGCGGTGCTAATCATCAATTTATTTTACGCGAACCACCAGCGCTCTGATGCTTTATGCCCATCTAACTCCCAATTAGAGGCGACATCAGGGCCATGAGTTACTTTTTTGCTGTGGGCCATGATGTAGTTCGCAAACATTGGGCAGATTGTTCCTCCGTCATCGCTGATCAGGCGTTGACATTCAGCATACATTTCACCTCGTTTGGCTTCATCGAGTTCGGATCTTGCTTGGATGACTAAATCGTTAAACTTTGCTGAAGCATCCGTGCCTTTCCACGCTGTATCATTCCACTCAGTGTCGTTTGTGTAAGCGGCCGAGAACATCCAGTCTTCCGTTGGACGTCCGCCCCAGTAACATGCACTCCAGCCTTTTTTGTTCCATACGTTTGACCAGTAACCATCCTTTGGTTCTCGAACGACTTCGATGTTAATGCCGGCTTCTGCTGCTGAAGCAGCAATCAATTGTGCGGCATCTACTGCACCAGCAAATGCTGCTTCAGATGTACTAAGCTGGATAGCGCCAGTGTGACCTGATTTCTTGTAATGGAAAGCAGCTTTATCGGCATCAAAATCACGTTGTGGCATAGATGAATTGTGATATCGGTTAGCGGTTGAAATTGGATGATCATTTCCAAGAGCTCCATGGCCCAACAAAATTTTGTCAACTAATTCCTGTCTTTTCAACGAGTATTTAAGTGCCATCCGTAGGTCATAGTTGTCAAATGGAGCTACATTCAAACGCATAGGGAATGTGTAATGCAACGTTCCAGTTACTTCTAAGATGTCTAAATTTGGCGAGCGGGCTAACAAATTTACGGTCTTTGGATCAGCACCATCGATCAAGTCTACGTCGCCATTCATAACAGCATTCTGTCGAGCAGTCACATCAATCAGTGATATCAATTCGACTTCATCAAAATGAGCCGCATCTGCCTTCCAGTAATTTGGATTTCGCTTAAATTTTTGCCTTACACCAGGATCAAAGTTTTCAAGTATGTATCCACCAGTTCCAATCCCGGTATTTACGGCTAATGCACCGTCTACAACCGGCATGATGGAGAGGTGATAATCACTCATGATAAATGGGAAGTCCGCATTTGCCCCAGAGAGCTCAATGATAACGCGATTAGCTCCATCAGCTTTAATTGAAGAAATTGAAGAAAGAAGACCCTTTGCGGCAGATTTTGAATCTTCGCCTCTATGGTAGTCTATTGTAGCGATTACGTCTTCGGCTGTTAAGGTTTTACCATTATGGAATTCAACACCCTTTCGAAGATTAAAAACCCAAGTTTTTGCATCGGATGATTCATATGACTCGGCTAACTCTCCTCTCAAAGCTCCATCATTACCCACTTCAGTTAAGTGATTTGACCAGCAATAATTTGTATGGGTCGCCATACCATTTTCTGCCGTGCCTGGATCTAAGTTGTCTGTTGTTGATCCGTGGCGCATTCCTAACCTAAAAGTTCCACCCCGCTTTGGTGTTGCGGCTTCAACGCTGCTAGCGATGGACAGTGCTGTTGGAAGTGCGATGCTTGTTGCAAGCAAAGAGCGCACAAACGTACGGCGGTCGATTTGACCCGTCTTGTACCTTAACTCTTGAAGAGCTCTGAATTCGTTTTTGTTCATTTTGTTTCCCTGTTGTATTGTTGTCGGCGTGTAAAGCTTGCAAAATAGCAGGCAACAAAATCAAGGGTAAATTTCATTTTCAAAAGAACTTCTTCGATTTGGGCAACTTTCTACACGTAACGAGTACCAGATCACATGGAGGCCGACCTGCAGGCGTCAAAGATGCCAGCCGCGGGCAGTTTGATAGCTCGCGTGCAGCTGATCATAGAAGATTCCTGAAACATTGCTGCACAACTATCGGCAACCTGAAACTGTGCCAAGGTTGTTGGTTTTGACACAAAGGTATTCGTTTCGTGCTGAAACCCAGCGATTGCAATGCGATACATATCAATGGTGCTTACGTTTGATGGTCTCTTTGAAATCCTTTTCGAAAATCAATGTATCGTTTTCATAGGCTTCCATGCGCGCTGTCACATAGAAGTTATCTGCGTCACTTGTCATTTCGGCAAAGGCCTCGGTCCGTGTGATCCAATCGCCGCGGCTACGCTCTTCTGTCCAATGCGTTTTTCCACGCGCGCTTAGGGGATCATCGGGATGTATGCTCCACCATTCGCGCGCGACACTCCCTGACACCATTCCATGTTGTTGATCCTCAACCGCGCCAAAATCATCAATGATTTTAAGTGTCGTGATCCCCGTTTTCATATCAGTCGTAATTTGACGTTGATTATCAGATGCCCTGATTTGCTTAACGTCCCATGGCTCTTCTGCGTCTGGCGGCTGGAAATGGCGTTCATCATCTGCGCCGTGTGGGGATATTGGCAGCAGCACTTCCCCCTGACTGATCTGTAGCGTTGATGTGTCAGGCATCGGCCATAGTAGGGGCCAATAAGCGTTCGAAATTGCAACGCGTATTTTGTGCCCCTTGGGAACGCGATATGCGATGTGATCCAGATCAAGACTTACTTCTATTTCCTGACCAATTGGCAAAGCCTTCGCATGTGCATGATCATCACGCTGCGCAAGGTTTAGAACACCGTAGGTGATGCGTGTTGACGCGCCATCTGGGTGGATATGATTTAAACGTACCGCAATTTGTCCATCAGGTGTGTCGGACGTCAGACGCAGATTCACCTTGGCCGCGCCCACGATGTCGCAATCTTCTGCAATTGGTTCACTGTCATAGCATAGCGATAGCGCATCATCCCCCCGCTGATCCCCCGGCATTTCAGGGCCTAACCAGATTGCGCAATATTCACCCGAAGACATGCCACAAGTTTGTGGCGATGACAGGATGTCATTGATCTGTGCGGGGTCCGTATTCAGCGTGTTTCCCTGACCTAAATACATGGATTTAGGTGTCGGACCTTGTGGCCAATCGTGTTCGTTGATCCAGCGTCCCGCCCTGCTTTCATACCATGTTTTGGGTCGAACACCATCCATAAGATAAACGGAATATGCAGGGTCATTTTCCACTCCAGTTTCTATGCCCTTTAGCCATTTGTCCCACCATCGCAACGCTTCTTGCAAAAAACCGATGCGTGGTTCTGGTACCGCAAAATGTGGATATTTATGCACCCAAGGCCCAACAATGCCTTTGACAGGTGAGGATAGATTTTCAACCAACTGTGGGACCGCGTTTTTGTATGAATCGCCCCAGCCACCAACCGCCAATGTTGCGGCCGTAATCGCGCCGAAATCTTCGCAAACAGAGCCATGTTGCCAATAGGCATCGCGCTGTTGATGATGCAGCCATGTGGCAGGCAAAAAGGGTTGCGCGTTCAACCGTTCCAACCACATATCCCGCCAGCTCTCTCCAACCAACGCGGGATCAGGCGGACGTGAGGAATAGGCCCACATTGTTGACCCCCATCCCAAATTTTCGTTCAGTAAACAGCCACCTTTGTAGTGAATGTCATCGGCATACCGATCAACGGTTGAGCAAAGTGTTATGATCGCTTTCAGCGGTGCAGGATCAAGTGCCGCAATCTGAAGCGAGTTAAAGCCACCCCAGCTAATCCCCATCATTCCAACGCGGCCACTACACCAATCTTGGGCAGCGAGCCAATTGATGACCTCAACGCCGTCATTCAACTCTTGTTCGGTATATTCATCCTCCATCAAACCCTGACTATCGCCGTTTCCACGCATATCGACGCGAACACAGGCATAGCCACGTTTTGCGAAATAGGGATGGGTCAGTGCATCACGTGCACATGTGCCATCGCGTTTGCGATAGGGCAGGTATTCTAAAATCGCGGGAACGGGATCTGTGTTTGCGTCAATGGGCATCCACACGCGCGCCGAAAGCCGACAGCCATCTGACAAAATGATTTCCATATCTTCGATTTCATGGATGTCGCAAATATTGCTCATTCGGCGTTCCTTTCATAACCTTGATGTATCGAATTCGAAGTCTGTCTGACTCGTCAAGAAAAGAGTGTTTAGAGTGAAGCGATTTTTTGGATTTCTTCTTTGTGTGGGATTGGTTGGGTTTTACTATGCAACCACGCCGTCAATGCGGGAAAAAGGCATAACGCTCGTCCCTGACCCGCAAAACGGTGAATATGTATATTTCGCGGCTGGTTGTGGTGGCTGCCATGCTGCGCCAAATGCCGAAGAAGACTCGAAAAAGGTCCTATCCGGCGGGCAAAAATTCCCTTCGCCTTTTGGAACGTTTGTCGCCCCGAATGTTTCAATGCATGTTGACTATGGAATCGGCGCCTGGTCGCAGGATGACTTTGTTCGCGCTGTGCGACAGGGTGTTTCTCCTGATGGCCGGCACTATTACCCTGCATTCCCCTACACGTCCTATCAGGGAATGAGTGATCAGGATGTTATTGATCTATGGTCATATTGGCAAACCTTACCGTCATCGGAACAAAAATCGCAGGCGCATGACCTGCCGATTTATGCGAAATGGCGCCGCCCCTTGGGCATTTGGAAAATGATGTTCCTGTCCGCGCCTGATCTGCAAATGCTCGATGCTGAATTGGTGCGTGGAGAATATTTGGTGGATACCCTTGGCCATTGCGGCGAATGCCATACGGGGCGAAATATATTCGGCGCGCGCAGCAGCAAAAATATATTAATGGGAGCACAGCATCCAAATGGCAAAGGGCGCATCCCCGCAATCGCAGGCACTACATTTGATTGGAATGCTGCGGATATCGCCGAATATTTGAAGTCGGGGTTCACGCCCGACTATGACGTCGCAGGCGGCCTAATGGCCGAAGTGATCGAGAATACGTCCAAGTTATCTGACCAAGACCGCATGGCGATCGCGAATTATTTAAAGGTGCTTGCGAACTAATTCCATGCGTAGCGGAATTTCGTTTTGAAATCCCCTTTGTTTCCCGTTAGGAGTGAAGCAAGCGGTCCCATAGCTCAACTGGATAGAGCAACTGACTTCTAATCAGTAGGTTCGGGGTTCGAGTCCTCGTGGGATCGCCACTATTTTCAGTAACACTCGTTTTCGAGGGGTTTTGGCTGCTAACGTGCGAACTGGGTAGGTGGACAGAAAAGTTTAGGTTGTCGTTTGCACCTAAATAATGGACCGATAGGTATTCCAAATGATTAGATTTGCTGTTTTCATTATCCTGATCTTTTTGGCCGTGTTGATTGTGGCCGAAAATGTGGGTCGGCCCATTCCATATGGTTATCGCATTTTGGCAGGGTTGATCGTGGCCTTTGGTATCGCTGCCGCGATGACCAGCGGATAGAAGCGTAAGCATGCTAGACGCGTTTAGGCAGCAGTTTGATGCACAAAGCTCTAAGGGACAAAGTTTTGATCAACTTATGTCTGGTCACAACGGTGCGAGCATTGCACTGCAACAAATCGTTTTGTCGTTCGTCGACCGGTCTTATCGCTTTAACGTTGCATCCGCGTTTAGCAAACTGGATCCCGAAAATAGACGACGGGCAAGCTGGGTTTTAACGGCACACGAATGCCATGACACGTTTGGAATGCTCAGCGTTATTGATCTGTGCCGCGAATATCCGCGTTTGATTGAATTATACGATCCAGCTGACGAAATGCGGGCATTGATACGAAAGAATTTGGGTTAGCTTTTTCTGGGAACTCTTAGAACGCCCGCGGGTTCCAGCGTCCCGTGCGGGGTATCCATGGTTTCGCAATCATAATTGAACCAGAATTCCTCGGTCTTTGTCACACGCTTACGCAGACCCTGGGGCAGTTGTAGCGTTTCGATGTTCGTTTCTGTCAGCAGGTGGTTATAAAATTGAATGAGGGTCTCATCTTGAAGGTAGGCCCCCAAATAGACCGAACTCCCATTTTGTACCGCAATCGCACCACCCTGCTGATCGGTTAAAATAGGCGTGGCAGTTCCCTCTAACACTTCGCGATACCGCAGAGCATGTCCGCCGTTTGACAGTGGAATGGGCATATCACCGCGGGTTGTATCAATCCGCGCTACCGTCACGTCCAAATTCGACAAATTGGGGGGAAGGGGATGAGAGATGCGAAGTGTTTCTGTACGAGAATGCGTGGCAGGGCCATAGATCACCAATGCATCGGAATTTTCTAAGCACGAGAGAAGATCCGCATCCATGTGCATCAAACCAAGTACTATGATACATTGGTAATTTGCAAAATTCCGATGCGACGCAGGCAAAATATCAATATTGATACCTAGCCTGCGCAAAGCGCGATAATGATCAAAAATCAACTCGAAATAGTCGCCATCTTTCACGTGGTTCAATGCTGCCCATGAAAAATCCGCGTCGTAATCAAATAGTATTGCGACATCCGCCAGTTCACAGTCTGTTGTTGGGGATTGTAACAATTCCTCGGCAACCTGTGCCGCTTCATAATAGGCTGTGGCTTTTGCACTGTCGGGTCGCAAAATGCCTGCATGCATCTGCTCTTGTGCAAATGGGGCCTGTCGCCATCGGAAATAGGCAACGGTTTCTGCCCCATGGGCAAAGGCCTCCCACGTCCATAAACGCACCATTCCCGGCAGCGGATCGGGGTTAACAGGCGCCCAATTCACGGGGCCTGGTTGTTGTTCCATAATCCACCAACGTCCCTTGCCGACACTGCGATATAGATCGTGATGAAAGGCCTGAAAATCAGGATCGCCTTGACGCATGAAACGGCGTTGTTTTCCCTCGCTCGCGCCCGCGCGATCTGCCAAAAAGCCGATTGGATAACTGTCCCATGTAGCGATATCCAAATCATCACCAACCTTGAAATGATCAAAATCGGTGATCCGCCCCATGTAGTTGTGGGAAATGGGTGCGTTTGAGTATTCGCGGATGATGTCACATTGCAGGCGATTGAAGGCCACAACCTGATCCGACGTATAGCGACGAAATTCCAACCAATGCGCTGGATTCGCCTCAGTTGCGGTTAGGTTTGGCAGGTCGATTTCAGGATAGCCTGCGTATTCCATCGACCAAAACACGTTTCCCCATGCGGCGTTTAGTTTCGAAATATCGTTCCCGTATTTGTTGGCAAGCCATTTTTGAAACCCAATACGTGCCGCATCTGAATAGGAAAGCGTGGTCTCGTGGCATCCGTATTCATTATCTGTTTGCCATGCCCCTAATGCAGGATGCGCACCGTATCGTTCGGCCAAACGTGTGACAATATCACGACATTGTTCGCGATATCCAAGGTGTGAAAAGCAATAATGCCGCCGCGATCCGAATTTACGCAGATTGCCCTGTAGATCACGGGCAAACATATCGGGGTATTTGTCACAGACCCATTTTGGAGGGGTTGCTGTTGGTGTTCCCAACACAACCTTTAACCCATGTCGATGCAACGTATCGAATGCACGATCAAGCCATTCGAAATTGAATTGACCCTCACTTGGTTCCAATCGGGACCAAGCGAATTCACCAATCCGCACCCAAGTTAGACCCAGTTCGGCCATTTGGCGGGCGTCTTCTTCCCAGATGTCTTCTGGCCAGTGTTCTGGATAATAGCACGTACCAAGCGTGCGTTTCATGGATGAATTAGGCTGCGTCATAGGCCGTCACCAAGGTTGCAGCATTGGATGCAATTTCTGCAACGCTCATGCCGGGAGTATATAGGTTTGACCCCACACCAAAGCCTGTAACGCCTGCCGCTTTCCACGCATGAAAATCAGGGGCACCGACACCACCCACGGCATAGGTATTGGCCGTTTTCGGCAGCACCGCCTTTAACGCGTTGAAACCATCAAGGCCAAGTTTGAATGCGGGGAAGAATTTCAATCCATCTGCCCCATTTTTCAGCGCGCTGAAACATTCTGTTGCGGTGAAAACCCCGGGATAGGACAACATACCCGCATTCTTGGTTGCCATGATCACGTCTTGATCGGCATTTGGGCTGATCACCATTTGGCATCCGATATTTGCAAGCATCTTGACCTCATCCTGATGAAGTACAGTTCCCGCGCCAATTGTTGCATCCGAGCCAAAGGCGTTGACCATTTTTTCAATCGACTGAAACGGGTCAGGAGAATTTAAGGGCACTTCAATCTTGGTAATTCCTGCATCAATTAATGCCTGAGTGGTGTCATGCACCTCACTTGGTTGGACACCACGTAGGATTGCAATCAATTCGCGTTGCATAGTTATCCTTTTCTAGTTCGTATCGCGATCAGACCGCGAAGCGTTGGTGCCGCACTTAGGTTCAAATCAACCGACTTACCAACCGCCTCAAGCGCGGATTTGTAAAGCGAACATAGAGCTTCTTCACCAATAAGCATGATTGGTAAGTGGTTCCACTTACGCTCCATTGCGGCGACTTCCTGACCGATCAGGATGCCAGATAAGCGTGCACGCAAAACTGTGGCATGAGTCTCGTTAATAAGATGTTGCGCGCGCAATCGAAACAATTGTGAGGACGCATTAGCAGGGTTTTCAAATGCGGATTTTACCGCATCGACAAAATCGGATTGCGAAAACCCTGCGCCCGATACCGAATGTTTCAGAACCGAACTTCGGGATAAAAGATCATAGACTTCACCCGTCATAAACGTTTGGAATTCAACCACCTGACCATGTTGAACATGTACCCACTTTGAATGGGTCCCAGGCAAACAAATCAGGCCATTGTAATCGGGCGTTTGTATTAAAAAACCTGCGATTTGTGTTTCTTCACCACGCATGACGTCCGCAGGCTCAGTCTGTTTTATTCCCGGCAGAATGCGTACCATTATTCTCGGATCTGTGGTATGAACTGTCGCTGCTTGGTTCAGTGCGGGCGTGTCGCAGGGTGCGGTCAAATACCCCGCATCTTGCCAACCCTGCCGAGCGCCTGCCATGCCGCACACCAAAACTTCGGTGATAACATCATCTGGCAAGTGATTATCAATGTGCGATATCAAAACGCCTTCATACTCTGACGCGGTCAGGTTGCCCATGCCCATTTGAATTTTGGTCTCATCCAATACATTGCCCGCCTGATCACAGTACCAGATGCGCAGGTTTGTTGTTCCCCAATCCACTGCGATCCAATTTGGGTTCATGACTGTTGTGGTCATGACGCCATTCCTTCTAGAACCCACATTCTATCGGGAAAGTGATTGGGAAGATCAACACCATGTGCCATCAAAAATCCACCACTTAATCTAAGCGTACCAATATCAAGAGCATTCGTGCCACGCGACGCGGCAGTTTTTTCATCGCGATTGACCAGCGTCACGTCATACATCGCGTCAGGATTTAGACCCGTCAGTTTAACAGGAGTGGGACAGGACCACGCAGAGGTTTCAGCGCTGCCGATGAAGGCCACAAATCTATCCTGTTGGGGCGCAACTTGAATTTCGGCAATTATTGAAGGGTCAGCAGGGGCCAATCGTTTGATGTCTGCTGTATGTCGCCAGTCGCGGTTGTCTTTCCACCATTGTGTTACTTGCTTTAGTTTCGCGCGCTCCGCATCTGTTAATTCGCGGGGGTCCATTTCAAACCCCATATGGCGCTGCGCGGCTACCCACGCACGAAATCCGATGTCATGAATACGCCCTGACGTATGGCATTCGCGTGGGCCAACGTGGCTGCCTGTCACGGCCGAGGGCAGGAAATGACTGGCCTCATGTTGCATGCGCAAACGTTCCGCAGCGTCATTGCTGTCGGATAACCAAACGCGCTGGGTGTAATTCATAATCCCAAAATCAATGCGCCCGCCACCGGACGAACAGCTTTCGATTTCGACATTCGGATGTGCATCGCGCAACTGTTCAAGAAGGCTGTAAGTTCCATGGGTTTGCGCCGCATCCACATGGGGCAGCACACGGTTGTGATCCCATTTGATGTAACTGACATTGTGATTGGATAGCACAGTAGAAATTTTGCCAAACAGATAATCGCGGACATCCGCATTAGCCATGTCTAAAACCAACTGGCCCCGCCCCAGCAATTGGTCCAATGGTCCCAAAACCCATTCGGGATGTCGGCGATACAGGTCGGAATTTGGATTAATCATCTCAGGCTCAAACCAAATCCCAAAGCTCATCCCGTGTTCATTCACTTTGGCAATCAAGGGCGTCAGGCCATTTGGGTATTTCCGCGGATCAATGTCCCAATCCCCCAGAGATTGAGTGTCATCATCGCGGGTGCCAAACCAACCGTCGTCTAAAACGAACCTTTCGGCCCCAATATCAGCCGCGTGTTCGATAATCTCTGCCAAGGTGTCTGGCGAATGATCGAAATAGATCGCCTCCCAACAATTATAGTGAACGGGACGAGGCAGTGACCCATCGGTCCATGTGACGATTTTGTCGCGCAAATGGCGTTGATAATTCACGGATAACCCGTTCAAACCGTTTTCCGAAAAACTAACGAACAGGGGGGCGGTTTCGACATGTCGTGTGGGTTTGGGGTGCGCATCAAATGCATGCCCAAATTGAACTTGGCGACGACCATCGGGGAATTCCTCTGCAATCATGCTGTGTCCACCTGACCATCCATAATGCCACGCATAGGCAGATCCATGAATGTCGTCGCATCCAGCCTCTGGCACGATCAGCGCGGGGAAATGTTCATGTCCCGTGCGTCCTGTTTGATTATTGCGTAGGCGCGCGCCAACGGACCAATCCGCTTCCTGTTTGTGAAATTCGCGGCACCAGTGCCCCGAAAAATCAATCATGGTTTTTGCATTTTGTGGGGCAGGCAAGACGGGAGCTGCGAACCAATCCAACAAGATTGCGTTTTTTGAAGATAAAGAGGCCGCAATTTCGATGACGTCTGTTTCGGTATGCACCAAAAACCGCGCCTGATATGACAAGCCATGCGCCTTGTCCTTGTAGTCCAAGATCAACGCATCGGGCGATTGTTCGGCATTCGTGAAAACAAATCGTGGCTCAATCCGGTCACCCGTTGCGGCGCGTATGCGCATTCCTGGATGCCCCACAAAGGTTTTGGAAATTTCAGGACAGATGGAAAGCGATGGAACACCATCCAACACGCCACCTGAATAATCCAATCGCGTCGCCGCCCAAATGGTTTGGGGTTCTTCGGCATTGGGCAGGCGCGCGCCCCAATAAAACACCTCTGCCAAATCAGTCCCGCCACCCAGCAAAAGGGTTTGAGATCCACAATCAAGCCGCCAAAACTGCATCACTTGACTGCCCCCAAGGTAAGCCCAGCGATGAAATGTTTTTGCATCAGGAAGAACATGAACACGGGCGGAATTGCGGCGACAATGCTGCCTGCACTCATCATGTGATAGGCGGCGCGATACTGACTGTTAAAGGCCGTGATGCCCGCAGTAACAGGTTGCGCATCGGGTCCTTGGGTCAGGACGATCGCCCAGAAATAGTCGTTCCAAATAAAAGTGAATATCAGCACGGATAGCGCCGCAATCGCGGGCTTCATCAAGGGCAGCACAACATAGACAAAGATTTTCCATTCCGCGACGCCCTCGACCCGCGCGGCTTCGATCAGGGAATAGGGCAGTGCACGGATAAAGTTGCGCATGAACAATGTGCAAAATCCCGTTTGGAACGCGATGTGGAACAGGATCAAACCCAGCTTTGTATCGTATAGATTCAGGTTCACCGTTAGGTCGCGTACAGGCACCATTAGAATTTGAAATGGCACGAAATTTCCCGCGATGAACATGAAAAAGATCAAAAGGTTTCCGCGGAATTTATAAACGCCAAGGGCGAAACCCGTCATGGATGATAGCGCCACTGCGCCGATCACCGTTGGAACAGTAATGAAGACCGAATTCAACAGATATTGCGGCATGTCGGATGCAAAGAAAACGCGCCCATAGTTGTTGAAAAATTCAAAGGAAGAGGGCAGTCCCCAAAAGTTGCCCTTTACAAAATCGCCATCTGGTTTGATGGAAAAGATCATCACCGCGATCAATGGCAGCAGCCACAGAATAAGCGCAATGGGTAAAAACACTTGATAGCTGAACTGGCTTGCATGTGAGCGTTGTTGGATAGGGGTTGGAAACATTACCGGCCCTCCTTTTCATCGCGCCACATTTGATAGAGGAAGTACGCGATAAAGCCCAACATGATAAAGAACAAGACAACCGCAATCGCCGCGCCATATCCCATGCGGAAGCCAAATTCAGATAGGCTTTCTTCGAACATGAAAAACGATAACACGCGGGTTGAACCAAATGGTCCACCATTGGTCATCACTGCGATAAAATCAAAGGACCGCAACGCTCCGATAATTGTGACAACAAAGGCGATAAACGTTGCGGGCCGAAGTTGGGGCAAAATCACGTACCACAACATTCTAAACCCTTTGGCACCGTCCAAACGGCCGGCCTCAACCTGTTCGGGGTCAACGGAATTCAAACCAGTCAAATACAGGATCATGCAATATGCCGTTTGCGGCCATAATCCGGCGGCGATGATCCCATAGGTGGCCGTTTTGGGGTTCCCTAGTACACCGCCACGAATGTCGATGCCAAACCAGCTCATCATTACGTCAAACAGGCCGTCATTTGGTAAATAGAACCAACTGAACACAAGGCCAACAACGACCTGGGAAATCACAAATGGAAAGAAGAATAAGGATTTATAGAGGCGAATGCCTGTCACAGTTTGGTTCAAAAATAACGCAATGAACAAACCCATCGGAATGGCGAGTAGATACAAAAGCAGCCATTTGATGTTGTTCCAGAACGACGTTTCAAACTTGCGATCCATTTTCTGATCGCCCAGGCCCAACAGCCGTTCGTAGTTATCCATCCCGACAAATGTTTTTTCGCCTAATCCATCCCACATGTGGAATGAAATCCAAAACGATTGTCCAATTGGAACAATCACATAGGTCGCAAAAAACAAAACTGCTGGTAGCAGGAACAGCCAGGGTGTAATCGCGATATCGTTTTTGCGATACCAGCTTTTGAATTTTGAAGGTTCAGTAAGGGCGGGGGACATCGAAAGGGCACCTTTGTGAGTTACCGCATACGAAAAACAAGGGCGTTTCACGAATATGGTAATTTATGGGGCCGCAGATATTGCAGCCCCATAAATCGGTTGGATTATTTGTAGATGCGCTGACGCGCGTCTTCCAAACGCTCTAGAATGTCATCAAGGTTGTCAGGGAATACCATGAACTCCTGGAGACCTTCCATGCCGACAGATGCCATCTCAGCTGGGAAATCACGGTCAAAGAACTGCATGATGCCACCACCTGCGTTGTTTGACAGCATGTCAAAGCCCTGCTGGATGAATTTGTCGTTAGATACAGACGCGTTTGCGTTCACGGGTAGCTGCCCCAATGCATCACCAGCGTTGATCGCTGTTTGTACCTCAGGCGATGTGACGTATAGCAAGAACGCTTTGGCCGCTTCTACGTTTTGGGCGCCCGATGCGATGTGGAATGTATCCGTTGGCGCATCTTCTGCATAATCAACATCTGGGTTGATGACTGGGAACTGATAGAAGTCCAGCTGATCATCGGTTAGCCCACCATCGCGGAATGCCGCAACCGAGAAGTTACCCATTAGGTATGCTGCTGCTTTGCCATCAATCATGAACGGCATTGCTTCTTGCCAGCTGTATGATTGGTGGTCTTCAATAAAGCCACCCATGTCGATCAACTGACGCCAGTTTGCAAATGTCGCGCGTACACGGTCATCTGTCCACGCAACTTCGCCGTTGGCCAACTGAATGTGGAAGTCATAGCCATTTGTGCGTGAGTTGATGTAGTCAAACCAACCGCCTGCAGTCCAAAGATACTTTGAGCCGATGGTGTAACACTTACGACCTGAATCGATGATTGCCTGACAATTTGAAAGCTCTTCCGCCCATGTTTTTGGTTCGCTTAGGCCAAGCTCTTCAAAGATGTCTTTGCGATAGTAAACACCCCATTGATAGTAGGTGTATGGCACGCCCCACTGCTTACCATCCAATGTCATCGCACCTTTGGTTGATGCAAGTGCGGCCATCTCTGGTTCACTCCATAGATCGGAAATGTCCATGAATAGGCCTGCATCCACGTATGGCGTCATACGTGTCGCCGCATACCAGTTTACAACATCTGGTGCATTCGCAGATAGCGCGTTACGGATCTGTGTTTTCCACGCTTCGCGATCAACCACAGTCAGTTCAACGCTTAGGTTCGGGTGCATTGCATCAAAATCTGATGCCATTTTTTCCATCACTGCACGGGGTGCAGGGTTGGACATGTCGGATGTGATGCGCAGTGTGCCAGATAGTTCGGCAAATGCTGGAACCGCAACAGCAGTTGATAGCGCCAACGCAGTCGTCAGCTTGGTTAGTTTCTGGAACATATTTCTCTCCCTGTTGTTCCGATCGTGGTTTCAAATAATGAAACTTGATCTCAACTATTGAAAATACTGACAAGCATGGCTACGCTTGTCAACAGTTTCATCATCCGAGTTGGGAGATTGCGTTGAACATCGCACGGGACAATGACGGTACAGTTGGTAAGGCGCTCTCTGCGCTTGAGCTGGTTGCGGCATTTGAACGTCCAGTGCGCTTTAGCGAGGTTTTAGAACACTCTCCATACCCCAAGGCGACTTTGTATCGGTTCCTACAAACGCTGACAAATCAAGGGCTTCTGCAATATGACCCTGATCAGGGCGTCTATTCCATGGGGATGCGCTTGGTACGCCTTGCCCACGCAGCATGGCGTCAAAGTTCACTGGCCCCTATATCGCAGGATGTCTTGGACACTCTATATGCGCAGGTGGGTCAAACCATCCACTTGGCTCAGATGGACGCGGGTCAGGTTCTCTATGTTGAAAAGCGCACTGCGATTCGTCCTGTTGAGATGTTTTCGCAGGCAGGCAAGGTTGGACCCGCCTATTGTACGGGTGTCGGTAAGGCGATGTTGGCCTACTTGGATGATGTGACCCTAGAGGCGGCGTTGCAAAAGCAGGCGTTTTATCAGCACACGCAATTTACACATGCCGATGCCGAATCCCTGAAAACGGAACTGTCACAAATTCAGGCAGAGGGGTTTTCCTATGACCGTGAAGAACATGAAACGGGCATCATTTGTATTGCAAAAGCGATTCTTTTGAATGGCCGTCCAATCGGTGCGCTTTCGATTACGACAACGACTGTGCGGCATAGTTTTGACGATTTGAATGAATGGAAACAGCCCCTAACGCAGGCGGTCGAACAGATCGCGCAGGCGGCAAAAGATTGGCAATTCCCAACGCTGTAAGAGGATAAGATGAGCGGTGTAACACTAAATCAAGTGATCAAGAAGTTCGGCGAAACACAGGTCATTCATGGCGTTGATCTTGATATCAAAGATGGGGAACTTTGTGTTTTCGTTGGCCCCTCTGGATGCGGTAAATCCACCCTATTGCGGATGATCGCAGGGTTAGAGCAAACCAGCGCAGGCACAATCACAATCGGGGATCGTGATGTCACCATGGCAGATCCTGCGGATCGTGGGGTTGCGATGGTATTCCAAAGTTATGCGCTTTATCCACATATGACCGTCGCAGAAAACATGGGGTTTGGCCTAAAGATGAATGGCGTGCCCAAGGCCGCTGTGCGCGAAAAGGTGTTGGAAGCGGCGAAAATCCTAAAGCTTGAGGATTATCTGGACCGCCGTCCTAAAGCGCTTTCGGGCGGACAGCGGCAACGCGTTGCCATTGGGCGCGCCATTGTCCGTGGACCCGAGGTGTTTTTGTTCGATGAACCGCTGTCAAACTTGGATGCGGCACTGCGCGTGCAAACACGGATTGAAATCGCGCGCCTGCACGAACGGTTGGGCACGACAATGATCTATGTCACCCATGATCAGGTCGAGGCGATGACGCTGGCCGACAAAATCGTTGTTCTGCGTGGTGGAAACATTGAACAAATTGGGGCGCCCATCGATCTATATGAAAATCCACGAAATATGTTTGTTGCGGAATTCATTGGCAGCCCCAGCATGAACTTTTTCAACGCCTCCGATCTAAGCGAGGCGGGACAAACCCTGTTGAAACCTGGTGCGGATGTGTTTGGTGTGCGTCCAGAACACTTCAACGTTGTGGATAAGGCGGATGCAATCCTATCTGCACATCCCAATTTTGTCGAAAACTTGGGGGAATATGCGCTGATTTATTGCAAAACCGAAGCGGGCAGCGAATTCATCGTAAAATCGACCGAACTGCAAAAATTTGCCAAAGGTGAATTGGTACACCTCGGGGCGGATGCCGAGAAAACGTATTGCTTTGACGGAACGACGCAGTCACGCGTCTAATCATGTCTACTGCGTAAAGCGTTTGGGTAAAATTGTGGCAATGATCGATGCACCTGTGATGACGAAAATCAGACGCAGCAAATGGTGCGCTACGACAAATGTCATATCGGCGCCTACGATAATGGACAGTACAACCATTTCCGCCTGACCACCGGGGGTCAGGGCCAAGATCGCTCAATCGGTGGGGCAAGCCCAAGGATTAGCACACCCTCGACCACAATGAAGGTCAGGCAGATCAGGATTGCACAAAGCCCGATTGCGGCCACGACATCACGATGCAATTCGCGCGCTGTGATACCCACGTATTTCACACCGACACTCAGCGCGATGAAATATTGCGCGGCCCAGATCGCCTCTGCTGGAGGGCGTGTGGTTAAATACCCCAAGAGGGACGCGATAGAGGCGACAATCATGGGGCCTAATATAAATGCGATGAACATCCCAATCGCTTTTGCGCCGCGCCATCCCACGATGGGGCACAGGATCAGTCAAATGATTTGTGTGGGGTCAAATGAATTGACGGATGGACCAGGTGGAGCCAACAAATTCGCCTGCTAAACTGTCGTCAACAGGATGGGTAATATTACAACGATGATTAAAACCCGTGTCGCCTGTGGCCCTACCAGCATTGTTTCGCTGGCCGCATTTCGTCAACAAGAATACGGACCACTCAACAGGGATTATTGGAAATAAGAATGTTTATTTTATGTCAAGAAGGGTTAAGATTCAGAACATTTCGCATGTTACTCGACCGCAATAATAGGATGCTTGTGGTATCGCACCCAATAAATATCAATTTATAGAAAGCAAAATCTGTAGCGCGATGTAGGGAACTAGATTGAATGTGATGATCATGATCCAATAAATCATCAAAATTTTTGGGATATCCGCGATCATTTTATGGCCAAATTCACCAAAGAGCCTTTCGGTCATAGATGATGTTATATCTTTGAAAACAGAAATTTTTAATAGACCAATTGCAAAAATTAGATTGAACATCAGCATCCAACCAAAGAATTGCAGCAATGTATGTAGGGTCATCATGCGTCCATTTTCACCCGCGCGGCGTCCATAATCAAAGACGCCGCCAGAGCCTGAGTGATTTAAATTAAATCAATAGATCGTCTAATGATTTGCCGCCTGCCAATGCATCGGCAACCCAGCGGGGTTGACGCCCGCGGCCTGTCCATGTTTCTAACCCGTTTGCGGGGTTTTTATACTTTGGGGCAACCTTACCTCTGGGCTTTTTGGCTTTGGCCTTTTTCGGCTTATCCGCAGCCATCAGATCGCTAATATCTAATCCATTATCTTGGGCCAATTTGCGCACCTTTTCGGCGACCTCTTGTTTTTTGGCCAAAGCCGCCTGTGCGTCGGAAATTAATTTAGTTAATTCCGCAATCGACATTTTATTCAAATTCAGCGCCATTATAACCTCCGATATTTAGCGAAAATATTAAGAGGATATTAAAGTTAAAAAATCAATAAAAAAGCGAGAGTATATAAGTTTGATAATAAAATTTAAAACTGTGCAGGTGTTCTTATAAATAAGAAAACGCGCCCCTATCAAAAGAATAAATAAGGGCGCGTTTTATATTTAGCGTGTAAACTTTTTATGTTTAATCCGCTTGGGCTCCAATGCATCTGGACCTAGGCGGCGTTTCTTATCCTCTTCATAGGCGGAAAAGTCGCCTTCGAACCATTCAACGTGTGCCTCGCCCTCGAACGCAAGGATGTGGGTGCAGATACGGTCAAGGAAGAAACGGTCGTGAGAAATGACCACGGCGCAGCCCGCAAAATCCATCAAGGCATCTTCGAGTGCGCGCAATGTTTCTACGTCCAAATCGTTGGTCGGTTCGTCCAATAACAAAACGTTGCCGCCCGATTTCAACAGGCGTGCCATATGCACCCGGTTGCGTTCACCGCCCGACAGCAGGTTCACGGTTTTCTGTTGATCCCCACCCTTAAAGTTAAAGGCAGAGCAATAGGCGCGGCTGTTCATTTGGGCATCACCCAGTTGAATGATCTCTGCACCACCAGAAATCGCCTCCCACACAGTGTCTTTGTCCAATAGGTCATCACGCGACTGATCCACGTAGGACAGGGAAACTGTATCGCCATAGGTGACGGCGCCCGCATCGGGGCTTTCCTGACCTGTTAGCATTTTGAATAGGGTGGATTTACCCGCGCCGTTTGGCCCGATCACACCCACAATGCCCCCTGGCGGCAGGCTGAAGGACAGGTTTTCGATTAATAATTTGTCGCCCATCGCCTTTTGCAGGCCTTCAACCTCAATGACCTTGCTGCCTAGGCGGGGACCATTTGGAATAACGATTTGGGCGCGTGTGATTTTTTCACGCTCTGACTGGCTTGCCAATTCTTCGTAGGCGTTGATCCGTGCCTTTTGTTTGGCCTGACGGGCCTTGGCGCCCTGACGTATCCAGTCCAATTCGCGTTCCAAGGTTTTTTGACGGCTTTTGTCTTCGCGGGCCTCTTGTTCCAAACGCTTAGCTTTTTGTTCCAGCCAGCTGGAATAGTTGCCCTCATACGGGATGCCGCGACCGCGGTCCAATTCCAAAATCCACCCTGTAATATCGTCAAGAAAATAACGGTCGTGGGTGACGATTAGAATTGTGCCCTTGTAATCAATTAGGTGCTGTTGCAGCCATGCGATTGTTTCAGCGTCCAAGTGGTTGGTTGGTTCGTCAAGCAGCAACATATCAGGCGCTTCAAGCAGCAATTTGCACAGCGCAACGCGACGTCGTTCACCCCCAGATAGGTTAGCAGGCATCGCATCATCAGGTGGGCAGCGCAATGCCTCCATCGACACGTCAATCTGGCTGTCCAAATCCCATAGGTTTTCTGCGTCAATCTGATCCTGTAGTTGGGCCATTTCATCGGCGGTTTCGTCGGAATAGTTCATCGCCAATTCATTATAACGATCAAGAATCGCTTTTTTCTCGGCAACGCCCAGCATCACGTTTTCACGCACGGTCATGTTTTCTTCTAGGTGGGGTTCCTGAGGGAGATAGCCGACTTTGGCACCCTCTGCGGACCATGCCTCGCCCGTGTAGTCTTTATCCAGACCCGCCATGATTTTCATCAGGGTCGATTTACCCGCGCCGTTTACACCAACGACACCAATTTTCACAC
>OCRG01000036.1_pt1 | contig 20063 bp, 19 predicted proteins | sample 1535071 | NCBI WGS metagenome assembly OCRG01 (sample SAMEA3275605, study PRJEB22092) | marine metagenome | biome: ENVO:00000447; feature: ENVO:00002042; material: seawater | collected 2014-06-22T16:30:00+00 | depth 0 m
TGCGGGGTATGGCGAAGTCTTTAAACGCAACATTCAGGCGTCTGGCGTTGTTCCACAGATTTCTGTGATTATGGGTCCATGTGCGGGTGGTGCAGTATATTCACCTGCGATGACGGACTTTATCTTTATGGTCAAGGACAGCTCTTACATGTTTGTGACGGGTCCTGATGTTGTTAAAACAGTGACAAACGAAGTTGTCACGGCAGAAGAGCTGGGCGGTGCGTCCACGCACACAAAAAAATCATCTGTTGCAGATGGTGCATTTGAAAACGAAGTTGAAGCGCTAAGCGAAGTGCGCCGTTTGGTTGATTTCCTGCCACTGAACAACCGCGATAAAGCGCCTGTGCGCCCTTTCTTTGATGAACCTGGCCGTGTTGAGGCGTCATTGGATACATTGGTTCCTGACAACCCCAACACGCCATATGACATGAAAGAGCTGATCACAAAATTGGCGGATGAAGGTGATTTTTACGAAATCCAAGAGGAGTTTGCGAAAAACATCATCACAGGTTTTGTGCGCCTAGAGGGACAAACAGTGGGCGTCGTGGCCAACCAACCGATGGTTTTGGCGGGATGCTTGGACATCGACAGCGCTCGTAAGGCTGCGCGCTTTGTGCGTTTTTGTGATGCGTTTGAAATTCCAATCCTGACATTGATTGACGTTCCTGGTTTCTTGCCTGGTAAATCTCAGGAATATGATGGGATCATCAAACACGGTGCAAAACTGCTGTTCGCTTATGGTGAAGCAACCGTTCCAAAAGTGACCGTAATCACGCGTAAAGCATACGGTGGTGCCTATGTTGTGATGTCCTCTAAACATTTGCGGGGTGATTTCAACTACGCGTGGCCAACTGCGGAAATCGCGGTAATGGGTGCCAAAGGCGCGACTGAAATTATCCACCGTGCGGATTTGGGCGATGCCGATAAAATTGCACAGCACACAGCAGATTATGAAGATCGTTTTGCAAACCCATTTGTTGCTGCCGAACGCGGTTTCGTGGACGAGGTTATTCAACCCCGTTCAACACGCAAACGGGTGGCACGTGCCTTTGCATCTTTGCGCAACAAAAAGGCGCAAAACCCGTGGAAAAAGCACGACAACATTCCGCTGTAAAATGACTTGGATGACTAGCGACATAAACGGTGAATACATCATGGCGCGGCGCTTGCCGGCGCGCTTTGATCTCTGTGTAGAAACGACACTTCCGTTGATGTCACGTCGTAAATTGGCCTTGCAAATCCGTCAGGATATGTGGCGCGTTTTGCAAAATCTGCGGGGCTTTTTGCCCGCAGTTTCGGTGACGCGTTTGGGTGATGGGGTGCAGGTGCGTGCAGGTGGTCAATTCACCTGTCCCGTCCATGTTCCCTCTGCCGAGGCGAAATTGCGCGACATGTTGAATGACGCTGCGCGTCGTCAGCGTTGGTCAAACTTTGCAAAACGAAAGGGTGCATCATGCTAAAGCATCGCGGATTTCCAGGACGCCTTCCGGGGACGGATTTTCAATTCACGATCCGTCGTCCAAACCCAAAAGGTGTCACGCCGATCACTGCACGTGAACGTTTCCGCGATCGCAAACCTGCGGACCGCCGTGCAGATGCAGGTTTTGTAACCGCCCTTGTGCAACATTTTTGGGATCAACCGTTTAAGCGCGGCAATTTAGATGCAGGGCGGCTTAGCTGGCTTTTTGGTCGCGAAGTCAAACCCTACGATGATCCCTTTGATCCAGAAGATTACGAAGCGCTTCTGATTTTGGATTTGAACTTAATCAAAGCCAATTTCCCAGACGCCTTCGAGCCCGAGTAAGAAAGGAACAGAGACATGTTCGATAAAATTTTGATTGCTAACCGTGGCGAAATCGCCTGCCGCGTGATTAAGACAGCCCGCAAAATGGGCATCAAAACCGTTGCAATTTATTCTGATGCTGACCGCAATGCATTGCACGTTGAAATGGCAGACGAAGCGGTCCACATCGGCCCACCACCTGCGAACCAATCTTATATCGTGATTGATAAAGTGATGGAGGCGATCAAGGCGACAGGCGCCCAGGCGGTACATCCAGGTTACGGGTTCCTCTCCGAAAACCCAAAATTTGCAGAAGCCTTGGCCGCCGCAAATGTTGCATTCATCGGCCCACCTGTTGGTGCGATTGAAAGCATGGGTGACAAAATCACATCCAAAAAGATCGCCCAAGAGGCAGGCGTTTCAACCGTGCCTGGTTATATGGGATTGATCGAGGATGCAGATGAGGCCGTGAAAATCAGCCAACAAATCGGATATCCTGTCATGATCAAGGCATCTGCCGGTGGTGGTGGTAAAGGCATGCGGATTGCGTGGAATGATGAGGAAGCGCGCGAAGGCTTCCAATCCTCTAAAAACGAGGCGGCAAACAGCTTTGGCGATGATCGTATCTTTATCGAAAAATTCGTGACACAGCCGCGCCACATCGAAATTCAGGTTTTGGCAGATGCGCATGGAAATTGTATTTACCTAAACGAACGCGAATGTTCGATCCAGCGTCGGAACCAAAAGGTTGTTGAAGAAGCGCCAAGCCCATTTTTGGATGAGGCAACGCGTAAAGCGATGGGTGAACAATCCTGTGCGTTGGCCAAGGCCGTTGGATATGCATCCGCTGGTACGGTTGAATTTATCGTTGATGGGGATCGCAATTTTTACTTCCTAGAAATGAACACCCGTTTGCAGGTGGAACACCCTGTGACCGAATTGATCACGGGTGTTGATTTGGTTGAACAGATGATCCGCGTTGCAAATGGCGAACCGCTGTCAATCACGCAGGATGATGTGAAAATCAATGGCTGGGCGATTGAAAACCGTCTTTATGCCGAAGACCCTTATCGTAACTTCCTGCCATCCATTGGGCGCCTGACACGTTACCGTCCCCCTGCGGAAGAGGCGACAGAAACGGCAGTTGTGCGCAACGACACCGGCGTGTTTGAGGGGGGCGAAATCAGCATGTATTACGATCCAATGATTGCAAAACTATGTACATGGGCCCCAACCCGTGCAGATGCAATCGAGGAAATGCGCATCGCCCTTGATCGGTTCGAGCTTGAGGGGATCGGTCATAACCTACCATTCTTGGCCGCTGTGATGGATCATTCGAAATTTACATCGGGTGACATGACGACAGCCTTCATTGCCGAAGAATATCCAGACGGGTTCCAAGGCGTTGAATTGAATGAGGCTGAGTTGCGTCGCATCGCGGCCTCTACCGCTGCAATGAACCGCGTTGCGGAAATTCGCCGTACGAAAATTTCGGGCCGCATGGACAATCACGAACGTCGCGTGGGCGACAATTGGGTGGTGAGTCTGCAGGGTGAAAAATTTGCCGTATCCGTTGCCGCCGATGCGGATGGGTCAACCGTCACCTTCGAGGACGGTGCATCACTGCGTGTCGAGGGGGATTGGACGCCTGGCATGATGCTGGCTGATATGACAGTTGATGGCGCACCATTGGTTATGAAGGTGGGCAAAATCACGGGCGGTTTCCGTATCCGCAATCGTGGCGCAGATCTAAAGGTGCATGTGCGTTCACCACGTCAGGCGGAATTGGCCCTGCATATGATCGAAAAATTACCACCAGACACATCCAAAATGTTGCTGTGCCCCATGCCGGGTCTGATCGTCAAAGTTGACGTTGAAGTTGGACAAGAGGTGCAAGAGGGGCAGGCGCTTTGTACAGTTGAGGCGATGAAAATGGAAAACATTTTGCGCGCTGAACGCAAAGGTGTTGTTTCCAAAATCAACGCAGCTGCAGGCGATAGTTTAGCAGTTGACGACATTATCATGGAATTTGAGTGATCATATCACGTGACATAAGTGCGGGAATGCGTCAGTTATCTTGGCGCATTTCCTGCTGTCGCATCGGCATTTTGTCGATGGTGCGTGAAATTTCGCGAATGTCCCATGGAAATGGTTTGCGCAAGGCCTTGTGCCCGTCTTTTCCGATCAGCAATATCATAAAGCCATGGGGCCGAAACGTTGTACGCAGCTTTGATTTCATCGCAGGGTTGGTATCGATTGCAACCACCACATCACGGTCCCGCAATGCCTCAACTTCTTCGTTTATCATAGCCAATTGGTCTTGGAACCGTGGATCACGGTCGGAATTTGCAAAAACCACCAGGACACGGTTTTGCCATTCATATGCGCCAATATCGGTGCTTGGCGTAACATCAAGGAATATCGTGTCAGCGTCGCTTGCAACAACTTGGCTTGCACAAAAGGCGGCAAATAAGATGGATGTAACGAATTTCATGGCTGCTCCCTTTCTCTCAAAGATAGGGGGCGCAGATACGAATGCAAAGAGGGCACAGAGTTTTTGTGCCTGATAATTGACTGCGCTGAGCGAGATGTTTCGAACGCCGCGCAAAAAGGAGAGCGATATGACGCAAGATAAAGACACATGGCGCAAACAAGCCGAGAAAGAGCTTCGCATGCGCCCGCTTGATGATCTTACATGGAACACGCTTGAGGGTATCCCTGTATCGCCGCTTTATACCGCCGATGATGTGGCGGGGCTGGATCATATGAATACGATGCCCGGGATCGAACCCTTTACCCGCGGCGTGCGCGCCACGATGTATACAGGGCGTCCATGGACCATCCGTCAATACGCGGGCTTTTCCACGGCTGAAGAATCAAACGCGTTTTATCGGCGTGCCTTGGCTGCGGGTCAGCAGGGTGTTTCCGTGGCCTTTGATTTGGCGACACACCGTGGATACGACAGCGATCATGAGCGTGTGATTGGGGATGTCGGCAAAGCGGGCGTTGCAATCGACAGTATTGAAGACATGAAGATCCTATTCGACGGAATCCCGTTGGATAAGGTGTCTGTGTCTATGACAATGAACGGCGCTGTGATCCCCGTATTGGCGAATTTCATCGTTACTGGCGAAGAGCAGGGGCATGATCGTTCCGTCCTATCAGGCACCATTCAAAACGACATTCTGAAAGAGTTCATGGTGCGTAACACCTATATCTATCCACCTGAACCATCGATGCGTATCATCGCGGATATCATCGAATATACGTCCAGTGAAATGCCGAAATTCAACTCAATCTCGATCTCGGGCTACCACATGCAAGAGGCGGGCGCGAACCTGGTTCAGGAATTGGCCTATACCCTTGCAGACGGTAAAGAATACGTCAAAACCGCCATGGCGCGCGGTATGGATATTGATAAATTTGCAGGCCGCTTGTCCTTTTTCTTCGCCATTGGCATGAACTTCTTTATGGAGGCTGCGAAACTGCGCGCGGCGCGTTTGTTGTGGCATCGCATCATGGATGATTTGGGTGCGAAAGATCCACGTTCAAAAATGTTGCGCACACACTGCCAAACATCTGGTGTATCGCTGCAGGAACAGGACCCCTACAACAACGTTATCCGCACCGCGTATGAGGCGATGTCTGCGGTTTTGGGGGGCACACAGTCACTGCACACAAATGCGTTGGACGAGGCGATCGCCCTGCCCACTGATTTTTCAGCGCGTATTGCCCGCAACACCCAGTTGATCTTGCAAGAGGAAACAGGCGTGACGAATGTGGTCGATCCATTGGCAGGGTCGTATTACGTTGAAAAACTGACGGCTGATTTGGCGGATGCTGCATGGAAATTGATCGAAGAGGTCGATGAAATGGGCGGCATGACCAAGGCCGTGGCCAGTGGTATGCCAAAACTGCGGATCGAGGAAACCGCCGCGCGTCGTCAGGCGGACATTGACCGCGGTGATCAAGTGATTGTGGGTGTGAATAAATACCGTCTGGAAAAAGAGGACGAGATTGACATTCTGGACGTTGATAACGTGGCGGTTCGCGAGGCGCAGATTGCGCGTCTGGAAAACATCCGCCGCACACGCGATCAAGCAAAATGCGAGGCTGCGTTGGCCGAACTTAGCCGCCGCGCCGCTGAAGGTGGAAACCTATTGGAAGCCGCGGTCGAGGCGGCCCGCGCACGTGCCTCTGTAGGAGAGATTTCAATGGCAATGGAAAATGTATTCGGACGTCATCGAGCCGAAGTAAAAACGCTTGCCGGGGTTTATGGTGCCGCATACGAAGGTGATGAAGATTTCGCAGCGATCCAAAAATCGGTCGAAAATTTTGCCGAGGAGGAAGGCCGCCGTCCCCGTATGTTGGTTGTGAAAATGGGTCAGGACGGTCACGACCGTGGCGCCAAAGTCATTGCAACGGCCTTTGCGGATATCGGATTTGACGTGGATGTTGGACCCTTGTTCCAAACTCCAGAAGAAGCCGCACAAGATGCCATTGACAACGATGTGCATGTGATTGGCATTTCATCACAAGCCGCAGGTCACAAAACACTGGCCCCACGTTTGATTGAAGTTCTTAAGGAACGCGATGCAGGTGATATTTTGGTGATCTGTGGCGGTGTGATCCCGCAGCAGGATTATGATTTCCTCAAATCCGCAGGGGTGAAGGCGATTTTTGGACCTGGAACGAATATTCCAAATGCCGCCCAAGAAATTCTGGATCTGATCCGTGAAGCGCGCGATTAAAACGAAAAACCCCGCCAATTGGCGGGGTTTTCTTTATCCGGCTTTTGGCATCACTTGATAGTCCATCTCGTCGGTGTCTTCAGACGGCGCAGCCATATCTGTCGTCGCAAATGTTTCCTCAGCGGTTGCGCCATGCTCAGCGGTTACATCGTTCGCATGTTCGTCTTCGTTATAAATCGTGGGTACTGTGTCCGCGATTGTTGCGGTCTTGATGCGATCAATGCGTTCGTCAATGGAAAATGCAGGGGGGCTGACAGGAGTGGTGGGTTCGATTACAGGTGCATACGCTTCTTCATTTGTCTCCTCGTCATAAGACTGGGACGGGCTCAAAACGATGGATGTGTCCCCCGACTGTCGCGTGTTGATCCCCAACTGTTTTTCCGCTGTTCCAAAATTCCCAAAATTTCGGCATCAAGTTTTGGCGGCTCTGCCCCAAAAAACCGATCTTCTGCGGCAAGATCGCGAAACTACTCGGCCACCGTTTTCATCATGTCGTAAGAATTTTCAAATCCTTCCAACGTGCATGAGAATGTCCCGCAGGACACGGTTAACACCTCGCTTGAGTTATCTCTCACCATTTTCGCGTACCTTCACATTGTTCGACACTGTTTTATCATGCCACCCTTGGAAAAAGCTGATCGAATCTGTGAAATTCAAAGTATCATTTCGTAGCCTTATTGTGGCATAGAGGCTGAAAATAGGGGGTTTCATGGCTATTGTTTCCGAAAATGAACCAATAACGATTGTGGGTGGTGCGCACTTCTCGCAAGGGTTGTTATTGGAAACATTAAAGCGGGCTCCTGTTGTTTATGCCGCCGATGGCGGGGCAAACCTATGCATGCAGTATGGATGCCAACCCAAGCAGGTGATTGGTGATTTAGATAGCCTATCCCCAAGTCTGCGTTCTGAATTGGATCCATCACGCGTTATCCATGTGCCCGAACAGGACACCACAGATTTTGAAAAGCTGCTGATCCGGGTGGATGCCCCACTCATGCTGGCTGTCGGGTTCATGGGCGGGCGGATTGATCATCAAATGGCTGTGCAAACTGTTTTAACGGCCTACGCGCATCGAAAAATTATATGTGTGGGGGACGAGGACGTGATGTTTGTGTCCCCCCCTGAAATTGATCTGCCACTGGATGCGGGTACTCGTATATCGCTTTATCCAATGGCCCCTGTGCAGGTGCGATCAACGGGTCTCTACTGGCCTACAGATGGCCTATCGTTTGCGCCAGATGGTCAAATCGGAACATCAAATAAGGCGGCCAGGCCTGTCACGCTGCTGCCTAGTGCGCCGTGCATGTTGGTCGTTTTATCCAAAACCTGCTTGGATATCGCTATTGATGCAATGCAGGCTGCGCCCTATTGGGACGCGCCAATTTGACGTTCGCGGAACACGATGTATAGGCCACTGGCGATCACGATGATCATGCCCGTGAACGCCAATTGATTTGGAATGTCGCCAAAGACCAAAAATCCCATAATAACGGCGCTGACAATTTCCAGATAATGCAGGGGGGCAAGTGTTGAGCTGGGCGCATAGGTCAAGGCAAGGCTCATCAAGAGATGTGACAGGGATGCGCCAGCCCCCACACCGATCAGATAGAACCAAAATACCCTCTCTGGCCAAACGGGATCCAATGGCACGATGCCACTACCGTTGGCCCAAATCAGGATGGGTGCGCACATCAGTGTCCCAATCCAGCTGGAATGAAACTGCATTTGTACGGCATGCATGTCGCGCGATAAGGTGCGTGTCACAAACATGTAAAACGCAAAAAACACAGCAGTCCCAAGCGGGAACAGTGCCACCCAACCAAAGGCTGCGAAACTTGGTTGGATCACCAATAAAATTCCGATGAAACCGACGGTGCAAGCGATCAATCGACGATATCCCACCGATTCAGAAAACACGTATTTTCCAACAACAAGCAGGATGAAGGGTTCGACAAAGGCGATGGCAAGGGCGTCTGCAATGGGCATAACTGCGATTGCGGCCACAAAACAGTATGTGGACAGGATCAACATCAGCGCGCGTAAGGCCAAGTTGCGCAGCAAACGCAGTGGGAAGCCAAACGAAAATCCCATTGCCCACATGACCGGAAGCATGATGATCGCCTGAAAGAAAAAGCGTGCCGTCGTCACCTGACCAACAGGAATGGTTTCACTTGCCAATTTCGCGCAGACGTCCAAAAGGGGTGCGCAAATGCAAAACCCAATCATCAACGTGACGCCCAAACTGGGATTTTCTTGTGCCTTGGAAATTTGGGTGGTCATGTCGTGTCTTTCGCAACGTGTTGTGCGGGCAGTATCAGCAATTGGGCACGTTCACGGCAAGTCCCCCAAGCGACGTTTCCTTGTACTTTTCGCTCATATCGGAACCTGTTTGGCGCATTGTTTCGATGCAGGCATCCAACGGCACCAAATGCGTACCATCCCCGCGCAGCGCCAGCGAGGCCGCCGAAACAGCCTTGATCGCGCCCAAACCGTTGCGTTCGATGCAGGGAACTTGCACCAATCCACGCACGGGATCACAGGTCATGCCCAGATGATGTTCCAATGCAATCTCTGCCGCATTTTCGACTTGTTCTGGTGTGCCACCCATGACCGCACATAGGCCCGCAGCGGCCATTGCGCTGGCGCTACCAACCTCTGCCTGACACCCTGCTTCTGCACCACTGATAGAGGCATTGAATTTGACTAATCCGCCGATTGCCGCTGCGGTTAGCAGGAAATCGGTAATTCGGCTTTGGCTCGCGCCGGGTACATGGTCTAGGTAATATTTGATGACTGCGGGCACGACCCCTGCAGCCCCGTTGGTTGGTGCGGTTACGACTTGGCCGCCTGCGGCGTTTTCCTCGTTTACGGCCATGGCGTAAACGCTCATCCAATCATTGATCGTATGCGGTGCAGTCAGGTTCATGCCACGTTCCGCCTTTAGCGCATCATAGATGCCTTTGGCGCGGCGTTTCACGTTTAGGCCGCCGGGTAAAATCCCGTCATTGTGCAAACCGCGTTCAATGCAATCGTCCATCACACGCCAGACGCGCTGCACATCACGATCAAAATCGGCATGTGATTTCCGTGTGTGTTCATTCGCGCGTTTCATTTCGGCGATCGTTTTGCCCGAACGTGTGGCCATGTCCAACATTTCAGCGGCTGATTTGAAAGGATATGGAACAGGTGCCCCTTCTTCGGTGGCTTTGCCTTCAGCCAATTCTTCTGCTGTTAATACAAACCCGCCGCCGATGGAATAATAGGTGCGCTGCAATATAACGTCGCCTTGGGCATCTGTGGCCATCAGGATCATACCATTTGCATGCCCCGCAAGTGCTGGACCATAATCAAATATCAAATCATCCTTTGGATAGAATTTTAGCGTCGGCAGGCCTGGGGGCGTAATTGTGCCCGTTTCGTTAATCGCTGCTAATGCGGCGTCTGCCTTTTCAACATCGTATGTGTCCGCTTGAAACCCAGCCAGTCCTAGGATCGTGGCGCGATCTGTTGCATGCCCCACACCTGTAAAGGCCAGTGATCCATGAAGCGATCCTTTCAAACCGCCAAATTCAAAAGGAGAGGTGCGCATTTCCTCTAAAAAGCGGTTCGCAGCCACCATCGGCCCCATAGTGTGTGACGAAGATGGGCCAATCCCAATTTTGAACATATCAAAGACGGATAGAAACATTAGAGTGCCGTGCCTTCTGGTGGGTCTGCATAATCAGGTAGGGAAAACGGGGTTTCATTCAACCCCTCTGCTTGAATCGCCGCACGAACTGCAGGCCGTGTTTCGATTGATTTTGCCAGCGCATTTAGTGTGGGGTAGGCGGCGATATTAAACCATGTTTGGTCCTTACTGGGGTACAGTGCGCACCATCGCATCATCGTGACCAGATAATAATCTATAATCGTGGGGGCATCCTCGCGGCCTGACCATTCTCGTGCCGCATCGTCCAAGATTGAAAAGGCATGCGCCATGCGCTGTTCTGCGCCCCGTTGTAAATCTGCATACCCTGCTTCACCTGTGTGTTTGTGTGGATAAACCAACAACCGAAAATCTGCGTGCAGGGTGTTGGACACGAAAAATAACCACTTTAGAAATGCCGCGCGCGCGGGATCCGCAGGCGCAGGTGCCATCGCATTGTGGCGCTCTGCCAAGTGCAACAAAATCGCAGCGGTTTCAAACACGGGTTCATTGTCAATTAACAATGTGGGGATTTTCCCAACTGGGTTGTGTTGCAAATAGTCAGGATGTTTTTGACCGCCCACAGCACGATCAACCAGCTGCGTTTCATAAGGCTGCTGCAATTCCTCAAGCGTCATACGAACCATAAGGGATGCGTTATCTGGGGCGTAGAATAGGCGATATGTCATAGTGCGACTGATAGTTTGTTTCTGGACCTTTGTATTTTCAAAAACGACTATTTTAGCCCGTTTGGGACATGAATAATGCGTGATTAAATCATTTGCGAAAAACTTGGCATTTGCCTCTCGCGCAATGGGGGGTTGTCCCCTATAAGCGTCAAAAAAGGAGTATGCTGCCATGTACGATGACCTAAGCCCACAAGATAAGGCAAAATATGTCTGCGCATTGCGCGCCGCTGAATTTGTGAAAAGCGGAATGAAAGTTGGTTTGGGGACGGGCAGCACGGCTTACTGGTTGGTTAAACATTTGGGCCAATCTGTGCGCAATGGGGAATTAGACATCGTGGCGGTGCCAACATCAACACGCACCAAGGAACAGGCGATTGAAGAGGGGATCAAAGTTGTCACCTTGGATGAGGCTGGTTGGCTGGATGTCACCATTGATGGAGCAGATGAATTTGACGCTGATTTTTCCTTGATCAAAGGGGGCGGTGGCGCACATTTGCAGGAAAAGGTTGTGGCCATGGCATCTGATCAAATGATCGTGATTGCAGATGCCTCAAAACGTGTGGAAACCTTGGGAAAATTCCCGCTTCCGATTGAGGTTTTGCAATTCGGTTCTGACGCCACACAGAAATTGATCGCAAACCTCTTGGTGGCGCAAGGGTATCAAGGAATTGAAATTACATGCAGAATGGCGGGCGACGCCCCATTCGTGACGGATGAGGGAAACTTTATCCTTGATCTTCACATGGGACAGATTGCGGATGCAAAGGCCTTGGCAAGCGCAATTAATCAAATCCCGGGTGTGGTTGAAAACGGACTTTTCATTGATATCTGTAGTGCCGTAGTCGTCGGCAACGCAGACGGAAGCGTGCGCATGGAATTGAAATCGGGTGCAGATGCGGAAGTTCGGCAAATGATGGGCGATACGAACGAAAACCTATTTTCTGATATCGAGAGTTAATATGGCATTTGACTATGATTTATTTGTAATCGGCGGTGGTTCCGGTGGCGTACGCGCAGCCCGCGTTGCCGCAGCCGAGGGTGTGCGCGTGGCATTGGCCGAAGAAGACCGCTACGGCGGGACATGCGTCATACGCGGATGCGTCCCAAAAAAATTGATGGTCTATGCAAGCGAATTCCCACAGGCCTTTGATTTGGCACGCGCCTATGGCTGGTCGGTTACGGAGGACGGGTTTTCATGGGATGCTTTCAAAACGCGACTGAACGCTGAATTGGATAGATTAGAGGGCATCTATCGCAATCTGTTGTCGGGATCAGGGGTGGAAACCCATGATGCCCGCGCAACCCTGATTGATCCACATACTGTGGAACTATCAGATGGGCGCAGGTTTAGCGCACAACATATTTTGATCGCCGTCGGGGCGCGCCCTGTGCTTCCGCAGGTCCAGGGGATTGAACATGCGATCACCTCAAATGAGATGTTTCATTTGGACGCTTTGCCAAAACGTATGATTATCGTTGGCGGCGGCTATATCGCGTCGGAATTTGCTGGGATCATGAACGGTTTAGGAACCGAGGTTTTGCAATTCTATCGTGGAGATCAAATTTTGCGCGGTTTTGATGCCGAGGCTATTGAACATGTCGCAAACGGCATGCGGGCCCATGGTGTTGATATCCGCATAAATACCAATGTGGCCAGTATTGCAAAAACCGATCAGGGGTTGTCGGTGACGGATACAAATGGCGTGGTTCATCAGGTTGATCAGGTGATGTTTGCAGCAGGGCGCACACCAAATACCGATGGTCTGGGGCTTGAGGCGCTGGGCTTGGAATTGGGGCGCAAGGGACAGATTATCGTTGATGCCTACTCACAAACCAAGGTGCCATCGGTTTATGCGGTCGGAGATGTGACAGATCGTGCAAACCTTACCCCTGTTGCCATTCGCGAAGGAATGGCTTTTGTTGATACTGTGTTCAAAGGCGTGCCAACAGCCCCAGATCACGATCTGATCCCAACGGCGATTTTTACGCAACCTGAAATGGGCACTATTGGTTTATCCGAGGCCGAGGCAGAAGCCCAAGAAAAGGTGCATGTCTATACCACGTCCTTTAAATCCATGCGTGAAGGATTTGGCGGCGTGGAAGAGCGTGTGTTCATGAAATTGATCGTATCGCAAGAAACGGACAAGGTTCTTGGATGTCATATTGTCGCGCCACACGCGGGTGAGATGATTCAATTGGCGGGTATTGCCGTGAAAATGGGTGCAACTAAAGCGGATTTTGATCGTACGGTTGCAGTTCATCCCACAATGGCCGAAGAATTGGTAACAATGCGAAATCCAACGAGAAGTTCTTGAAAAATTCTACATCCTGCCCAGTTTTAGGGTAGTTTGTGTAAAACAAAGCAAAAAGGGAAATTTTAATGGCTGGAAACTCTGGCGGCCCATGGGGCGGCAATGGATCTGGTAATAACCGACCAACGGGGAACAATGACGATGACCGTGGTAATCGTCGCCCCTCTGGTCAATCAGGACAGGTCCCCCCCGAAGTCGAAGAAATGCTGCGCGCAGGCCAAGAGCGTTTTCGCGTTCTAATGGGCGGTGGAAACGGTGGATCGGGAGGTCAAGGAGGCGGCGGTCCAGAAAGTATTCGCGGAATGCTAGGACTTGGCGCGTTGCTTGCGATCGGACTTTGGGCGTTTTCAAGTTTTTATACGGTCAAGCCGGAAGAAAAATCTGTTGAATTGTTTTTGGGCGAATTCAACTCTGTTGGAAACCCAGGCTTAAACTTTGCGCCTTGGCCCTTGGTTACGTACGAAGTGTTGCCAGTAACGCGTGAACAAACCGAAAGCATCGGGATTGGTGGTCGCGGTAGCGATGCTGGTTTGATGCTGACTGGGGATGAAAACATCGTCGATATTGATTTCGAAGTTGTTTGGAACATCAATGATCCGTCTCAGTATTTGTTCAACTTGCGTGATCCACAGCAAACAATTCGCGCGGTATCTGAATCAGCCATGCGTGAGATTATTGCACAATCAGAATTGGCCCCCATCCTGAACCGTGATCGTGGTGTGATCGCTGTGCGTTTGCAGGAATTGATCCAATCAACCTTGGATAGCTATGAAAGTGGTATCAATATTGTACGTGTGAACTTTGACCGCGCTGACCCACCCGAACAGGTGATTGATGCGTTCCGCGAAGTTCAGGCCGCAGAACAAGAGCGCGACCGTTTGGAAAAGCAGGCGGATGCCTATGCAAACCGCGTCTTGGCCCAAGCCCGCGGTGAAGCGGCCCAAGCATTGGAAACAGCAGAAGGCTATCGTGCGCAGGTTGTAAACGGCGCTACAGGTGAAGCCAGCCGTTTTGGTGCGATTTTGAACGAATACCGCAAGGCACCCGAGGTGACACGTAAACGAATGTACCTAGAAACCATGGAAGAGGTTCTGGGTCGTTTGGACAAGGTGATCATCGATGAAAATGGTGGCAGCGGCGTGGTTCCCTACCTGCCCCTAAACGAATTGCGTAAGGAGGCAAAATAATGCGAGGCCTGTATTTTATTTCTGTCGCCCTGATCGCGATTGTCGTAGTGATCATGTCCTCGATCTTTATCGTGGATGAACGTAATAAGGCATTGGTGCTTCAGTTCGGTCGTGTGGTCGCGGTGAAAGAGGATCCAGGTTTGGCGTTTAAACTGCCCCTGATCCAAGAAGTCGTTTATTACGATGACCGCATCCTAAGCCGTGATGTCGACCCGATTGAGGTGACGCCATCAGATGATCGTCGTTTGGTTGTCGATGCATTTGCACGCTATCGGATTGCCGATGTGAACCGTTTCCGTGAAGCGGTTGGTACAGGCGGTATTCTAACTGCGGAAAGCCGTCTGGATGGTATTATGCGTAACGAGTTGCGTGAAATTCTAGGTACGGTTTCATCTAACGAAATCCTAAGCTCTGATCGTGCATTGTTGATGCAACAAATCCTTGTAGGTGCACGGGCCAAAGCGTTGGAAATCGGTTTGGACGTTGTTGATGTGCGTTTGAAGCGTACAGATCTGCCGCGTCAAAACTTGGATGCCACCTTCGCACGGATGCGGGCAGAGCGTGAACGCGAGGCCGCAGACGAAGTCGCCCGCGGTAATGAGGCGGCGCAACGTGTTCGTGCACAGGCTGACAGAACGCAGGTTGAAATCGTGTCCGAAGCTAACCGTGAAGCGGAAATTATCCGTGGTGAAGCGGACGCGACACGTAACGCAATCTTTGCCGAAGCCTACGGCGCCGATCCAGAATTCTTTGATTTCTATCGGTCGTTGAATGCCTATCGCACTGCCTTGCAGGGTAATAATTCAACCATGATCATGGCGCCTGATAGCGAATTCTTTAACTATCTGAAGTCGGATCAACCGAACAAATGATCACAGAATTGTTGTGGGCCCTTGGGCTTGTGATGGTGATTGAGGGGCTGGCCTATGTGCTGGCCCCTAATCTTATTTTTGAAATGCTAAAAGTGCTGTCGCAATATTCGATTGAGCATCGACGCATGGTTGGTGCGATCATTGCGTTGATTGGGGCGCTGATCCTTTGGGCAATGCGCTAAGTTTCGCCTACACGTGACTTCACATTCTGATGAACTAGTGTTTCAGTATCTGGAAAGTTGCCGCGCCAAGGCACATCTTATTCCCCAGCCATCACTGGCGTAAATATCAATTGAGGAGTTCAGAATATGCAGATTACCTCCAAGGCGATTGCGCAAACGCGCCCTGCGTTTTCACGCGCGAGCCTGTCGTTCACGTTTCTTGCCTTTGTTGCACTGCTGTGGATGCAAACCCTTGCGGCTGCCGCACGGGGTGCCCCTGCGACCTTTGCCGATCTCGTTGAACAGGTTGGTGGCGCGGTTGTGAACATTACCACAACGACGAAAATGGCAACGCCCATTGGTCCCCAAGGGATTGTGCCAGAAGGCAGCCCGTTTGAAGATTTGTTCCGTGGCCCCAACAACGGACAACGCGGACCGCGCAGCGCCTCTGCATTGGGTGCTGGTTTTGTGATCAGCGAAGATGGCTATGTCGTCACAAATAACCACGTGATTGCGGGTGCGGATGAGATCGAAGTTGAATTCATCAATGGCGATATTTTCCCAGCAAAAATTGTTGGAACAGACGCAAACATCGACATCGCGGTGTTAAAGATTGATGCGGATAATCCCTTTGAATACGTCGCATTTGGCAATAGTGATGTGGCGCGTGTTGGGGATTGGGTCATGGCCATGGGCAACCCGCTTGGTCAGGGGTTCTCTGTGTCTGCGGGGATCATTTCGGCGCGCAATCGCGAATTGTCGGGGCCCTATGATGACTATATCCAAACCGATGCTGCGATTAACCGCGGTAATTCGGGCGGCCCACTGTTCAATATGGATGGCGAAGTGATCGGTGTGAATACGGCGATTATTTCACCTTCGGGTGGCTCAATCGGTCTTGGATTTTCGATGGCGTCAAACACCGTTGATCCTGTTGTAAAGCAATTGAAAGAATACGGCGAAGTGCGCCGTGGTTGGTTGGGTGTAAACATTGGTAGTGTGAACGATGAAATGGCCAAAGCCTTGGGGTTGGATGAACCAACGGGTGCCATCATTCGTGATGTATTTGACGGTCCAGCCAAGGACGCGGGGCTAAAAACCATGGACGTCATTGTGATGTTTGATGGGAAAGAGGTCGCAGACTCTGGCGCATTGGTACGCATTGTGGGCGGCACGCCCGTGGGAGCGACTGTCAAAACGATTGTGTTGCGTGATGGCAAACGGATGAGCATTGATGTGGTCCTTGGCCAACGTCCTGAACCAAATGCATTGGCCCAAAGTGACAAACCTGCGGAACCAGAGCAGCAGGGATTGTTGGGTATGCAACTTTCTGAAATCACGCCTGACATGCGCAGCGACATGAACCTATCCGATGAAGTCACAGGTGTCCTGTTGCTGTCGGTCGAGGCAGATAGCCTTGCTGCTGCCTCGGGTTTGGCAGCAGGAGATGTGATCACCGATGCGGCGCAAAATCCAGTGGAAGAGATCACAGATCTGGTTGAACAGGTGGAAAATGCTACGGATGCGGGACGTGAATCTCTGTTACTATTAGTGCGGCGCGATGGAGAGCCGCGCTTTGTCGTGCTGAAATTAAATTGATTTGATAGGGGGCCACACCGGCCCCCTTAATTTATCACTGATCAATCACAACCAATCCTAATGCTTGGGCAGTTGCTTTCGTAACTGTCTCGCTTGAGACCCCCCTAACAGTTTGGAAATTCAAAATGGCGCGTCGCGTGGACATGTCCATCGAAGCTGTAAGTGTGGATGAAAATAATTCACGTGCCTGAAATGCCCGCTGCAGGGATGTAATAAATTCGGGGGTCATGTCTTCGAGGCAAACGGCGTCGATTTTGGTAACAGAACGCGGCTTGATAATGGTCTGTGTCCGCGTGATTTCATATTGCGCAGGCGACACCAAGTGTCCTGTAGTGTTGCGTTTTTCGGATTGGACCAAACGTGGCTCAACCTGTGTTGAAATTTCAGCAGGTGTGATTTTTTCGAAATAGCATTGATCGCTTGATCGACGGGCAATCTCATCCACAGTGGTCGTGTTGCAGGCGGATAACCCTGTGATGCACAGCGTTCCTATAACCAAAAGTTGCTTCATTCACCTTGTTCCAAAATGCCAAGGCGTCTTGTTCAGAAGGTTCTTTCACGTCGGGTTTCAAGGAAAAACTGATCAATCAGGTAATAAAAGGTCGCAAATCACTCTAGCATCAGGGATTGACTGGCACTAAATAGCAAGAAACTTAGGAATCGGAGAACGAGAAAATGGCGAAAATCACCTACGTCGAGCATAACGGAACCGAGCATGTTGTTGAGGTTGCCAATGGTCTAACTGTGATGGAAGGCGCACGCGACAATAACATCCCTGGTATTGATGCAGATTGTGGTGGTGCATGCGCATGTTCAACATGTCATGTGTATGTGGACGCAGATTGGGTTGCAAGAATTCCTGCCAAGCAAGACATGGAAGAAGACATGCTTGATTTCGCGTTTGAACCTGATGCAGAGCGTTCACGCCTAACTTGCCAAATTCGCGTTACGGACGACCTAGACGGTCTGCGCGTCACAATGCCAGAAAAGCAAATCTAAATACTTAGATCGGGTGGGTATTACAGGGCGCGCCAGCCAATGTCGCGCCGGTAAAATCCACCCTCCCAATCGACCTTATCCAATTCTAAATAGGCGCGTTCCTGCGCATCTTTCAAAGTGTCACCACGCGCGGTGATGCTCAGGACGCGCCCGCCACAGGCCAATGTATTGTCGCCATCGGCCGTTGTGCCTGCATGGAAACATTTGTGGAAACTATCGTCCGCCAAGGTTTCTAGGCCCCCAATAACGTTGCCCTTTTCATAGGATCCCGGATAACCGTTTGCGGCCATTACGACGGTGATCGCGTGGTCATCCGCCCAGTTCACCTTTGCCGCGTCCAAACGCCCTTCAGCTGTGGCCAACATCAGATCAAGCGCCTGTGCACCAAGGCGCATCATCAGCACCTGACATTCAGGGTCCCCAAAGCGGACATTGTATTCAACCAAGCGGGGTTGACCGTCTTTGATCATCAAACCTGCGTATAGCACACCTTGGTAGGGTGTTCCGCGGCGGTCCATTTCGGCAACGGTGGGACGCACGATTTCGTTTAATGCGCGTTCTGCAACTTCATCCGTCAAAACGGGCGCAGGGGAATAGGCCCCCATGCCGCCTGTGTTGGGGCCTGTGTCGCCTTCGCCTACGCGTTTGTGGTCTTGGGCTGTTCCAACGGGCAGCACGTTTTTTCCATCACATAGGATGAAAAATGACGCCTCTTCGCCTTCCATAAATTCCTCGATAACCACTTCGGCACCTGCGTCACCAAATGTGCCTGAAAACATATCATCAATCGCGCTCAGGGCTGTTTCCATATCCATGGCCACGATCACGCCCTTGCCTGCGGCCAAACCATCGGCCTTAACCACAATGGGTGCACCCTGTTTGCGCACATAGGCCTTGGCGCTTTCCGCGTCATGGAAATGTCCGTAGGCCGCAGTTGGTGCGTTCGCCGCATCACAGATTTCTTTGGTAAAGCTTTTTGACGCTTCTAGTCGGGCCGCCGCTTTTGATGGGCCAAATGTCAACACGCCTGCATCGCGCAGATCATCTGCAATCCCAATGGCCAAGGGCGCCTCTGGACCAATGATCACGAATGAAATGTCGTTTTCCCGAACAAAGGAAAGGACATCCGCGCTGTTCTCAGGGTTTAGCGCCACACATGTGGCATGTGCGGCAATCCCGGCATTACCAGGCGCGGCATATAGGGTATCACATTTTGGGTTTTGTTTCACGGCCCAGGCCAATGCATGCTCACGTCCGCCGCTGCCCAAAATCAGGATGTTCATCGTAATACTCCACTTGGCCTTTTCTTGCGCGCGTTCTAAGCTGTGAATGAGCAAAGTACAAGCGAGGCAGAATGTCCGACCTGATCGATGATCCACGCATGGGCGCAAACGATCCTGAATTTTCAGTAACCGAAATTTCAGGCGCGATTAAGCGCGTGGTCGAAGGCGAATTTTCAAACGTTCGGATACGGGGTGAGGTTGGGCGCGTCTCCTTTCCGCGTTCGGGTCATGTTTACTTGGATCTTAAGGATGACAAATCGGTATTATCCGCGGTGATCTGGAAAGGTGTGGCAAGCCGCCTGAGCGTTCCACCAGAAGAGGGGATGGAGGTTGTTGCCTCGGGACGGATCACAACATTTGGTGGACAGTCGAAATATCAGCTGGTGATTGATGACATAAAACCTGCGGGCGTGGGTGCCCTGATGGCGATGTTGGAAAAACGCAAAGCGGCATTGGCGGCAGAAGGTTTGTTTGATGCATCACGCAAACGTCCATTGCCTTATCTGCCAGAGGTGATCGGCGTTGTCACATCCCCCTCGGGTGCGGTTATTCGGGATATTTTGCATCGTCTGCGCGATCGTTTTCCACGTCGTGTTTTGGTTTGGCCTGTCGCGGTGCAGGGTGACAAATGCGCCCCCGAAGTGGCCCGTGCCATTGCTGGCTTTAACGAAATGATGCCAGGTGGCGCATTGACCCGTCCCGACGTGTTGATCGTCGCGCGAGGCGGTGGATCGCTTGAGGA
>OCRG01000040.1_pt1 | contig 19083 bp, 20 predicted proteins | sample 1535071 | NCBI WGS metagenome assembly OCRG01 (sample SAMEA3275605, study PRJEB22092) | marine metagenome | biome: ENVO:00000447; feature: ENVO:00002042; material: seawater | collected 2014-06-22T16:30:00+00 | depth 0 m
CAACGACTCGAATGTGTTGAAAAAGGATGGGATCGCGCGAGACGCAATGGCTTCGATAAATTAGAGATCCACATTTATCCTGATAAAGATGTCACACATGCATGGCATACCGAAAATCGAAAGAAAAACTATCATTACAACCAAGCAGTCTTAAATGACTCGACAGAAAGAACAGATATATTTTTTCGAAAATTTATGAAATGACACTTAAATAAAAAGCCCCGCACTGCGGGGCTTTTGTTCTTTAGCGCTGCTGAGGCGGTGGTTGGTAACCCCAAGGTGGGCGCGGCTGATAGTTCTGCGGTGGATAGTATCCCGGAGGTGCCGGCCAACGACCATCCATATACGGCATGTACTGAGGACGGAACTGAGGCGCCATTGGACGCTGTGTATTATTTACTGGTTGCTCAGTTGAGTTAACTGGCGCCGTTGGCATCACGTTGTTCATCATGTCAGTCACTGCGGTTACAGCAGTGTCAGCAGCATCAGTTACGGTATTCGCTGCTTCAGTCGCCACATCAGCAACGGTTTCTTGCGTTTGCTCAACCTGAGCGGTCACAGCTTCTTTAACTGTCTCGACAACTTGTTCAGTTTGACTCTGTTCTTCAACTGGAACAAAGACCGGCTCTTCTTTAACAGCAGCTTTTTCGACTACCGGCGCAGCTTCAACAACAGCGGGAACCTCAGTCTTTGCCTCTCCAGTCGGTGCTGTTTGAGTGAGTTGTGGAACGAGATCCGCTGGCAACAACACTGCGGCGACACCCATCAAACCAATACCGGCGAGGATGATTGAGAGGATTGGGTTGGATTTTGCGCTTTCAGCCTGTTCGCTCATGTCGCCTCCTAAAAGAGTTACTGCTTATTCTGAAGCAGGATTCTACCGAAACCGCGCTAAAAAGCAGTAGATAGATGGGGTTTATCCGATCGGAAATGGTTGCTCATCAGCCAAGGAAAGTAATTGGCTACCAATTTCGAGGCCCTGCTCACAGAACACACTTAGTTTCCCATAGCGATCATCTGCTGCCATGACTTCATCCATCGAGCTATTAATCACCCGCAGTTGATACTGACCTTGCTGACGAAAATCACCTTCGGACCGTTCACAGGTGACAAAAGCAACAGGCTTAGATCCGCCTTCTTTAACGAAGGCCATGATATACCGATAGTCATGCGCCTCAGGGCTCTCAATATCACCTAATACCGAGACCATGAACTCACCGTATTTATAACGCTGCTGTGGGATAGCACGCGATATCTTCGGGAAATCTGCCATTAACCTTTTGTATCCATTTCACATTCTGATGAACCACGAAGTTTTGAACTACCAAATTGCAGCAAAACAACACCCAAACACAACACCAAGGTTGAACCCGTAACGGTGATCATATGAATATCAGTCATTTGTTTTGCATCGATGGTAAGCAAACGCGTTAACGCCGTAATCGCGATATAGATAAGGAAGATCACCGGCAAGCGTTTGGTTTTGAAGTAGATACCGACCATCGCGCCAAGCTCTAAGTAAATGAAGAGCAAGAGGATGTCTTTGATAGTTGGATGATCATGCTCAGCGATGATGTTAAACACCTCCGCCCATGAGGCCCAAATAATCGCGGCTCCTATGACAAACAAACCGAGCAGATGGAATCCATCCACCATTTGGTTACCAAGCTTTGTTATTTGGCTTTGAATCTCAGAGTTATCTTGCATGGCATTCCCCTATGCACCACCAACACGTGGTTTTCGCTTAACCGACCTCATGATAGGCTTGCGGCGTTTTTTATTATTGAGTTCTAACCATGCCTTATTTTGTGTACTTCGTCACGGTTAACCCTGCCAACAATACCAAGAAATTGGAATATGTTGATAAATTAGATAGTTACAAAGAAGCTCGTGAGCTCGCTCGCACCAAACGCGCCGAGATCGGCGGTGCCAATGTAAATCACGACTGCCGCCTGATTTTCGCCAAGACCCAGCCAGAGGCTGAAAAGCTCCTTAGCGCACCTCGCGAAGAGCGCATCATCGGCGAAGATTAATCAGCGAGCGCCAAACGCGCTCGAAGACCAAGCTCAGAGGCATAACCCAAGCTGCGATGGGTAATCTGCCCTTTTGAATCCACGATAAAAATTGCTGGAACTCCGGTCACTCCCCAGTGCCGACCTAAATCACCCGAGTCATCCATCATCACTGGCAAACGAATATTCTTTTGCGCAAGATAGGTCGCAATCTCTTCTTCATTACCGGATGTGGTTGCTACGGTGATCACCGGGTAATCTTCAGCGATACTCGCAATACTTGAGATAGTAAAGCCGCAGATCGGACACCAGGTTGCCCAAAAATAAATCAGCGTCGGCTCATCTTTGGGCTCTAGCGTTATTAACTGACCTTGCAAGTCATAGCCTGCCAACACCGGCGCAGGCCCGAGCAACATATCTTTTGACTTCCAAGCCGATAAGGCTGAGAACACCACCACTGCCAATAACAGCGTGATACCCCACGACTTAATGCGTTGACCTACAGTTTTCGCCATATCAATATTTTGTTATCCGCAGGCATATCCACCATTCGCTCAAGTGTCAGTCCTGCTTTGTCAGCTAACTCTTCTAACCATGCGACATCACGAACGCCCATCTGTGGATCTTGCTCACGAAGGTAATAATCAAAGCGCTCATTACTTTCAGCCGTGTATTGGCCATCGATATTAAAAGGTCCATATAAAACGAAAGGTGCATTTGTAGGTAGCAAGCGCCCTACACCTTCAAACATGGCTTCCACGTCTGACTCGCTCATGATGTGTGCTGTATTCGCGCTATAGATCGCATCGAAATGTGACTTCGGCCAAGCATCGCGGGTGACGTTAAGCGCAATTGGACGACGCAGATTATCGCCACTGTATTCGTCAATCCACGCATTGATACCTGCATGATGTTCTTCAACATCACTGCACTGCCAAATTAAAGGTGCTAGAGCTTCAGCAAAATAGACCGCGTGCTGACCGGTACCACTACCGATCTCTAGCGCATGGTGACAATCAACCAGAACGTCTCGCAGAACCGAAAGGATCGGATCGCGATTTTGAACGCAGGATTCGCTATAGGGTTTATTTACTTGCCGCAGCACTTCTTATATTTCTTGCCACTGCCACAAGGACATGGATCGTTACGACCCACCTTTTCTTCTTCGCGACGATAGGTCACAGGCGTTGGCAATAAGCCATCAACGTAATACCAGCGATCACCTTCTTTGACAAAGCGACTGCGCTCGGTATGCGCCATATCTTCACCACCAGACTCACTAAAGACTGCACGGAACTCAACAATGCCTTCTTCATCACCATCTTCGCCACCTTCGGTCGCCAAGATATCCAGCTGCTTCCATTCTGATTCCGATGCCCACTTAGCGGTGGCATTACGGTCAAAGTCAGAGCGATGATCTGGATGCAAGGTCTCACCCAAGTAATCCACAGCACCGACAACATACGCGCTGTAACGCGAACGCATTAAGGCTTCAGCGGTTGGTGCTGGCTCACCATTGATATAAGGCTCGCAGCATTTTGCGTAAGGTTTACCTGATCCACAGTGACATGTCGCCATGAGTGTTCCTTGAGTGTGTCATTAACATTTGATCGATTTTACCCCAGCTAACCCGCTAGAGCCCCAACTCTTTCCAACGCTTTTCGATCCGTTTAACCGAGATGGGATATAAGGTTTTGACCTCTTGTGCAAACAGGGAGATCGCAAGCTCTTCAAGCTGCCAGCGAATCTCATCAAGCCGTTCATCAAACAAGCCTTTTTCGCGCGCTTGCTGATCACGCAGCAGCCACTTTTCCTCTATGGCTGCTTTCTCACGCATTCCTTGAGCATCGCGCGCCTGACCACCTGCTTGAAGCTTTTCTACTCGCATCTCGATCGCTTTAAGATAACGGCCGTATTGCGCCAACGGCTCAGCGGCCACATCGCTGATGAATCCCTGATAGACCAGTCGGTCCATATGCGCCTGCACATCCTTCACTGAACTCAGCAAACTGATATGCGTTACCTTATCGAGCAGCTTGCGTAGCTGATGGTAACTGGCAAGCACTTGGGTCATTGTCGTGATCACCTGATCTGCAATCTCATGCAACTTTGAGCGACCTGAGTCATATAACGCCTCGAAGGTAGCTTGGGTGCGTACATCAACATTTGCAAGATCAAAGGCCAGATCGACAATTCGCTCAACCAATTGCTCATCCAATGCAACCGGCTTTGCATTACTGCCCGCACGCGCAGGCACTTTGGTGTACTGCAGTAACATCGCTTGTTGTTGTTTTACGCGTTTACGTAAATCTTTTACAGTCGGTGCTAAACGCATCAACAATAGACGCCGCAAACCTTTCTGATGCGCAGAGGCAGCACGCGCTTGAGAATCCAAACAACGCACAGCCGCACATTCACCTTGATCAACCACTGCTGGATACAAACGCATATCCACGCCTGCGACATTTGCATCGACTGAATCAGGTAAGTCACCAAAATCCCAATCGCGCACCTCATCTTGCTCAATCGCTAGATTGGTTTTACTTGATGATGATTCAACCAGCACCTCATCGGCATAGTCACGCTGTAAGCTTTGAATATCACGCGAATAAGTCACAACCTCCATGCCATCCGCACTGAGTAGCTTCACACGCATACGCAAAAAAGGCTCGATTGATTCAAGCTGCCACTGATCCTCTGGGATATGTACCGAGGTAATCTGCTTCAGCGCCAGTGCCAAACTTTGATGCAGTGGTGTTGATGAAGGCTGCATACGTGCCAAGGCTTGCTGCGCAAAATCAGGTACAGGGACAAATTGACGGCGTAGCGCTTTAGGTAAGCCCTTAATCAGTGCAATCACCTTATCCTCAATCAAACCCGGCACCAGCCAATCCAAACGACCGGTATCCAGCTGATTAAGCAATGGCATGGGCACATGCAAGGTCACACCGTCCGCCTCGTTACCCGGCTCAAAGTGATAGGTCATCGGTAGATGCGTGCTACCGACTAACAAACTATCTGGGAATTGAGCCTCATCCAAATCACTATCGCGTCGCACGATATCTTCACGACGCATATGTAGCATCTTTTTATTTTTTTGCTCGCGTAGCCACTTTTCTAATTGCGCAACGCTGTAGATCGTCTCAGGTATCCGCTTAGCGTAGTACTGGTAGATTGCCTCTTCGTCTACCAACACATCTCGCCGACGCAGCTTTGCCTCTTCATGATGAAGATCAGCAATCAATTCTTGGTTATGACGGAAGAAAGGTGCACGTGTTTGCATGTCACCTTCAGTTAAGCCAAAACGTAAAAACAAATCGTGTGAAACAACTGGATCAATCGGACCATAATTAATCCGACGACGAGGAACGATGGTTAATCCATATAAAGTAATGCGCTCATACGCGCCTACCTGACCACGCTTAGCTTGCCAGTGTGGCTCAAAATAACTGTGGTTAACCAAATGGCCTGCAAGCTTTTCAATCCACTCTGGCTGCACCGTGGCCACACCCCGCGCATATAGCTTTGTGGTTTCAACCAGCTCAGCGGCAACAATCCACTTCGGTTGCGCACTAAACTGCGATGATCCCGGGAAGATATGGAACCGTGTATTACGCGCACCAAGATAATCACGCTCTTTACCCTGAGTGCGCTGCCCCAAGTGACTGAGCATGCCGCTAATCACCGCCTGATGGATGCCCTCGTAGCTACCGCGCTTTTCATTTAACTTATAACCGAGTTCACGCATCTGCTCTTTCAACTGAAAGTGCACATCCATCCACTCGCGCACTCGAATGGGCGAAATAAAACGCTCACGACACAAGCGTTCAAATTTTCGTCTTGTTAATAATTCGCGATGCTCTTGTAAGAAATTCCACAGATTCACAAAACCGATAAAGTCTGACTTCTCATCTGCAAATAAGGCATGCGACTCATCTGCCTGCTGCTGTTTATCAAATGGACGCTCTCTCGGATCTTGAATCGACAAGGCCGCACCAATGATCAACAGCTCGGTTAAGCAACCTGTATGTGCCGCCTCAAGCAGCATCCGACCAATCCTCGGATCAATAGGTAAGCGTGCCAACTTTCGGCCAAGATTCGTTACACGACGCGTAGCATCCACAGCACCCAGCTCATGCAGCAAACGGTAGCCATCCTTAATCATTCGACTATCAGGCGGATCAACGAACGGAAACTCTTCGATATCGCCAAAGCCAAGTACCTGCATCTGCAAGATGACCGAAGCTAGATTAGTACGCTGAATCTCCGGCTCGGTGAATTCATCTCGTAAGGTGAAATCTTCTTCACTGTAAAGACGAATGCACACACCTTCAGCCACACGACCACAGCGACCTTTACGCTGATCAGCACTCGCCTTTGAGACCGGCTCTAAGGGCAGTCGTTGAATCTTTGACTTGGCACTGTAACGACTAATTCGCGCAATACCGGTATCGATAACATGACGGATACCCGGCACAGTTAGCGACGTCTCTGCCACGTTAGTTGCCAACACAATGTGTCGTGCACCTGAAGGCTTAAAGATGCGTGCTTGCTCTTGTGGCGATAAGCGTGCGTACAAAGGCAACAACTCAGTACCACCTAAGTTTTGCTTGCGCAGCAACTCACGGGCTTCACGTATCTCACGCTCACCTGGGAAAAAGATCAAAATATCGCCACGACTTTCTCGCGACAACTCATTGACCGCATCAATCAAACCTTGTTGATGATCGACACCACCATTTTCTTCATCTTCAGGTGGTGGTCGGTAACGCACCTCCACCGGATAGGTTCGACCGGAGACCTCAATGATTGGGGCATCGTAAAAGTGTTTTGAAAATTTCTGTGGGTCAATCGTCGCCGAGGTAATGATCAGCTTAAGATCAGGCCGCTTGGGCAGTAATGACTTAAGATAACCCATCAAGAAATCGATGTTCAGACTACGCTCGTGAGCCTCGTCAATGATCAGCGTGTCATATTCGTTGAGGTATTTATCACGTTGAATCTCAGCTAGCAGCATACCGTCGGTCAGCAGCTTAACCCGAGTGCTCTCACTCACCTTATCGGCGAAGCGAACCTTATAACCCACGCTTAAGCCGACCTCTTGTTCAATCTCAGAGGCGACACGTGAGGCTAAGCTACGCGCCGCTAATCGACGAGGTTGAGTATGACCGATGCGTCCGAAGATACCGCGACCCAAGCTCAAGCAAATCTTAGGTAGCTGTGTTGATTTACCCGAACCGGTTTCACCACACAGTACTATCACCTGATTCTCTGCGATCAGCTTTTGGATTTCCTCAACACGCTCACTCACCGGCAAGCCCGCTGGGAATGTCACCTGCATTACTGATGATTCACGCGCGACGACAGCTGCACGCGACTGAGCTAAGCGATGAGTGTATTTCTGCTGTAACTCTGTATCACACTCGCCCTTTTCCAACGTCTTTGCCCAACGTTGTAAAAGATGGCGATCCTTCAACAAGCAATCTGAGTAGTTGTTATCCGGCTGGGTCATAGTTCAATTAAAAAAGGCCTGCTATGCAGGCCTTAGATCCGTTAGGTCTGATTAATGACCGCCACCTTTCAGCGAGGTCACCATACCTTCAATCGTATCTTTTGCATCACCAAAGACCAATGAGCAGTTGTCTTGGTAGAACAACAGATTATCCACACCCGAATAACCTGGCTTCATTGAACGCTTCAAGAAATAGATATTCTTTGCTTTACCTGCATCCAAGATCGGCATGCCATAAATGGGGCTCGACTGATCGGTACGCGCCGCTGGGTTAACAACGTCATTCGCACCCACCACCAACACTACATCAGTCGATGCAAATTCTGGATTGATCTCGTCCATCTCAAGTACGTGATCGTAAGGAATGTCTGCTTCCGCCAAAAGCACGTTCATATGGCCCGGCATACGTCCTGCCACTGGATGCACTGCAAACTTCACTTCAACATCGCGCGCTTCAAGCAATTCCATCATCTCTTTCAATGCGTGCTGCGCTTGCGCTACTGCCATACCGTAACCTGGCACGATGATTACGCGATTCGCATCTTCCATCCAGTAAACCGCATCTTCAACTGAAGCTGACTTAACGCCCTTCTCAGCAGCTGCCGCACCTGCACTCTCTTCACCGCCACCTGACTCACTACCAAAGCCACCAAAGATGACATTGATGATTGAGCGGTTCATTGCCTTACACATGATGTAAGAAAGGATCGCACCAGAGAAGCCGACCAACGCACCAACGATAATCAATAGGTTGTTATGCAAGGTGAAGCCTGTCGCCGCTGCAGCCCAACCTGAGTAGCTGTTAAGCATCGAGACAATAACCGGCATGTCTGCACCGCCGATAGGAATGATCAACGTTAAGCCGAGCAAGAAGGCTAGCAAGGTCATCACAATCAACGATAACTCAGAACCGGTCATCGCAAAGTGAACTGCAAAACCAATGGTCACAATTGCAATCACCGCATTCAATGCATGCTGACCTGCAAAACGCACAGGCGCGCCCGAGATCAAACCTTGCAACTTACCGAACGCAATCACAGAGCCTGTGAAGGTAATGGCGCCGATCACAATACCGGCAGACAACTCACCCATTAGCACGGCATTGAGCGTGCCCTCGGCTTGACGATTTAAGAAGGTGCCAATTGCGACCAAAACCGCAGCCATACCCACAAAACTGTGCAGCGCTGCAACTAACTGTGGCATTGCAGTCATTTGTACGCGCGCAGCTAATACCGCACCAATCAAACCACCAGCAACCAAGCCCGCCAAGATAAAGCCATAGGACTGAACCTCTGCACCAAGTAATGTTGCAATGATTGCAATCGCCATACCCGCCATTCCGAGCGTATTACCACGGCGTGCGGTTGAAGGATGCGTTAGGCCTTTCAGCGACAACACAAACAAGGTTGCCGAGATCAGATATGCGATCGCTTGTACATCATGTGAAAGTGTCATGTTGGCCCCTTACTTCTTTTTCTTCTTAAACATGGACAACATACGATTGGTTACCAAAAAGCCACCAAACACGTTAATTGACGCCAACATCACTGCAAAGAAACCCATGATCTCAGCAGTGGTTCCCACCTCTTGAAAGCCCGTGACCAGCAAAGCACCAACAATCACGATACCGGAGATCGCATTCGTTAACGCCACAAGCGGTGTATGCAATGCTGGCGTTACACCCCAGATAACGAAGTAGCCGATAAAACACGACAATACAAAAACGTATAAGGACAATAAGGTCTCAGCCATGGGATCTCTCTCTTATTCTGGCTTTACTTGAGCTGCTGCTGTGATCTCATCTTCATCAAGATCATTCAGCGTTACAGCCTCATCAGTGTTCAACATAATGCCGAGCAAGTTCGCGATGTTTTTCGCGAAGAATGCACTCGAATCAGTGGGCATCATTGATGGGTAATTGGCATGACCCACAATTACCACGCCGTGCTTGGTGACAACCTGATCAGCTTCTGACAAACGACAGTTACCACCGGTCGCTGCCGCCATATCCACAATCACCGAACCTTCACGCATACGCTCAACCACTGATTCAACGATCAGCTCAGGCGCTTGGCGACAGGGGATCAATGCGGTACTGATAATCACATGGGCTTTGGCCAGCTCATCCGCGAGTAACGCTTGCTGTTTAGCTTTACCTTCTTCAGATAACTCTTTGGCATAACCACCCTCACCCGAGCCACTCTCACCAATATCTAGCGTGATCGCTTTCGCACCAAGTGATTCGATTTGTTCTTGGGTTTCAGGGCGAATGTCATACGCATGCACATCACCACCTAAACGACGCGCTGTTGCAATCGCTTGTAAACCGGCAACACCGGCACCGAGGACAACAATACGCGCAGGTTTAGCAGAACCAGCTGAAGTCATCATTAAAGGGACGAAGCGCCCATAGTGTGCTGCCGCTTCGATAACCGCACGGTAACCTGCAATATTGGCTTGCGATGACAACACGTCCATCGATTGCGCACGTGAGATACGCGGCACACGCTCAAGTGCGATCACGGTAATGTTCTTTGCCTGCATTGCTGCAATCGCATCATCATCACCACAACTTTCGATCTGGCCGATATACACCGCACCTGATTTCATCAGTGCAACTTCATCAACGCTTGGCTTGCGTACCTTCGCAATCAGATCACAGGAAAAGGCTGCCGCTGCATCTGCTATCTCAGCACCGGCATCGCGATACGCATCGTCGTGGAAATGGGCCGATTCACCCGCGCCCTGTTGGACAACAACACCAAGGCCTTTCTTAACCAGGCCGCTGACGATATCCGGCGTTAACGCTACGCGCGCTTCCCCAGCTTGAGTCTCGGTTGGAACACCAATTTTCATCATGTTTTGTTCTTCAATACTGCAGAACTTCAGCCCTAACTTATTGATTTAACAACAGTACGACTGAAATATTAAAAATTCATATGTTAGCGGGTCATGATGGTACCAGAGAGGCTCTTAAAACGGGCTAAAAATCACCTTATAGGACCCTAATAATCAGGGGGTTAAGCCCAAAAGCTCAGCTTAAATCCACGCTGCCAAAAGTTGTTGCAGGTTGACCGTATCCCAGTTGGGTGGCGCTTGCTCAACAGGCCATTGTGCATCAATCGAAAAACGCCCCGTTCTCACTAAGGCTGTCTTAAGCCCTAAGCGCTGTGCACCTAAGATGTCAGTATCGGGTCGATCACCGACCATCACGCAATCACATGCCTCAACATCCAGATCAGCCAACGCCATTTGATACAACAATGGCTCTGGTTTACCGATAGTGATGGCTTTAATTCCACAGGCCTTTTCAACGGGTGCGACCAAAGCACCACCGCCTGGCAATACCACCGGCTTACCATCAACAAAACCATCAACCGTGATATCTGGGTTGGTTGAGATCAACACCGCACCTTGTTGGATTAACGCAATCGCCTTGCTAAGCGTTTGATAATCCAAGCCTGCACCCTCACCCACAACGACATAATCAGCATCTTGATCATCTTCCATGCCCACGGTAGATAAGGCCGTGTGTAACCCCTTCTCCCCGATCGCATAAAAACGAAAGTCCGCATTTTCAGAGGCAAGATAACGCGCTGTCGCTTGCGCACTGGTGATCACGTGATCAGCTGCAAACTTGCCCAAGCCCATCGCTTTCATTTTGCTAACCACTTGTTCAGGCGTCGCAATAGGATTGTTCGTAATAAAACGAAACGGACAATCTCTGATTGCGTGCAGAAATTCAGCCGCCCCCTCTATCGGTGATGAGCCGCGATATAAAACACCATCCATGTCGAGCAGTAATGCTCGAGGCAAACTCACTGCATACCACCTAGACAGAGATACTTAATCTCAAGGTACTCATCAATGCCATAGCTTGAACCTTCACGACCCAATCCAGAGGACTTAACACCGCCAAAAGGCGTTGTGGGGTTCGAGATAATGCCTTCGTTAATACCGACCATGCCGTATTCCAGCTGTTCTGACACTCGCCAGATTCGCGCCACATCTTGGCTATAAAAATACGCAGCCAATCCGTACTCGGTATCGTTTGCCATCATGATCGCATCGGCTTCAGTATCAAACTTAAATAAGGGCGCAACAGGACCAAAGATCTCTTCGTGCGCCACACGCATTGCGGTTGTCACATCTGCTAACAAGGTGGGCTGATAAAAGGTGCCACCAAGCTCATGCTGACGACCACCACAGATCACACGCGCGCCTTGCTCACAAGCATCGGCAACCAATCCTTCTACCTTTTGTAATGCTGCCTCGTTAATCAACGGACCTTGTTGTGATTCTTCAGCAAGACCATCACCGACTTTTAGTGCCGTTACCGCTTGCGCTAACTTTTCAGCAAAAGCGTCATAGATACCCGCTTGCACCAAGATACGATTCGCACACACGCAGGTTTGACCTGAGTTGCGGTACTTAGATGCTAATACGCCCGCAACTGCCTTATCGATATCCGCATCATCAAACACGATAAAGGGCGCGTTACCACCGAGCTCCATCGACACTTTTTTAACCGTATCCGCGGAATCACGTAACAATAATTTACCCACTGCCGTTGAGCCAGTGAATGACAGCTTGCGCACAATCGGACTGGCCGTCATGACCTGCCCAACGGCTGCCGCATCTTGTGTGGTGATCACATTAAAAACACCGGCTGGCATACCCGCACGTTCTGCTAACTCAGCTAGGGCTAACGCACTTAAAGGTGTCAGGTCGGATGGCTTGAGCACCACGGTACAACCTGCCGCTAAAGCCGGTGCACATTTACGTGTAATCATTGAGCTGGGGAAATTCCACGGCGTAATCGCGGCAACCACACCGATCGCTTGCTTCAGCACCATCAAGCGTTTGTCATGATGTGTGGTTGGTAACACATCACCATTAATACGCTTCGCTTCATCGGCATACCAATCCACGAAGCCCGCGCCATATATCACTTCACCTTTGGCTTCAGCTAAAGGTTTACCCTGCTCTAAGGTCATGATGCGTGCCAAGTCATCCGCATGTTTCATAATCAAGTCATACCAACGTCGCAATATCACACTGCGTTCTGCCGGCAACATGGCACGCCAACCCACTAACGCACGATTCGCAGCCTCAATCGCAAACTGCGTGTCTTGACCATCACAATCTGCCACATCAACAAGCCACGCCTGTGAAGATGGATTCATGACTGCAAATGTTTGATTACGATTGCCTGCTACCCAAGCACCATCGATATACGCATGTGAGCGCCATAGATCAGAATCACTTAATGCTGTCACTGGATTGCCTCGAAGAAAGTTCAGCCTTGAAGGTAACTATAAAGAAGTTCAAACGATGCGCACAAAAAAACCGCCGTTAGGCGGTTTAGATGATCTGGTCGGAGCGAGAGGATTCGAACCTCCGACCCCCTGCACCCCATGCAGGTGCGCTACCAAGCTGCGCTACGCTCCGAAATTCTGTAAAGCTTAACGCGCTTTCAATAACTCAAGTACTGACTCAAGCTCTGCACGCATTTCAGCCAACATCGCTGAAGAGACATTTCCGGCACTTCCACTTGATGTGCCTGCTGCATCATCTTCGAGCTTTTGACGTGCACCACCAATGGTGAAGCCTTGCTCATACAACAAACCACGAATAGTACGAATCAACTCAACGTCATGACGCTGATAGTAACGACGGTTACCACGACGCTTAACGGGCTTGAGGGATGGAAACTCTTGCTCCCAATAACGCAATACGTGCGGCTTAACAGCACATAACTCACTGACCTCACCAATGGTGAAGTAGCGTTTGCCTGGGATTGCGGGTAATTCGATATTACTGCTGGCTGGATCTAACATTTAAGATTAATTTGCGGCTGCTGCTTGCTTTGCTTGTTCTTGTTGTTCGCCATAGGCTTCGACACGAGCCTTCAATTTTTGACCCGGACGGAAAGTCACTACGCGGCGAGCTGAGATAGGAATCTCTTCACCGGTCTTAGGGTTACGGCCAGGACGCTGATTCTTCTCACGCAGATCAAAATTGCCAAAACCAGACAATTTCACCTGACGACCGCCTTCCAAAGAAGAACGAATCTCTTCGAAGAACATCTCCACCATGTCTTTTGCTTCGCGCTTATTCAAACCGAGCTCTTCAAAAAGCTGCTCAGCCATTTCTGCTTTCGTTAAAGCCATGTCGTAAATCCTTGAGTCGTATTAGTCGCGAAGTTTGGCGCCAAATTGTTTTTCTAGAGCTGCCAGTATCTTGGCGCTCGCGGCATCCACTTCGGGGTCGGTAAGAGTGTGCGAAAATTCTTGTAAAATCAAGCTTAAAGCAAGACTTTTTGAACTTGCGTCGACATTCTCACCGGTATAAACGTCGAATAATTGAACAGCTTTCACCACAGCTGGCGCGGCTTTCCGAGCAGCCTCTAGAATCTCTCCAACAGCGACGTCACGATTCACCACCACCGCAAAATCACGGCGAATCGATGGGAACTTCGACAAAGGTTCGAATGCCGGCACATTGCCCTGCTCGATCACATCCAATGCCACCTCGAAAACAAAGGTCGCTGGCAAATCGAGTTTCTGCTGAATTTGAGGGTGAACCATACCGATCCAACCGACGTGCTGATCACCACGCGTGATACGCGCACACTGACCTGGGTGTAACGCAGTGAATTCACCCGCGTTAAAACTGAATTCATTGATATCAGCAACCTGCGAGAGCACGGCTTCGAGATCACCTTTAAGGTCATAAAAGTCTACTTTGCGCTGTGGCTGTGCCCACTGCTCAACACCCGCAGGACCACAAACCGCACCCGCCAAACGTTGACGCTGCACTAACTCACCGTTGATACGCTCAAAGCTCAAACCACTTTCGAAGATGCGTACGCGCTCTTGCTGACGTGCCACATTATGCTTGACGGTATTCAACAAACCGGGGATCAAACTCGCACGCATGATCGACATATCAGCCGAGATCGGGTTCGCTAACTCAATCTTTTCTGCATCCGGTGTAATCAGCTCAGCCATCTCTGGGCTAATGAAGCTATAAGTGATCGCTTCTTGGTAATCACGTGATACCAAAGTCGCCTTCGCTTTATCGAGTACAAAAGCATTCTCAGCTTGCAGCACAATGCTGACCGGCGCCGCACTTAAATTCGCAGGGATGTTCGCGTAACCATAGATACGACCAATCTCTTCGATCAGATCCACCTCGATCGACATATCAAAGCGTGCACTAGGCGCAACCACAGACCAACCGTCATCGGTTGTGGTGAGTTGCATACCTAAACGCTCGAGAATATCGACAACGGTTGCATCATCAATCTCGATACCCAATACGCGACCAATACGCTCACGGCGTAAACCAATTGGTGTGAGCTTTGGTAAATCAGCTTCTGAAACCACTTCATTGATTGGTCCAGCTTCACCACCAACAATTTCGAGTGCTAAGGCGGTTGCACGCTCCATCGCGGTGCGTTGCAGCTGCCAATCAACACCACGCTCGAAGCGATGTGATGAATCAGTATGCAAACCATAGCTTCGTGCTTTACCAGCGATCGCTAATGGCGCAAAGAAAGCGGATTCAAAAATAATATCGTCAGTACTATCAGTAACCGATGAAGGCTCGCCACCCATAACACCAGCCATTGCTAGCGGGCCGTTATCATCGGCGATAACCAACGTATCATCACGCAAGGTCGCTTCAGCACCATCGAGCAAGGTCAGCTTTTCACCGTTGTTCGCCATGCGCACTTGAATTGCGCCACTCACCTTCGCTGCATCAAAGGCATGCATTGGTTGGCCAAGCTCTAGCAACACATAGTTAGTGATATCAACCATTGGTGAAATGGCTCGTACATCACTACGACGTAAACGCTCAACCATCCAGTCCGGCGTGGTTGCACCTTTATTAATGCCGCGAATCACACGACTCAAATAACGTGGGCAAGCATTTGTCGCCATCACGTTCGCGTCGCGTACGTCATCAACAGATGCTTCAACGGCAGGAATCTCTGGCAAGGTTAATGGCGAGCGATTAATTACACCGACTTCGCGCGCAATACCGGCCACACTTAAACAATCACCACGATCAGGCGTCAGATCCACTTCGATACATTGATCATTCAGATCCATGTACTCACGAATATCCATACCGATCGGCGCATCTGCCGGTAGCGGCAAAATACCATCACTGCTTTCCGCTAAACCTAACTCAGAGGCAGAACAAATCATGCCGAGTGACTCAACGCCACGCAGCTTGGTTTTCTTAATCTTAAACTCAGGTGATAAACGTGCATTCAACGTCGCGACTGGCACCTTCATACCAGCAGCCACGTTCTTCGCACCACAGACAATTTGCGATGGCTCATCGGCACCGATATTCACTGAACAAACGCTCAACTTATCCGCATCCGGATGTTGCTCGCGACTTAATACTTCGCCAACAACAACGCCGTTAAATTCTTGTGCCGCAGGTTCAACCGCATCCACCTCAAGACCCGCCATAGAAAGCTGATCAGCTAAGGTTTGTGTATCAATTGATGGGTTAACCCATTCGCGCAACCAGGCTTCGCTGAATCGCATCGTTTAATCCTTTGTCTTTAGTGACTGATCTTAAGATCAGTGATTAAGCAAACTGTTTTAAGAAGCGCAGATCGTTCTCAAAGAACAAGCGCAAATCGTTAACGCCATAGCGCAACATCGCTAAGCGCTCGACACCCATGCCGAATGCATAGCCACTGTATTTTTCGCTGTCGATGCCTACGTGCTTCATCACCTCTGGGTGAATCATTCCGCAGCCAAGCACCTCAAGCCATCCGGTGTGCGAACACACACGACAACCCTCACCACCACACATCACACACTGGATATCCACCTCTGCTGATGGCTCAGTGAATGGGAAGTAAGACGGACGGAAACGCACATCCAAATCATCACGCTCAAAGAAGGTATGCAAGAAGGCATTCAAAATACCTTTAAGATCCGCAAAGGTGACATGCTCATCCACCATAAAACCTTCGACCTGATGGAACATTGGCGTATGGGTTAAGTCAGAGTCACAGCGATATACACGACCCGGCGCAATTACCTTGACCGGTGGCTCAGCATCTTTCATCACACGGATCTGTACCGGTGACGTGTGCGTACGCAACAAGGTGCCCTCTTCAAAATAAAAGGTATCGTGCATCGCACGTGCTGGGTGATGTGAAGGAATGTTTAACGCTTCGAAATTATGGAAGTCATCTTCGATCTCAGGACCGGTCGCAACTTCAAAACCTGCGCCCCCAAAGATCTGTTGAATACGCTGCATAGTGCGCGTCACTGGGTGTAAACCACCGTTCGCTTCACCACGACCTGGCAAACTGACATCAATCTTTTCAGCCGCCAAACGTTCAGCTAATGCTGCTGTTTCAAGCGCCGTCTTACGACCTTCAATCGCCGCCTGCAGCATCTGCTTAGCTTTATTAATTTCTTGACCCGCTGTCTTACGCTCTTCCGCAGGCAGCTTGCCCAATTGTTTGAGTTGATCGGTGATCACACCGGTCTTACCGAGATACTCAACACGGATCTCATCCAAAGCGCGTAAATCAGCTGCTTGGTTAACCGCGGTCTCGGCTTTTTTGATTAAGGTTTCCAGCTCGGTACTCATGAAAGTTCTCAGCCGTTAAATAAAAAGAGGGAAAGCCCATACAGACTTTCCCTCTACTTTTAGCGTTGATAGCGACGGTAAAAACCGCGCGCACTATCAGCTCGCGAGGGCAGCCTTAGCTTTCTCAGCGAGCTGGCCAAATGCTGGCAAATCGTGCACAGCAATATCAGCCAACATCTTACGGTCGATCGCCACACCAGCTTTGTTCAAGCCGTTAATCATGCGGCTGTATGACAAACCGTTCATACGTGCAGCTGCATTGATACGCTGGATCCACAACGCACGGAACTGACGCTTCTTAACGCGACGGTCACGGTATGCATATTGACCTGCTTTAATGACCGCTTGCTTAGCAACACGGAAAACTTTACTACGTGCGCCGTAATAACCTTTTGCAGCTTTTAAAACCTTCTTATGACGACGGTTCGCTTGTACACCACGTTTTACTCTAGACATGTCTTAAGTCTCCTGATTATGCGTAAGGCATCATGCGACGAGCTGCTGCTACGTCTGCTTTATGCAACATTGAAGGTGCACGTAAGTGGCGCTTACGTTTAGTCGACTTCTTGGTCAAGATGTGACGACGGTGTGATTGATTGCGCTTAACGCCGCCCGCAGTAATGCGGAAACGTTTCTTCGCACTGCTATTAGAACGAATCTTAGGCATTTTGCTTCTCCTGTTAAATTGAGCTCACGCTCAAGGTTGCTTCAGAGTGACCAAGGCAATGCCGACGCCCGACCACTCGTTGGTGACAATGTCACCAAATTACTTTTTACGGCCTGGTCCTAAAACCATCACCATCTGGCGTCCTTCCATCATTGGACGCTGTTCAACTTGTGCGATATCTGCCAAGTCGCTTTCCACACGTTCCAACAGCTCCAAGCCCAAGTCGCGATGAGCATGCTCACGACCACGGAAACGCATGGTCACTTTTGCTTTGTTGCCTTCTTCGAGGAACTTGCGCAAGTTTCTCAGCTTGATGTTGTAGTCACCAATGTCAGTACCAGGACGGAATTTAATTTCCTTAATCTGGACTTGCTTTTGTTTTTTGCGGGCTTCTTGTTTTTGCTTCTTAGCTTCAAAAACAAACTTGCCGTAATCCATTACTCGACATACAGGAGGTTCAGCGTTTGGCACGATCTCTACGAGATCCATTTTTGCGACATTTGCCGCAGCTTGTGCCTCTTCGATTGAAACAATTCCTACTTGCTCACCGTCTTTGCCAATCAGTCGAACCTCGACTGCGGTAATGGCGTCGTTAAGACGATTGCGCTTATCTGCTTTGGCGATAGCCAAGTCCTCCGCATAAATCAAAAAACAAACTGACAACGTAAAAGCACCGGCTAAAAAGCCAGTGCTTTCACTGTAAAATCAGCTACTTAGCTGCGAGAATCAACCTTCTCTTGAAGGTGCTCAACAAGGGCGTCTAGAGACAAAGTGCCCAGCTCCTTGCCGTCTCGGGTACGAACTGCGAGAGCTCGATCTTCGACTTCACGGTCACCGACTACTAATAAGTAAGGGACCTTCTGCAGCGTGTGCTCGCGGATTTTAAAGCCGATCTTCTCATTTCTCAAGTCCAAATCGACCCTAAAGCCTTTATCTTGCAGGAATTTTGCAGCTTCCTGCGCAAACGGCGCGTGCTTGTCGGTGATGTTCATGATCACCGCCTGCGTTGGGTTCAACCACAGCGGCATCGCACCGGCGTGTTGCTCAATCAAAATACCGATAAAACGCTCCAGCGATCCCAAAATGGCACGGTGCAACATGACCGGCGTTTTCTTACTGTTATCTTCTGCAATGTAGTTGGCGCCAAGACGCTCTGGCATCGAGAAATCCAGCTGAATGGTACCGCACTGCCATACACGGTTCAGACAATCGCGCAGCGAGAACTCGATCTTCGGACCGTAAAACGCACCCTCGCC
>OCRG01000042.1_pt1 | contig 18494 bp, 15 predicted proteins | sample 1535071 | NCBI WGS metagenome assembly OCRG01 (sample SAMEA3275605, study PRJEB22092) | marine metagenome | biome: ENVO:00000447; feature: ENVO:00002042; material: seawater | collected 2014-06-22T16:30:00+00 | depth 0 m
CTGCCTAAAGAGAAGCCCTACTCTCTTGCGTTCCCGGGATCGCATTGCCCCAGCTGTGGCGCAGAGATAACCGCTCTTCAGAATATCCCGGTGTTGAGTTACCTCTTTTTGCGAGGTCGCTGTGCGAACTGTGGGGTCAGGATACCCATTCACTATCCGATTATTGAGCTGCTAACGGCCATTTTATGGATTCTCTGCGGACTATCCTTCGGCGTGAGTAACGCACTTGCCGGGTCCATGCTGCTTACTGCCGTACTTATCTCACTGACGGTGATCGATTTTGATCATCAACTCCTGCCAGACAGTCTCACACTGCCGCTCTTGTGGATTGGGCTACTTATTAATATCGATGGCACGTTTGTAGGGCTAGAAAGCGCCGTGCTTGGCGCGGTGTTTGGCTATCTCAGCCTCTGGTCAGTGTATTGGCTTTTCAAAATCATCACCGGAAAAGAAGGGATGGGCTACGGAGACTTTAAACTCCTGGCTGCGCTAGGTGCTTGGTTTGGCCTGGCTGCATTGCCAACCATTATTCTACTGTCGTCCTTGGTAGGCGCGGTACTCGGAATAGCACTCATCGTTACAGGTCGGCAAAACCGCGAGACACCCATGCCTTTTGGGCCTTTCTTAGCCGGTGCGGGGCTCATTCACTTGTTTTACCCAAATGTGCTGATGGGCTTCATTGCAGGAGCAATTTGATATGCGCTCTGAGCGATACGTAGTCGGCATCACCGGTGGTATTGGTAGCGGTAAGTCCGCGGTAACCGACTACCTAGAAACAAAGGGCATTACCGTCGTTGATGCCGATAAAGTTGCACGCGTTGTCGTAGAACCTGGCACGTCGGGTCTTGCCGCCATCGCCGAGCACTTTGGTCAAAACATTCTGCTCCCAAGCGGTGAACTCAACAGGGCAGCGCTTCGAAAGGTGGTGTTTGATAACCCGGATCAACGCAAGGTTCTCGAAGGCATCACCCACCCTCGCATTCGAGAGGAAATCGGTCGGCAATTGAGCGAAGCGAAATCGCCTTACGTTGTTTTAGCGTCTCCGCTCTTGCTCGAATCAGGTCAAAACAGTTTTGCGGACTACGTCGTTGTCGTCGATGTTCCCGAATCAGTGCAACTGAGTAGAACGATGGCGCGAGATGACAACAGTGAGCAGCTTGTAAAGTCGATCATGGCAGCGCAGCTCGACCGCGAAACGCGGCTGTCCCGTGCTGATACATCTATAAGCAACGACGGTTCGCTTGATGAGCTGTATGCCCGCGTTGATGACCTGCACGCAGATCTTCTTGCGCGCGCAGGTGTTTGAAACAGCTTTCGCCTTCTTAGCTTAGACCGAAGCAAGTACTAACTTTACCCGAACCATGATCTCCGCATTGGCGTCAGGAACCTTGAAGTCGTCGAGCGCGGAAGCTGAAACCCAAGCAATCGGCTGACCTTCGGCGCCGTGCGGCTCGCCGGTCCATGACAGCACGCGGTGCACATCGAGAAGCACCTGCTTTTCGCCGTAATCGTGATTAACTGTCATGAGCGGAGAAGTCTCGCTGACCTCAACGCCTAACTCCTCGCGCAACTCGCGCACGAGAGCAACCTCGACCGTCTCGCCTGACTCAACCTTCCCACCCGGAAACTCCCAAAAGCCCTCGAGGTGGGTACCCTTCTGACGTCGCGCCAGCAGCACACAATGAGCGTCGTCAATCAGCACGCCGACTGCCACGTGAATGACATCGGTCATTAGGTTCGGTACTCGGCGTTGATTTTGACGTAGTCGTAAGAAAAGTCAGTGGTCCACAAGGTCGCTGATTTATCGCCGCGTCCGAGATCGATACAGATGGTTACATCTTTGGGCGCCATCGCCGTGACACCGGCCTCTTCGGTGTAACGCTCGGCACGTGCGCCCTTCTCAGCGATCAGCACGTCGTTAAGCGAGAGTGATACGGCGTCAACATTGAGGTCTGCCACACCTGCCCTACCCACAGCGGCGAGTATACGTCCCCAGTTTGGATCAGACGCGAATAGCGCTGTCTTTACCAGCGGTGAATGCGCAACCGTACGCGCGACCTGGTCTGCTTCAGCTTCGCTATTGGCGCTTGAGACCGTGATCTCGACGAACTTCGTCGCACCCTCGCCGTCACGCACGATATCCTGCGCAAGCTCTGTGGCCAGCTCGGTAAGGGCTGCTTGAAACGCAAGCGCTGATGCTCGATCGGTCGGCGAGATTGAGACATCCGACTGACCGGTGGCCGTAAGCGTTACCGCATCGTTGGTACTGGTATCACCGTCTACCGTGATCCGGTTGAAACTCACATTTACGGCTGTACGCAACATACCATCGAGCATGTCTCGCGGTATGGCCGCATCGGTCGCTATAAACCCGAGCATCGTTGCCATGTTCGGCTGAATCATTCCTGAGCCCTTGCTCATACCGACAAGCTGACAAGACCTTCCGTCTTCTAATGTCACAACTTTGCTGCGCAGTTTTGGAACAGTGTCTGTGGTCATGATCGCTCTCGCTGCGCGCTCCCAGTTCGCAGCGCTGAGATCACTGATCGCGGCAGGCAGCGCGGACTCGACCCTGTCTACGGGAAGCACCTCACCGATAACACCCGTGGAAAAGGGTAGTACTTGGTTTGGATTTGATTGCGTCGCTCTCGCCAGCGCCTCACAGCTCCGCTCACAGGCCGCCATCCCCGGCTCGCCCGTTCCAGCGTTCGCATTCCCTGAATTGATCAGGATGTAGCGCGCGTCGACTGTGGCGATATTGCGCTCAGCCACCAGAACAGGGGCTGCTCTAAACGCGTTTTGAGTGAAGACAGCCGCGGTCGTGCTCCCTTCTTCGATTTCGATAATCGTGAGGTCGTCGCGATCCGCGTATTTGATTCCTGCCTGCGTAACCCCGAGCCGAATGCCCGGGATAGATAGCTCGCTCATACTCAGCTGAGTGCTCCGCAACACTGTTTGTACTTTTTACCGCTGCCACAGGGACACGGATCGTTCCGTCCCACCTTGGGTTCGTCGCGGACCACCTGTGCTACCGGTGGTTGCGGCGCGCGTGGTAAAGGCGGCTGTCCCTCTGAGGATTGACCCGCTGTGGATTCTCCCGCTTCGTTTTCACCCTCGGGCAAGGCCGATGCTTGTGCGTGCTGGAAAGCTAGCTGCTGACGGGCGGCTTCGTCACGACGGCGACGCTCGATTTCTTCAGCCTCGTCTTTTCGCTGAATCTGCAAGTGACTCAGAATACGAACGACGTCGCCTTTCAATCGCTCGAGCAGGGACTGGAAGAGCTCGAAGGCTTCGCGCTTGTATTCCTGCTTAGGATTCTTGTTAGCGTAGGCACGCAAGTGAATACCCTGACGCAATTGGTCCATGGTCTGGAGGTGTTCCTTCCACAGACCGTCGAGCACCTGCAGCATGACCTGCTTCTCGATCTGACGCATCGCCTCGCCCACCATGGCGCCCTTTTCGTCATAGGCGCTCTGAACCGCGTCGACAATACGCTCGCGCAAGGTCTCCTCGTGCAGATTGTTGTCTTCTGACAGCCACGTTGCTATCGGCAAATCAATCGCAAAATCTGCCTTCAAGTGACGCTCAAGACCCTCGATATCCCACTGCTCTTCAACACTCATAGGCGGAATAAAACGATCAATCCCCTCGTGAACGACGTCGGCGCGGATAGCAGTAATGGTTTCAGCCATATCCTCACCATCCAGCAGCTGATCGCGTTGCTTGTAGATAATCTGCCGCTGATCGTTGGCAACATCATCGTACTCGAGGAGCTGCTTACGAATATCGAAGTTACGACCTTCCACCTTGCGCTGAGCACGCTCAATCGACTTGGTGACCATGCCGCTCTCAATGGCCTCACCACGCTCCATGCCGACCTTCTGCATGATGCCGGCCATATTACCCATAAAGATGCGCATCAGATTATCTTCGAGCGAGATGTAGAAACGAGAGGCACCCGGGTCACCCTGACGGCCGGCACGCCCTCGAAGCTGGTTATCGATGCGACGAGATTCGTGACGCTCAGTGCCCAAAATGTGAAGACCACCCGCATCGAGTACCGCTTGATGACGCTCTTCCCACGCAGTGCGCGCTGCATCACGCTCTACTTCATTATCCAGTGTCGCAAGCTCCGCCTCGAGATTACCACCGAGGACAATATCGGTTCCCCGACCGGCCATGTTAGTCGCAATCGTCACCACACCCGGACGACCCGCTTGCGCGATAATCTCGGCTTCCTGCTCGTGGTATTTCGCATTCAGTACTTTGTGCTCAATGCCCGCCGTTTTGAAGTAGGCCGAGAGTTCCTCAGATGTTTCGACAGACGCCGTACCGACCAGAACCGGCGCTTGCTTCTCGATGATGCGCTTAGTTTCATCAACGATGGCCTCAAGCTTCTCTTCCTGCGACATGAATACGAGATCGTTCATATCGAGGCGCTTCATCGGAATATTGGTCGGAATCACCACACATTCGAGTCCGTAAATCTGACGGAACTCGAACGCTTCCGTATCGGCTGTCCCTGTCATGCCACTAAGCTTGTCGTAAAGACGGAAATAGTTCTGGAAAGTGGTCGAGGCCATGGTTTGGCTCTCGGCCTGAATATTGACGTTTTCTTTTGCTTCGATAGCCTGATGAAGGCCTTCGGATAGACGCCGGCCGGGCATGGTTCGACCCGTGTGCTCGTCAATCAGAACAACTTGACCGTCCTGAACAATGTATTCGACATTACGGTGAAAGAGGTTGTGCGCACGAAGCGCCGAATTCACGTGATGCAACAAATTGAGATTCGTCGATGCATACAAAGAGTCATCGGCCGCTAGCAACTTCTCGTCGATCAACATCGTCTCGATAAGCTCGTGACCGTCCTCGGTCAGCTCAACGCTCCGCTGCTTCTCGTCAATAACAAAGTGCCCGTCTTCCGCTTCTTCGTCGGTGCGTACAGACAGCTTCGGGATCAGCTTATTGATCTTGCGGTAGAGCTCCGAGCTATCCTCGGCGGCACCCGAGATAATCAGGGGCGTTCGCGCTTCGTCAATCAGAATCGAGTCAACCTCATCGACAATGGCAAAGGCCAGTGAGCCCTGCATCTTGTCGTTCATGCTGAATGCCATGTTATCGCGCAGATAGTCAAAGCCGAATTCGTTGTTAGTGCCGTAGACGATGTCAGCGGCGTAAGCTACCCGCTTCTCTTCCTGGGATTGCCCGGCGCGAATTACACCCACTTCAAGCCCAAGGAAGTTATAGAGCTTACCCATCCAAGCCGCGTCTCGAGACGCTAGATAGTCGTTAACCGTAATAAGGTGAACGCTATTTCCAGAGAGTGCGTTGAGGTAGGCAGGAAGTGTTGCCACCAAAGTTTTACCCTCGCCGGTACGCATCTCAGCAACATTGCCCTCGTGGAGCACAACGCCACCAATCAGCTGCACATCGAAGTGGCGCATACCCATTGCGCGGACGCCACCTTCACGAACAACCGCGAAAGCCTCGGGTAGCAATGCGTCGAGAGACTCGCCGTTTTGAAAGCGCTCCTTGAACTCAAGGGTTTTTGCACGCAACGCTTCGTCGTCTAGCGCCTGCATGCTCTCTTCGAGTGCATTAATCTTTTTTACAGTCTTCTTGATTCGGCGCAGCACTCTGTCGTTGCGCGAGCCGAATATCATCTTCAGCGGATTAGCCATGGTGTTTCCAAGTAAATTCTTAAGGTCGTTAGTGTGAACTGCGAGAGTTGCCAGTGAACATCACCAGCATGCAGAAATGACCTTAGTTAGGCGTTCGGCGGAGGTAGCTTGCCGGGTCGACAGGTCGCCCGTTCTTATGCACCTCGAAGTGGACGTGAGGACCGGTTGACCGGCCACTGTTTCCCATCAAGGCGACCACGTCACCACGGCGGACCATATCGCCGACTTTGACAAGGTTTTCTTGATTGTGAGCATAGCGCGTAATAACACCATCACCGTGCGCAACTTCGACCATCTTGCCGTAGCCGTAACGCTCACCACTCCAGCTAACGACGCCGCTCGCAACAGCAACAATGTCAGAACCTTCGCGGCCCGCAAAGTCGATGCCTTCGTGCCAGGCTTTTTTGCCGCTGAACGGATCGATTCGCGAACCGAAATGCGAGGACAACCAACCCGACAAGATCGGCTTACCCGCAGGCGTTGCATCTTCACGCACTTGCTCGCCCTGAATCAGCTCAGAGAGAATATCGAGCTGCACTTCGCGGTCATCAAGCGCCGTACTCAAGGCAAACAACTCACCTTCAAGCGCAGGTATCAACTCACGTGCATCTTCTTGCGAGGTCATCAACGGGCCACCCAGTGCAGGGGCCATGTTGAAATCAAATTCACCGGGCTCGAGCCCAGCGCTTTGGGTAAGGTTCATACCGACCGCATCGAGGCGCGTCACACGCGACTGTAACTCGGCGAGCAATAGCGTCATTGACTCGAGACGACGCTCCGCCTCAACCGCCATATCTGCAAGCGCTTCTGCGCGCTCACGCGCTTCCTCAGCGGCAAGCGTCTCTTCAGCGGCCTCCGCCTTTGCTACGCCCTTTCTGACACCAAACTCATAGCTTAGACCCGCCAGCGATACTGGTAGGCCAATCAAGAAAGCTGAGACAACAACGCGCGTCCACCGCCCAAGCTCGACGGTTTTCGAAGGTCCTTCGTTGTTGATGAGGATGAATTTCACGTGGCAGCCAGTGCAACTTTTAGTCGCGACACTATGCCAGAGTTACGGTTTGGGTGAAAGTATTCGGCGGCGGGTGGCCCGTCGCTCAAGATTAGGCGGGTGCGTAGGTGAGAAACGGCTGCTGGTACGAGATCGGCGCATCATCCAAATCTTCAAACGTCACCATCTCCCAAGCGTCTTTATCAGCGATTAGCGTGCGGAGCGCTAAGTTGTTGAGCGCATGACCTGACTTGAACGCTTGGTATTCGCCAATGAGGCTGTAACCCAACAAATAAAGGTCGCCGATCGCATCGAGAACCTTATGCTTCACAAACTCGTCTTCGTAGCGAAGACCGTCGTTGTTCAGCACTTTGTAATCGTCGATCACAATCGCGTTGTCCATACTGCCGCCGCGTGCGAGACCCTTGGAACGCAGATACTCGATTTCCTCAACAAAGCCAAAGGTTCGAGCGCGGCTAATCTCGCGAACAAAGGAGGTCGTCGAGAAATCAATTTCCGTTGTGGCTGCGCGGTGTCTGAAGACCGGATGATCGAAATCGATGCCAAATGAGATTTTGAAACCCTCTAGCGGCAGGAACTTGGCGCTCTTATCACCGTCAGTCACGGTCACTTCACGCTTCACACGAATAAACTTTTTCGCCGCGTGCTGCTCGACGACGCCTGCCGACTGAAGCAAAAAAACAAAAGGCGCTGCACTGCCGTCCATGATGGGAATTTCAGGGGCAGTCACGTCAACGTACGCATTATCAACACCCAGGCCCGCCATCGCAGATAGCAGGTGTTCAATCGTCGATACGCGTGCTTCGTTGTGAATGAGGCAAGTCGACAGCGTTGTCTCACCAACCAGATCGGCACGAGCGGGGATCTCGGCCACGGGGTTCAGGTCGGTTCGACGAAACACAATACCCGTATCCACAGGTGCCGGGGACAGTGTCAGTAACACCTTCTCACCTGTGTGCAAGCCGACACCAGTCGCCTTGATCGAGTTTCGCAATGTTCGCTGTCGTATCATTCCATCGCCTTTTTTAGAGGGCACAAACTCGGAGAGTGCTCTACTCTCTTCGTCATCTTTGCTTCGTCATCTTTGGCTTAGCGCCATCTTTGAGTCGTGAACCTAATCGGCTTGGCGACGCAAAAACGCGGGGATATCGAAATATCCTTCCTCGCTGTTTTCCTCTACCGCAACCGCTTGACCACCAGCCGCTACGCGCTGGCGTTTCGCAGGCGGCAAATCATACCCTTCATAGGCGGGCGAAGTCGATGTTGCGGCGCGCATCGGTGCGGTAGGCTCGACCTTTTTCAAGACAGGACGGCTCTGTTCAACACCGAGACCCGTTGCCACCACGGTCACCTTCAGCTCATCGCTCATCGTTGGATCGATGACGGTTCCGACAACAACAGTCGCGTCATCACAAGCAATTTCCTCAATCGCTTCACCCACCTCAGAGAACTCACCGAGCGAAAGATCAAGTCCAGCAGTGATATTCACCAATAAGCCTTTCGCTCCGCTTAGGTCGATATCGTCAAGCAGTGGACTGTTAATTGCACGCTCCGCCGCTTCCCGTGCACGACCTTCTCCCGTCGCTGTACCGGTACCCATCATGGCTGCGCCCATCTCTGACATAACGGTTTTCACATCCGCAAAGTCAACGTTGATCATACCGGGACGAATGATGAGATCGGCAATCCCTTGAACGGCACCAAAGAGCACGTCGTTGGCCTCTTTAAACGCATCGAGCAGGCTCGTGTTCTTGCCCATGACTTCGAGCAGCTTCTCATTGGGAACAGTGATCAAGGAGTCGACATGTTGCTCGAGCTCCTTGAGTCCCTGGTCCGCGATAGCAAGACGCTTTCGGCCTTCAAAGCTGAAGGGGCGAGTCACCACCGCCACTGTTAGGATACCCATGTCACGCGCAACCTCGGCAACGATTGGGGCCCCACCGGTCCCGGTACCACCGCCCATGCCTGCGGTAACAAACACCATATCAGCGCCCTGGAGTGACTCAGCGATACGATCACGATCTTCCAGTGCCGCAGCACGACCAATCTCAGGATTAGCACCCGCACCTAAGCCCTTTGTGATGGCATTGCCAAGCTGTAATACCGTTCGTGAATCGATATCTGCCAGCGCCTGTGAATCTGTATTAGCACAGATAAAATCCACGCCTTCGATATCGTGCTCGATCATGTGACGGACAGCATTGCCGCCACCACCGCCGACACCAATGACCTTGATTACCGCGTTCTGCGGTGCGTTATCTACTAGTTCAAACATAGTCTTTCTCCCCGTTTGAAATTATCCGGTTTTCCGGTGTTCCCCTTACTTCAGAAATTGCGACCAAACCAATTGCGCAATCCTCCCAGCAGACTGCTGGTCTTCTGACGGTCCGCAGATAACTGCGCCCCTTCATGAAGTTCTTTTGCACCCGAGAGCAGCAGGCCTACCGCTGTTGCATAGATCGGGTTACGAATGATGTCGTGCATGCCGCGGGAATACTGCGGCGCACCTACCCGAACGGGCATATGAAAAATTTCTTCTGCGAGCTCTACCACGCCTTCCATCTTGGAAGTACCGCCTGTTAGCACCACGCCGGCCGGGATCAACTCCTCGAATCCAGAGCGACGAATCTCACCTTGAATCAGCGTAAACAGCTCGTCGTAACGTGGCTCGACCACCTCAGCCAAGGATTGGCGGGATAAGTCGCGCGGTGGTCGATCGCCCACGCTGGGGACTTTGATGGTCTCCTCGGGCCCCGTGAGCTGCGCGAGCGCGCAGGCGTATCGAATTTTGATCTCTTCCGCGTGCTGTGTCGGTGTGCGCAGCGCCATCGCGATATCGCTGGTGACCTGATCACCCGCCACGGGGATAACGCCCGTATGGCGAATTGAGCCTTCGGTGAAGACTGCGATATCCGAGGTACCGCCACCGATATCAACCATGCAGACACCGAGATCACGCTCATCGTCAGTAATGACCGAATAACTTGAGGCTAACTGCTCGAGTACAATGGCATCCACTTCAAGTCCGCAACGTTGCACACATTTTTCAATATTCTGCGCAGCCGTCTCAGCACAAGTCACCAAGTGCACCTTTGCCTCGAGACGCACACCTGACATGCCAAGCGGTTCTTTGATGCCACCCTGATTGTCAATCACAAACTCCTGCGGGAGGACGTGAAGAATCTTTTGGTCGGCGGGTATGGCCACCGCCTGCGCGGCGTCTATAACGCGCTCGATATCTGCACGCTCAACCTCGCGATCTTTAATCGCCACGATGCCGTGAGAGTTCATCGAGCGGATATGGCTGCCCGCAATTCCGACATACACAGAGTGGATTTGGCAACCTGCCATGAGCTCTGCTTCTTCTACTGCTCGCTGGATGGCATTGACCGTAGACTCGATATTGACCACAACACCCTTCTTCAAGCCCTTAGAAGGATGTGAGCCAATGCCGACAATATCGATGGTGCCATCACTATCGATTTCACCAACGACCGCTACGACTTTGGATGTGCCGATATCCAAGCCAACGATCATGCGCTTCTCTTCAGTCGCTGCCATTACTGGCCTCCTTGCTGTTGTGACACACCTGCCACCGCAAACTTCTGTTTCTTGCGAAGCACTGCCGCCCCGCTCTCGTATCTAAGGTCAATTTTTGCAATCGAGTGATCGGTGCTTTCGCGCTCGCTCTCAAGAAGCGCAACAAAACGACGGACCCGCTTAGCGAAGTCCTTATCACCAAACTGAACGTCAGTCCCATCGGTTAACTGCGCGGATACCTGCTTCAATCGGTCTTCACTAAGTGCCGCGACCGAAAGGCCGTGTGGCGCGAGCAGCATCTGGAAAAGCTTGAAGTGCTCGATGAGAACCGGGGGCTCGCTGTGCTCGCTCCACAACAACGGCAAATTGTCGTAACGCTCAAAGGTCTCCCCATCGAACACTTCACCGTGCTGATTGATATAGGACATCACACCCCAGCGAGCGATCGGCATTTGCTCTGTCACTTGGACATGAATCGTCCCTGGCCACTCACGGCGAACATTGACATCAAACACCCAAGGAAGTGTCTCCAGTTCCGTCGCTATGGCGGAGAGATCAGTGAGCAAGAAGCCGTCCGCCACGCGGGGCGTCAGCACCGCCTCAACAGTCTCTCTCGCTACGTGGCGCATCTCACCCGTGATAGCAATGTGCTGCACAGGCATATCGGTCGCGCGTTGCGTCAAAAGACCAATCAAAGCGGCACCGACAACGAGAGAAACAGCGAGGGTTATTCGCTTCACACTCTGTACCAACCTCTCCCAACCCAACAGCGTTCTCGGAGAGGCTGTCCGGGACCTTGGGTGGCACTTTTTCTGGGATAGCTCACGCGTCATAAGGCACCTCCCCAGACTCGCTGGTATCCCGCACATCAGGCTCGGATTCAGCACCCACCCTCGCATTTGACCTTGAGCTCGCACTGCGTGTAGCAAGGGAGGCTCGATAAATTTCCGCGAGCAAATCGACAAAGCTGAGTCCGGCAGCCGCCGCCGCCTTAGGAACCAAGCTGTGCTCAGTCATCCCCGGGATAGTATTGACCTCAAGCAACTGCCATCCATCAACGCCGCGGATCACGTCAACCCGGCCCCAGATTTCAGCACCCGACGCGTCAAACGCGCGCAATGCCAACGCTTGGAGTTCTGCAGACTCTACGGAGCTTAGTGGCGCAGGGCATTCAAACAAGGTCTCGTTTGATACGTACTTTGCATCAAAGTCATAAAACACTTCTGCCGGGGTGATCTTTATCGATGGAAGCGCCTTGCCGTTGACAATGGCAACAGTGAACTCATCACCTGTTACGAGCGCCTCAGCCATTACCGGTACGTGTGATTTGGCCGCAAGAGCTAGGGCTTTCTCAAGTTCTTCTGCATCATTAGCCATGGACATGCCAACAGACGAGCCCTCGGAAACAGGCTTTACAAACACGGGGCCCAAACGATCGATAACGGCGGAAAGGTCGCTGTTAGCATCAATCATCTCAAAACCCGGCGTCGGCAGACCCAAGCTTCGCCAAACGAGCTTAGTCTTGGCTTTATCCATGCACAGGGCGCTTCCAAGCACACCTGAACCGGAGTAAGGCACACCCAAGCTATCTAGAAGACCTTGCACGCTGCCGTCTTCGCCACCAACACCGTGAAGAAGATTGAAAACAAACGTCTCGATCGGAAGATTGTGATGCCAACCGGTGACCGCGGTATCTAAACGCGTTACCACCGCACCTGTACTCGCTAGCGCATCTGCCACCGCACCACCGCTTTTGAGTGATATGTCGCGCTCAGCCGATTTACCACCCATCAACACAGTGATGTTTTTCCCGCTGAAGACCTGACTCATACCAAGTCCTCCAGCAATGAAGCCTCAGACAACATTTTTGAGAGACGACCGATGTTTCCAGCACCCTGCATGATCAATACGTCGTCATTTACGAGGAATTTGCAGAGTCGTGCGGCAAGCTGACCATTGTCCGCAACTAACACAGGGTCAACGAAGCCCGCTTGCCGGATACTGCGCGCCAGTGCACGGCTATCGGCACCGACAATCTCGTCTTCACCCGCAGCATAGACATCGAGCAAAACGAGGGCATCCACAGTCGAGAGCACGTCGACAAATTCGTCGTAACAGTCTCGTGTGCGGCTGTAACGGTGAGGCTGAAACACCATCACCAGACGCTTGCCAGGATACGCCTCCCGAGCGGCGTTTATAGTGGCACGCAGCTCTGTCGGATGATGACCATAGTCGTCGACTAGCAGCGCAGCTCCCTCATTCCAGTTCACATTGCCCAAAACCGAAAAGCGACGACCCACACCCTCAAAGGATGCAAGGCCACGCGTAATGGCGTCGACACTGACACCCAACTCACTGCACACCGCGACTGCCGCAGATGCGTTTAGTGCATTGTGAACACCGGGCATAGGAACGCGCAGGGAGAGACTGTCCCCTGTCGCCTTGCGGTGCAGCGTGAAGCGGCTCTCTAGGCCGGAGTAGGTAAGTCCTTCCAAGCGGAAATCGGCGTCATCGGCGAAGCCATAGGTAACGACTTGTCGTGTGACCGATGGGAGTAACTCTCGGACACCCGGGTCGTCCAAACACACCAGCGCCACGCCGTAGAACGGTAAGTTTTGTAGGAATTCTGTGAATGCCTGGTAATAGGCTTTTTCATCACCCTGGTAGTGCTCCATGTGATCGGGCTCTACATTGGTAATCACCGTCATCATGGGTAAGAGATGAAGGAAGGAAGCGTCACTCTCGTCTGCTTCAACCACTAAATAATCGCTTGCACCTAACTGCGCGTTGGAACCCGTGTTGTTCAAAACACCGCCGATCACAAAAGTGGGGTCCATCTCCGCTTCCGCCATGAGCGAGGCAATAAGACTCGTTGTTGTTGTTTTTCCGTGAGTGCCAGCAACAGCAATACTGAAGCGGTACCGCATCAGCTCCGCCAACATCTCAGCGCGAGGAACGATCGGAATGCGCTTTTCGCGGGCCGCGATGATCTCGGGGTTAGACTCGTTGATGGCAGAAGACACCACCAGTACATCGGCATTTGCCACATTGGCAGTGCGATGGCCAATCGCCACCTGTACACCCAATGATTGCAACCGGCTGATGACGGGACCGTCGGCAATATCGGAACCGGAAATTGTGTAATTCAAACCCGCTAGGACCTCGGCGATACCACTCATACCTGAGCCGCCAATACCGACGAAGTGAATTCGCTGGATTCGACGCATCATAGGTTCGCGAAGAGACTGACTAGCCGAAGTTGAGTTCGAGTTCAGTAGCGAGGATGTCATGGGTATATCAGCCACAGACGACCTCCTCGATAACAGTCACTACCTGCTTGGTCGCGTCCGGCTTGGACCATCGCTTAGCGGCCGAGGACATATCTGACAGGCGCTTTGCCTGCGTTAGCGTCTCCTCAAGAAACGCCTCCAACACGCCCGACTCAAGGTAGGCTTGCTCGACAATCACCGCACCACCCGCATCGCGAAGCGCTTCCGCATTTTTTAACTGATGGTTGTCAATCGCGCTTGGAAGCGGTACCAGAACTGACGGCGTGCCCGTCACGGCGAGCTCACAGACAGTCAACGCACCCGCACGACATATCGCCACATCAGCCCACTGATAAAGCTCTGCCATATCATCCACAAAGGGAGTGATCTCAATATCTGCCAAGGACAAAGCTGACCACGCAGATGCAGTCACGTCGCCGTGATTGCGACCGCATTGATGGCGAACTGCAATGCACTGTAGGGCGTCGACGGATAGATTTGACAAAGCTGCGGGTACGCCTTTGTTGAGCGCCAGAGCACCCTGGCTACCGCCCAATATCGCTAATTTCAGCGGTTGCGCCTTACTGAATACTGTCTGCGAGTAGGTTTTGCTCGGTAAATCAGCAAGCGCCGAACGTACAGGGTTGCCCGTCACACGTAGGGTAGAGCCTGATACAAAGGCGCCTTCAAAGCCTGCCAAAACGCGTTTTGAAACACGAGAAAGCAAGCGATTAGTGGTGCCAGCGACGGCGTTTTGCTCGTGGATGACAACGGGAATCCGTAAAATCCATGCAACAAGACCAGCGGGGCCCGCCGCGTATCCACCAAAGCCAACCACCACCGAAGGCCGATTTGTGGTCAATAGCCACAGTGCTTGCAGGCACGAAAACAGCAGTGACAAGACGCCCTTAATCTTCGCCCATAGACCCTTACCGCGAAGGCCAAGTGTTTTTAGGGTGTGCAGTTCAATGCCATTATCCGGCACCACGCTCGCCTCGAGTCCCCTCGACGTACCAACCCACGAGACTTCCCAGTTGCGTTCTCGCAAGGCCGTTGCTATGGCCAGCCCCGGGAAAACATGACCACCCGTGCCACCTGCCATGATCATTGCGCTGCGCGATACTGTCACTGAGATCGCCTCCGCGCCTGTGCTCTCGCGGGCTGTGCCGAAAGACTTCGCTCGAGCCGCAATAAGACACCAACGGTGACGCAACTCATCAAAAGACTCGAACCGCCGTAGCTAATAAAGGGAAGCGTCAATCCCTTGGTCGGCAACAACCCGGAGCTCACACCCATATTTACGAAGGCCTGACCGGCAAAAATGAGCGCAAAACCGAAGCAGCAATACGCCTCAAATTCACGCTTATCCGTCACAAACCGGTAGCCCAGATACATGATTCGACCTACAAATGCGGCGAAGAGCAGAATAACCGCAACGGCGCCCACCAAACCCGTCTCTTCAGCCCAGATAGAAAACACAAAATCGGTATGCGCCTCAGGAAGGTAAAAGAGTTTTTGCACGCTATTACCAAGGCCAACGCCAAACAAATCGCCGCGCCCATAAGCAATCAACGACTGGATTAGCTGAAAACCACTGCCAAAAGGATCGCTCCATGGGTCCTGATAGGCCATGAGACGCTTCATGCGATAGGGCGCCATCAGGATCATCGCGGCAAGCCCACCAAGCGCTATGAGCACCAGACCCAGAACGTAAAGCAAGCGGGCGCCGCCCATGAACAGCATGCCGAGCGCAGTGCCCATCACGATGACCGTCGCACCAAAGTCCGGCTCAGCAAGAAGCAAAAATGCGAAAACAACTAGAACAGCGATAGGTTTCAGCAAGCCGCGCAATACAGTTCTCAGCTCCTCACCGTGGCGTACCATATAGCCCGACAACCAAAGCACTAACGTGAACTTTGCGAACTCAGAGGGTTGAAACGTAATGCCGGCAAGCGGGATCCAGCGCTGACTGCCGTTAACAATGCGCCCGACGCCCGGCACCAACACCAAAACAAGGAGTGCGAGCGCCAAAAGTAGTAGCCAGGGTGATGAATTTCGCCAAGCGCTCACAGGCACCAAGTAGGCCACGGCACCGAGCACCGTGCCGGCTCCGAGATACATCATGTGACGACTTGCATGGTGCCACTCGTCCCCAAAACGCACCTCGGACAGACTGATCGAGGCAGAGGCAATCGCCACTAACCCGGCTGACACGAGCGCCGCAGCCATAAACAACAATGGCGACAAATTCCACTTACCCTGCATGGCCATCATGACGAACCCCCGTCAATCAGGCGCAGCACAGCCGATCGATAGATTTCGCCTCGCTGCTGATAATTATCAAACAGGTCAAAGCTCGCACAGGCCGGCGACAACAAAACAACGTCACCCGCTCCAGCCAAACTAACCGCAACGTCAACAGCGACTTCTAGCGAATCCGCAAAACTCACAGACGTCTCGGGAGGAAGGTTTTCAGCGATTTCCCCCGCCGCGGCACCGATCAAGATCACTGCCTTGCAGGCACCTCGAACCGCTTTTTCGAGGGCTTTAAATGACTGACCCTTTGCCTCCCCACCGGCAATTAGGATGAGATTTTTATCGTTGGCCAAACCGGAGATCGCTGACACTGTCGCACCGACGTTGGTGGCTTTGCTGTCGTTAAAGAAGGCGATACCACCCATCTCTGCAACGAATTCACAGCGATGTGGCAGGCCTCTGAGCGAGCCTACAGCCGCGATGAGCTGCGAGAAGTCAAGCCCGGCGCCTCTACAAATTGAGAGTGCTGCGAGTACATTGCGAATATTTTGCTCACCGACCACAGGTAGATCCGCACAGCGAATTAAAGATTCAAAACCAAAGGCAATCCAGGGCTCACCGTCAATCTGCCGAATACCCAATTGCTGCAAATCCGGCTCGTCATCACGCCAGGCAGTCCAGGCCACATCACCTTTGCCCACGGGTAACGTCAAAGGATCTCTCGCATTCACCACCACGTGCTTCGCACCCGCGAAAATACGGTGCTTAGCAAGGTGATAGAGCGGCATAGTCTGGTGACGATCAAGGTGGTCAGGCGTGAGATTCAACACTGTAGCGACCGCCAAGTTAAGATCGCCCGCCCGCTCGAGTTGGAAAGAAGAAAGTTCGAGTACGTAGATATCGGCATCCTGCTCGAGAAGGTCGAGCGCACCGATACCCAGGTTTCCACCCACAGCGACGCGCAAGCCGCAAGACTCAAGTAACTGACCGACAAAGGTCGTAACCGTCGATTTGCCATTCGAACCGGTAATACCGATGACTGGCTTGTCGGTCTCAGCGACAAACACATCGATATCACCGCGCACTTCAACACCCGCTTGCTGCGCTTTTAAAAGCTCAGGCGAATCCATGGCAATACCGGGTGAGGCAATCAGTAAGTCGATTGCATCGAACACCGCATCATCGAAGTCACCAAAGTGCGTTTCAACATCGACCAACTCGCGTCTGACATCGAGATCGTGAGCGAGCTCAGGACGCGTGTCGAGTGCAATAAAGGGAATGCCTTGCGCTTTCCAGAAACGCGCGACCGAGCGCCCAGTCGTGCCTAGACCGAGAATCGCGCGTCGCGTAGAACTGGAAATAAGCTCAGGCATCATCTATCCCTACCTCAGTTTCAAGGTGGCTAGGCCGAACAGTACGAGCATGGCGGTAATGATCCAGAATCGCACAATGACACGGGGCTCTGGCCAACCTGACAGTTCGAAGTGATGGTGGATAGGCGCCATTTTGAAAACACGCTTACCGCGAAGTTTGAAAGACGCAACTTGGATAATGACGGACAGCGTTTCGATAACGAACACACCACCCATAATAAAAAGCACGAGTTCTTGGCGGATGATGACCGCGACAATACCAAGCGCCGCTCCCAGCGCGAGCGCGCCCACATCGCCCATGAACACCATCGCCGGATAGGTATTAAACCAAAGGAAACCCAAACCTGCGCCTGCAATGGCGCCACAGAACACAACCATCTCGCCCGTTCCGGCGATGTAAGCAATATTGAGATAGTCAGCAAACTGAGTATGGCCACCAAGATAGGCGATCATGCCTAGCCCTACTGCAACCATGACCGTTGGTAAAATAGCGAGACCATCGAGACCGTCGGTTAAGTTCACCGCATTACTCGACCCGACCACCACAAGATAGGCCCAAGGGATAAAGAGTAGCCCCATAGCAACCGCGACGTCCTTAAAAAACGGTACGTATAGCGTTGTCTCCGGTGTCTGCGTGGCGTTGAAAAACAAGAAGGTAACCGCAGCAAAACCAATGACGGACTGCCAGAAATATTTCCATCGCGCAGGCAGCCCGCGCGAATCCTTTTCGACCACCTTGCGGTAGTCGTCAACCCAACCGACCGCGCCAAAGGCAATCGTTGTGAGTAATGCAACCCAAAGGTATTTGTTACTGAGATCTCCCCACAGCAACACGCCTGACGAAATGGCAACGATGATGAGCGCACCACCCATCGTGGGCGTACCCGCTTTACTCAAGTGCGACTGGGGCCCATCAACCCGAACCGCCTGACCAATCTGCATGGTCCGCAGCCATACAATCATCTTCGGTCCTACGAGGGTCGAGATGATCAGCGCCGTCATGGCAGATAAGATGCCGCGCAGCGTGATGTACTGAAAGACAGAAAAGGCTGAGTCCCACTCCGCCAATAGCTGTGCGAGCCACGTTAACATTGCGCCACCTCTAACGATGCGGACAAGCTGTCCACGAATTGATCTAACTGGACACCGCGAGACCCCTTCACAAGGATTGTCTCGTTCGCCGCAAACGCCGGCGTGCTCGCTATCAAGGCGTCAACGTCGGCGAAGTGTTCCGCTTGAATACCGACCCCATCAGCAAAGTGATGAGCAAGATTGCCAACGGTAAGTAACCGCTCTACACCGCTCACTGCGAGATAGCGGCCTACCTGACGGTGATAATCCTCAGCATCATTCCCCAGCTCCA
>OCRG01000044.1_pt1 | contig 17871 bp, 13 predicted proteins | sample 1535071 | NCBI WGS metagenome assembly OCRG01 (sample SAMEA3275605, study PRJEB22092) | marine metagenome | biome: ENVO:00000447; feature: ENVO:00002042; material: seawater | collected 2014-06-22T16:30:00+00 | depth 0 m
GGATCTTGCCGTTGCAACAAACTGTGGTCAGATCAAAACAGGATCCTTGGCCCGTGGGTTCACCCTCTCGGAAATACCTACAGAAGCGTGAAGGCGATGTCGATGCCATCGTAGCAGCGGCTCTTGAGCGAAATGGATGGGAAGTAGTATCACCGCGTGAGTTCACTCAGCGCTGGCGAAACGCCGTTTCAATGCATGGAGACCCAGTCGATCCAACAACCGGCCGAGTGAACAGCCGAACCTTCTCGCGCATCATTAACACCATCAAAGATCAGATGATGGAGTCGTCTGGTATCGACGCGTTGGTCTTCACAGACTTACTGGAAAAAGATGTGTATTTCTCTCAAGGCGTGAACCGAGTAGCACGCTGGGACGGTGTGACACGTAAACCACCGACACAAGGCGGCGGAACAGGTGTTTCGGTCAACTTCAATTGGAGCGTACCCGTAGCAGCCACTACCGTTCGCATCTCGATCTTCAATAGCGATCTCGAACGCATGTTCGTGGGCGAAGGGGGCATTGCGTTTAACGAAGCCGTGGATACCCGAAGCGGCACCGGATTCGTAAGGCGTCGCGAGATACTCGGCAACGAGACGCACATCCGCGAGGGTGTAGCACTCGCACTGCACCCACTCATACCAATGAAGAACTGGCCTGGCGACCCCGACTAAGTCAGGCCAATGGCGTTTCTAGGCAAAGAGTGCACCGGTCCGCTCGAGCACCCAAAAGGTGGAAACGGCTCCTAAGACATAAACTGGCGCCAGCTTTAGCCAAGACGCTGAGCTGATACGAGAGACAGCAACGCCAATCACCGTGAGCAGTACCACAAAAATAAGCTGCCCTACTTCGATACCTACATTAAAAAACAATAAAGCCGTTGGTAAATGGATCTGCGGCAAACCTGTTTCCGCAAGCGCGCCCGCGAAGCCCATACCGTGAAGCAAGCCAAATGCGCCCGCCAAGTACCAGGGACGCTCCCATAACTGACTTCGTTTATCGGGCTTTGACAGCTCATAGGCTAGCGCCCAAATCGACACTGCAATTAACCACTCTATTAACGCCTCGGGGTTTGTCACGACGCCCAAGGATACGAGCGCCAGCGTAATACTGTGGCCCACTGTGAATGCAGTAATGGTGTATACCAAACGGCGCCCCCAACTCACCAACAGCAACAACCCCGCCACAAAGAACAAGTGATCAATACCGATGGCTATATGCTCAGCCCCCAGCCACAGGTAGTGCCCTGCCGTCTCCAATAGAGAGCGCTGTGCGGGAACGACAAATACAGGCTCTGACACAGTCAACACTTCTTGAAAAAATACCTGAGGTTGAGGTCTGACAGACACCACCGCTGACGACTGATTTGCCGCAAGTCCGGATACACTGAGCGCCAAGCCCTCAAGCGAATCACTTTCACATTGCCACTGCTGGCGGAGTACTTTACCTGTGCCCTCTGGAAACCACGGCGTCTGAGAAACAACCGAACACCCTGCGGGTAATACAGGTAACATCGGAACATTTGACGTCGCTTGAGCCGGCGTTTTCCACACGACCGATATTTCGCCATTAGAGAGCGCTCGCACGTCGAGTGCGGACGGTGCAAAGCGATGTGCTTGTGCCGCGAGTGGGATTAGAAGCATCAATAAGACAGTGATTAGACGGATCATAGAATCACCTCATAGCTAGCGAGTTGAGCCTCAACCCACTTCTCAACGGCGGCATCCTCTGCCACTCGCCTCAAGTCGCGAGAGAGGTCAACAGAGACCTCATCCAACGTCTTCACCCGTCCTGGCCTCCGACTCTCCACCCATACCCAGTGTTGGCCAAAGATTGAGGTTATCGGCCCCAACCATGTTTCCTCTGTGATTTCTCTACTGTCGAGTATCTCCGCTAGTTCGAGCGCAAATTGGTCGCCAAATTGCCTCGATATATCAAGAAGGCTTACGTTCCTGAATCGGTAGCCTGCGAGAAAGACATCGCTGCTGCTGCGCGCTTCATCGGGGGTAATACGCTTCTTCACTGCGCTCATGAGGGTTTCAGCGCGTTCATCAGGCGCATCGGGGCGCAAAAATACATGGGCAAAGCCTAAGCGCTCAGGCTCCTCAAATTCAGAGATTCGATTGTTGTACTCGGTAAGAAGTTCAGCGTCTGTTGCGGTATGGGGAGGCTGCGTTGCTACAATAAGTGTCTCCATGACCTGAACGGTTCGGCGACGGACAACCTCATCCGCAAGGTGCAATCTGAGTTCCCAAGCCTCCGACAGGAGCTCCTCATCGGTTGCCTCCCGCTCTGGACTCATAAAACGCATGTTTCTAATTAGGCGCCTCTGAACGACGAGATCCTGATTGATTACACCGCGCTCGATCGCCTCAACAAACAAAAGCTCCTCGCGCAGCTCGCGCTGTTTGATGCGTTCAATTTGTTGGTCGGTTAGCTGAGTCTGTTGCAGCTGTTGCAGCGCCTCGGCTTGCAGCTGAACACGCTCTGGGTTTGGCGGACCCAGTTGTGGTTTTGGCTCCGGAAATAGCCACAGATTAAGAATAAATAACACCACACCCGCAAACACAAATTGGTTCGCGATGGACTGATAGAACCGCATGTAACACTCCCCCCCAAGGAGCGCTAAAAGTGCGTCAGGAAATCGCCCGGGTCAAGTTCCGGAATGTTTTTTGATGGTCCTTTTCGCGTACCGATATACAAGAACCCAATAACCTCGTCTTGCGCACTGCCGCCCAAAGCTTCGATAACATGTGGATCGGTTGCATATTGGCCCGTTCGCCACATCGTCCCATAACCCAGCGCGTTGGCTGCCAGAGACATTGCGTACGTCGCAGCGGCCGCCGAACCGACTTGCTCAGTCCGATCGACTTTCGGATGCGCTTTGTAGTCCAACATCACCGCGACGATCATCGGAGCTCGCAGGGGAGCCTTAAGCGCTTTGGCTAGCTGCGCCTCGTCTGTCACGCCCCGCAAGCGAAGACTCTCGTGGAGAACCACGCCTAGATCGCCCCTTCGGTCGCCCTCAGTAACCACAAAGCGCCAAGGTCTCAACAGTGCGTGATCTGGCGCTCGCATCGCAGCGCGGGTTATAAGATCGACCTCCTCAGAGCTGGGACCGGGAGCCTCTAAACTGCCGTGCGATACGCGCTCGGTCAGTGCTTTTAAAACATCATGATTCATCATGTGGCAAGTTTACCAATCACAGTACGCTGGTTTAAGTGGAAAATCGTATCGGGGCTGTATTATTTGGGCTCAGGTTGATCACCCGATATAGATTACTTGCAGTCAGATTGAGCGGTACATTTAGGTCGAGATTCGTAGGTCGAGATTCGGCTCTCTCTTGAGCTCTAGCGTTAATTTGTAAAAACGCTGGTTTACCGCATTGGTTATTTTGGCGAAGCCAGCATTGCTAAGGGCTCTTGTCCGCTCACCTTGTCTGTGCAACAGACGCTTCCTTGAATACATATGCCAGTAGCGCCATACAGCGCATCCAAGCGCCTTAGTTTCACGGTTAAGTCTGCAGACCTCAGTTCACCACCAAGGCTATAGTCATCGCTCTGAATAAGTCAGTGAGCAACACGACGATCGGTGACTACGAGCGCAGTGGCTCAGCTTTGGATACTCCAATCGCTAGGAACAACGCGCTCGGCGATGTCTATTGCAAGATCGCCAATTATCAACCGACCTGACTCAACGCGAATATCCTCGTCAGATAACACGCCGTCGTTAAAACGGTACATCGGTTGCCAATCTCCGTTTAAACGCTCACTTTCAATATCATTACGCGTTTTCTCAACAGCTTCATGCGCTGTGCGCCACTGTGTCATTGCAGTTGCAGAGTGACGTTTCTCGAGTAGCGTCATCGAGACTTCTGGGCTCAGTACGGTTGCTGTCGCATTGTTACCACCAAAGCCTTTACTGTTTACGAGCGCATACGAACAGTCGGCGGTCTCGACATCTCGCAGTGCAAAGCTCAAACGATCCGTAACAACATCCTCGGCTAGCACATCAATCGAGCCGATACCCGGCACCCAACCAGAATCCCAGATACCTAAAAGCGCTGACATCTGATCGCCCGCGGCTGCGCCCAGCGAGTGACCTGTGTGGCTTTTAATGGCGGAGACACGCCAGTCATCAACCGATAAAGCATTTGCAACAGTGCTGAAGATTGCAGACTCTGAGGTCCGGTTTTGAGGGGTTCCCGTGCCGTGGGCCATGACCAAGCCGTCACGCTTGAATGCGGACTCACCCAAAATATCGCGCGCTGCTTGAGCCGCACGAACCATCGTCAAAAAGTTACCAGCACCGGGCCCGGGAATAGATTTTTTGGCGCCATCAGCGTGCACCGAGACGAATGGCACAGCGCCCAGAATAGAGGCTCCTCGTTCCAGAGCCAGTTCATCGTCCATGAGAATCATGACTTGGGCTGACTCACCCATCACAAAACCACAATTCTCCCCAAACGGGCGACAAGCCGATCGGTAATGAATAAGTCCATCTTCCCCAACACCCTGAAGTTGTCTCAACTCTTTGTCGGTAGCCAGCGCACCCATCGCGACGTAGCCATCCATAAGCTCAGGAATGATTGGGGCCTCGGAGGCACCGACAACGGCGATGCGAGCCCGACCCGATTTGATGTCGTCCACGCCTCGCTGAAGATTGTAAAGAAACGTCGCGCAGGCGCCCAAGGCGGGGCCGGTATGCCCTAGGGATTTCAAAACATAGGCGTTGATAAAATCACCGGGCATTTCAGCAAAACCCAGAGGACAGTTCTTGGCACTCACCCGCTCACCGCGATGCCCTGCCGTCATCATTCCGCCTGTAGCCGCCTCATCGAGCTGCCCCATTGAGCTAGAGACGTAAACGCTGACTGCATCAGGGGGTAGAGAGCCCGCGATTTGATCCCAATCAAGGCCGAGGTCCGCAAGCGCGTCGGACATTGCGTAGATCGACATTTGCAGACCACGCGGATGGTTTCGTGACGTATAAAGCGCGCCTGGATCGAATCCCATCGGTAACTGACCGGCAACACTCACCTCAAACTCACGCTCAGTCGGCACGAGAACCGTATCGCCCGACGACAGTCCGCGAAGTGCATTCTGTGCCCGCGACGTTGTAAAACCATCGGGCGATAAATTAACCACCCCATGTACGTCATCAATCCGGTAACGATGGTTGATCGCGACTGCAGATGGGTCAAAATGCTGGCGCTCAATTCTGCGAACAAGCGTTCGCGCCAAAATTTCATCCTCGATATCTGAGTCCATCATGACGCCAAGCGCCTTGATGGTTCGGTTTCTGGCTTCAACATCAATCGAGTTGATGACCAAGCGATTGTGGGCATGACGCTGCGATGAACGTCCTGCAGTGTTGATCCCCCCGGATGCAACGATGACAGGTAGATTGGGCATAGATCTTATGTAATTCGGTTACCGCGACAGCCTTTGATTGTAAAAACAGCGTCTTTTATACTTTTGTATATTTCAGCCGCATATCATGAAAAAACCGACGGAAAAATTTCGCATACCACGCATCGCAGCGCTCATTCACAGCGATGCATTAGCGAGTTCAGTGACCTTGCCCATGGAGCTCTCGATGGCGGCGGCACAAACCGCGGGGCAACTCATCGATCCCGAAAGCCACGTTGCACTCATATCCCCGACTGGCGGGCGGGTCACAACGAGTGGTGGGCTAAAGGTAGATACGCAAGCCATCGAGAAAGTGGGTAGGCTCGATCTGCTCGTTATCTCTGCAATCTGGCGGGACCCACGGCGGGTGCTCAAGAGACACCCCTCACTGGCACCCTTCATTCGGAAGGTCGCGAAGACAGGCACGGCAATTGCCGCGGTGGGTACAGGGAGTTTCCTGCTAGCCGAAACAGGCCTCCTAAAGCGAAAGGCTGCGACGACCCACTGGTTTTGGTTTGATGAATTTGCGAAGCGCTACCCTGAGGTAGAGCTGCGCCGCGACCAGCTGATTGTTCAATCAGATAATCTGTTTTGCGCCGGGAGCGTGAATTCGATCAGCGACCTATTGGTATACCTTATGGGCAGCTTCTACAACCCGGAGGTGGCGAGGCGTATCGAAAATCAATTCTCGCCCGAGATACGTCAGCGTTTTCGCACAACCCAGTTGGGATCGCATACATTGCAAGAACACTATGACGAGGTCGTAACGGACCTGCAGTTGTACATGCGTGAAAAACTCAGTGCACCGATCTCGATGTTAGATTTTGCTCACCGCTACAACCTATCCGAGCGCACACTATCAAGACGGTTTCAGCGTGCAACAGGCACAACTCCGTGGCAATACCTTTTGACTGTGAGGATGAGCGAGGCTGCATCGCTCCTACGGAGCACTAATTTATCCGTGACCCAAGTGGCAACGGAGGTCGGCATTACAGATTCGGCGCATTTCGCGCGACAATTTAAAAGGGCAAATCAACTGACACCGACTCAGTATCGAAAAGCAGTGCGAGGAAAAATGTTCTCCGCCAATTGAGGGATGTCTTTTCATTGAGACACCAGTGCCAATGTGGCTTAATCGCTCACCTTAATAAATCGCACCGGAGTCTTATCTCATGTCCGAAGAAATCTACATCGTAAGTGGCGCAAGAACACCCATGGGCGGGCTTATGGGCGACCTGGCTGCGGTGACGGCGCCTCAGCTCGGTAGCACAGCGATCAAAGCGGCTGTTGAGCGATCGGGAATTGCTGGGGACAAGATTGATGAAGTCTTCATGGGCTGTGTGCTGCCGGCTGGCCTTAAGCAATGCCCAGCGCGACAGGCGAGTCGATACGCCGGACTGCCCGACCACGTTGGCGCCGTAACGGTTAACAAAGCCTGCGGCAGCGGTATGCAAGCGACTATCTTTGGCATAGACAGCATACGGGCCGGCACGAATAGAGTTGCCATCGCCGGTGGTCTCGAGAGTATGTCCAACGCACCCCATTTAATGCCCAGTGGGCGTGCTGGACAGCGCCTGGGGCACACACAGATTTACGATCATATGTTCATGGATGGCTTGGAAGACGCCTACACGGGCGGCGCCATGGGCAGCTTTGCTCAGGCTACAGCCGATGAGCATGGCATTACCCGTGAGGCGATGGACGATTTCGCGATTCAAAGTTTGACTCGGGCAAAGACCGCCATTGAGCAAGGCCTGCTCAAGGCTGAAACCGCAGCGGTTGAAGTGAAAACTCGTCGAGAGACCATTACCGTTGTCGACGATGAGCAACCCCACAAAGGGCGTGTCGACAAGATTCCTGGTTTACGACCCGCGTTTGCCAAGGAGGGCACCATCACCGCCGCAAATGCGAGTTCAATATCGGACGGTGCAAGTGCACTGATCCTCGCGAGCGAATCCGCGGTTAACGAATATGGGCTGAAGCCAATGGCTAAAATTGTGGCCCACTCGCGCGCCAGTCGCGACCCAGCCGAATTCACGCTTGCACCTGTGGACGCTATTTCTTCGCTCATGGAGAAAACCGGTTGGTCAACGAGCGACGTAGATCTTTGGGAGATTAACGAAGCTTTTGCCATGGTGACGATGCTCGCTATGCAAGCGCACGGGTTGGACCCAGACAAAGTTAATGTCCACGGTGGCGCCTGCGCACAGGGCCATCCCATTGGCTCTACAGGCTCCCGAATTATCATCACCCTGATGCATGCCATGCACCACTATGGCAAAGACAAAGGCGTTGCTGCCTTGTGCATCGGTGGTGGCGAGGCGACAGCCGTTGCCATTGAGAAGTGTTGAGTTAGGAGAGGTTTCATGCCGCTAGATTCGGTTCCAGATATTCTGGACGATATCCGCGAAGGAAAAATGGTCATTTTGATGGATGACGAGGACCGCGAGAACGAAGGCGATCTAGTCATTGCCGCGGAGAAAGTCACACCAGAAATCATCAATTTCTTTGCGACCGAAGCCTGCGGATTGATTTGCATGCCGATCACCGCCGAACGCGCACGTCAGTTGCGCATACCGCTGATGGTGCGTGACAACCGATCACAACACGAGACCAACTTCACCGTATCGATCGACGCCACACACGCGGTGGGTCCGGGAGTCAGCGCAAAACAACGTGCTCACACGATCCTCGAGGCGGTTAAGGCTGACGCAAAGCCTTCCGATATCTCTCAGCCTGGCCATATCTTTCCGCTGGTAGCAAAGCCAGGTGGCGTTCTACAGCGTGCAGGCCACACGGAAGCAGGCGTTGATCTCGCTCGGATGGCCGGTTGTGAGCCGGCTGCGGTAATCGTCGAGATCATGAACGAAGACGGCACGATGGCGCGACGTCCAGAGCTGGAAGTCTTTGCAGAAAAACACAACCTTCGCATTGGCACGATTGCCGATCTTATTGAGTATCGAGCACTGCACGAGCAATCGATTCGCTGTAGTGGTGAGGTAACCATAGACACACGCTGGGGACAGTTCACGCTGACAACCTTTGAGGATCTCGTCGACGGACAGATTCAGTACGCACTTCACAAGGGCGACCTTGCATCTCCTGATCTGCCAGTGCGTGTTCAGCCGATAAACACCCTACGCGACGTGCTGGGGACAACTCTACAGGGGAGTTCCCAAGGCTGGTCATATGAATCTGCAATGGCTTACATCGCTGAGCAGGGGCGCGGCTTGGTCGTGATGCTTGGCGGCTGGGAATCACCCGACGCCATCATGCGCAACATTGCGGAGTTAACGGGTTCGGCCGAGCTTGAGCCACCGCCGCAAAACTATCGGGTTATCGGAACTGGCGCTCAAATTCTGCGTCACCTCGGTGTGACAAATATGCGAGTCATGTCCGCACCCATTAAGTTCAACGCCATCTCTGGGTTTCAGCTTGAGGTCTCTGGCTTCATTTCAGCACCCTAGCTGAGTCAAATTAGCGCCTCGCCAACAACCTGCTTACCAACATCTCGCCCAAAGGTACCACTAGCGGCATCCTTATGCCGATGGAGAACTCATCACAGCGCGCGAGAGTGTCGAAGTAGTCTATAGCGAGGGGGAACGCGTCTTCGTCAGAGGAACTGTGTTGAACTCCTGTCGTGGTTGTCTCAACGCCCGCCTGCGGATGCTTCGCGAGACTATCTGACTGGGTAACTGGGTAACTGGGTAACTGGGTAACTGGGTAACTGGGTAACTGGGTAACTGGCAATGGAGCCTTTAGCTTAACTGGCAATGAAGACTTTAGCGGTTCTCTTTGAAACCTTTCTGAATCGTTTCTTGCTCCATTTCTGCGCACGTCTCCCTGCACGTCCACATGGAGTGGTCAACCGAGGTAAGTCAAAGACTGAGCTTACGGCCGCCTCTGATTAAGCGACTTGCAGGCGATTAACCATATTTCGGTCCGACACAGGCGAGCGAGGCTCGCCAAGTAAGGGCGCCTAGCGAGGGCAATAACGGGGATAATTGCCGCAAAGCCTCGGTCGACCAGCCTTTCGGGATCGCTACTGAAGCGCCACCCCTAAAACACGTGTGCCGGAAAACGGCCGATTCAAAAAGTTAGCTATGGAACGTGACGGCTGAGCTTAAATCGGTGCGGTCTGTGACCACGTCATTGATAGGCGTATCGACGGGATACCCAAACGACAAACCAAACATCAGTTTGTGGTGCTCTGGTACCTCGATAACCTCGCGAATTTGCTTTGCCATGAAGCCTAATGCTGTCTGCGGGCAGGAGCCTAGTCCTTGCGCGGTCAATCCCAACATCACCGTTTGAGTGAACATGCCTAAGTCGCAGGCCTCTCTCAGGCCAAATCCATCCGGAAGCATAAAGAACGCTACTGCGGGTGCATCAAAGAAACGAAAATTCCCGAGGAACCACTCCTGCCGCTTTGCTTTCTCTTCCCGCGGAATACCCAAGGCATCGTAGAGCGCTTTTGCTGCTCCATATTGGCGATCTTTGTAGACACCCTCATAAACACCGTCGTAAGGGAAATCAGGTGCTACGTCGCCTTTTGCAAAGGCCATGGGGAGTACTTCTCGAAGCTTCTCTAGTTTTTCTCCAGTGACGATGTGTACGAACCATGGCTGCGTATTGCAATTACTGGGAGCCCGGAGCGCGGGTGCAAACACCGCGTCGATAAGGTCGCGCTCGACAGGGTCAGATTTGAATGCGCGGATCGAACGTCGCTCATTAACGATAGCCTGAAAAGTTTCAGCTGCACTACTCATGGTTACTCCTACAGAATCCAAAAAGCCGAAGCATTAAAAAAGTCGATGCAACGAGGCTACACCGACGTTATCAACAGGTGAATAGCACAAGCAGATCACCACAGGTTACTTAACTGCATTGACTCGCTCTTATTGTCTGCCTTTTTGCCTACTCGACTGTTTATCTGTTCTCTTTAGCCGCTAGGTTTACCCATTCCTTCTGAAAGGCGTCCGTCTACCCAGCTTTATTGCGATGGATCTAGAGCGCGCCTCGGTCGCAACCGTCCGTCAGTAAGCCCTGATCCTTAATTAAAAGGAACGAACGCTGCCGTCAGGATTTAACGGTGCGTCCTTATTAATCGGCCAAGAGGCCTCAAAGGGTTTGACACCAATAGGGTCGGGCGTTCTGACGTTCGCCCCCATCGCCCTCAAGGACTTTGAGCGCCCCGCAGATAGGGTGCCACTTAACCAGGATAAAGCCGTCTCAAAGGAGTCTTCCTGCGCATCACCAAACGGGCGCGTTGCATCATCCGCAGCCTCAAAAAACGTGAATCTCCCAGTGCTGACAAGGCCCGTGAAATAACCGCCCTGCCCTTCACCGTTTTGGATCTCAAACGCGATTAATCGCAAGCGCGTCTCACAATTTTCATCGTCCAAGTCAAACGCGTACTGACCAACTGCTTTGCCCGAGGTCTCGGAGCCCACAATAGCGAGCTCGATATGAGGATCCAGTCCGTTGATCAATAGCTCACTCGCTGAGGCAGACCCGCCGGTTGTGATGAATGCTATCCGTAGAGGGCTGAAGGTCTCTGGCAGGGATCTGAAGTCAGCGGTGCTGTTTTGATCTTGGTGCTTGTCGTTGAGGTTAATGATATAGCTGAGTTCGCCATTAGCCGTATCACCCGCGAGCAAATTTAAGAACGTTTCCGCAACTCGTACCAAACCCCCGCCGTTGTACCGAAGATCGATAATGAGATCGGTCACACCTGCCTCTCGGAAAGTAGTTGCCGCAGCTCTGAGGGGGCCATCGGCCGCGTCAATAAAGGTTCGGAAATTGATATAGCCCACAGGGGTGCCATTGTCTCGCTCGATGACTAAAGCCTCTCCTGCTAGGGGCGGCGTGGTGGTTTCGGCGGTGGTCACCGAAATCTCGCTCTCTTCGCCCTCGTATTCAACACGAAAAACGGTTGTTTGAAGCTCGCCTCTTGCACCAAAGACCGCAGTGGGGAGTTCAGCATTGCGTGCTACCAGCTCGTCCCATGTTTCAAAGTCGGCCTCGCCATCCCGCTTTACCGCGAGCAAACGCTGACCACGACGAATGCCTGCGGTGTGCGCAGGTCCGTTTTCGTAGGAGTCCGCAAAGTAGAAGTTGTTGTTAATAATCCGATAGCGCACACCGTAGCCGTAGAAAGTACCCGATGTGAAACGCTGTGTGTCTTCTTCAATGGTTGTAAGGTACGAAAAGCCCGGGTCGCGACCCGTGCCGTCGGTCCAGATAGGCTGCATGATGGCCGACAGGTACTCGGAAGGATCAGAATAGTCAGCAGCATCAACCTGCGCCAACTCGTCATACCAGTAGTAATAACTCTCAGAGACTTCTTTGACGAATTGTACCTGCGCCTCAGCTCCACAAGCGTCGGTGCTGCCTCCGCTAGAGCCCGATCCAGAACCAGAACCAGAACCAGAACCCGACCCCGTATTGCCGCCGGCCACTGGTGCCGGAGCGGATGACCCACCACCACCTCCGCAGGCAGCAACGCTCATACTGAGAATCAGTGCGACTATAAATTTGGATGACATCGCTTTTTCCTAAAAATTTTTTAATGGCCTACTGTCGAAAGGACCATAGAGAAAGTCACTTTTCCTGCCAACTACTTTAAGCAGCGACTCCCGCCAACTACCGATACTAATTTTGCTTAAGCAAACGCAGTCACTGCGTATTGATGGCTTTTTGGAAGCAAGGTCGCTGAGTAATGCGCTCGACGTACGCCTTCACATTCGGCATATCCTCTGAAACGCAGCCCATACGATTACTCATGAAGCATGCATGCCCCAGCATAATGTCCGCAGCAGAGAAATCACCGATCAAATACTCACGGCCCTCTAACGCCTCATTCACTGGTTGTAGCGCTTTGTTGAGAAGACGTTGTGCCTGGCCCAATACAACCGGATCACGACGATCTTCAGGCAACAAAATGGTGTGGACCACGATTGTGTTCATTGGCGGCATAACCATTCCCTCGCAGTAATGAAACCACTGGAGATATTCGGGAAACATGGGGCTGTCTACCGTCGGCTTCAGTCCACCGTCTTTGTGGCGAGCCAGCACGTACTCGACGATAGCGCCCGACTCATAAATCGAGACATCGCCATCGTCAAGAACCGGGATACGCCCCAAAGGGTGCCTGTTCCGATGTTCATCAGACTTCAGATCCTTTGGGTGAAACGCCATCGCATTGAGCTCGTAGGGTAGCTCTAACTCCTCTAGCAACCAGAGGATACGTCCAGCGCGCGAGTTAGGCGCGAAGTGAAGTTTGAGCATACTTGATCTCCTTTTTTTCTTATTGCAGTGACTCTCTTGTGCCGAATACCAACCGTGCGGCACCCAAGCTTCTATCGACAAGCTTGTAGGTAAAAACTGTCCACGTGCAAGGTGCATGATCTGACCTGACGAGCAAGCGTAGCGCTTGTGAACTGAAAAATCTTCTTTGCCCGTATTCATTTCCCCCACATAAAGCTATCTTTATGCGCATGAATATCGACGCGTTATCACAGTGTTTAAAGGCTGCGGCTGATCCGAGCCGCCTTCGTCTGCTCTTTCTTTGCAATCAGGGCGAATTAACAGTGACGGATCTGGTCAGGATTACGGGTCACAGCCAGCCAAGAACTTCCCGTCATCTGAAGATACTGCAAGACGCAGGTCTCCTAGAGAGCTTCCGCGAACAGCACTTCATTTTTTATCGGGTCAATCGTCAACCTCCCTTCAATAGCATTCTCAGCACGCTCCTCGGAAGTATCGACCCGACCGACAGTACGATAGAGGAAGATAGCCGTCGACTTTCGGTCATCCGCGAAGCACGCGCACAACTTGCGGAGAGCTATGTAGAAGATGAAGTGCCCGAATGGCTTGAACTACATCGCTACCATGGTGATGAACAAACGTTTAGAGAACACGTTACCGCATTACTGGAGGGCCATAAGGTTGGCCACCTGCTCGATGTCGCTACGGGCACGGGACGCATGCTGGGATTGGTCGGACCGATGGCTGCCAGCGGCTATGGTGTGGATCTTTCTAAAAAAATGGTGGTCGTGGCAAGAGATGCCATTGAGAAAGCCGGCATGACACACCTGTCCGTTAGGCAGGAAGACATGTACCAAATGCGCTTTGCGGCGAATAGCTTTGACACGGTAACTATCGATCAGGTGCTCTACTTTGCCGATGATCCCGCAGCGCTTTTTCAAGAAGCCACACGAGTCCTCAAGCGCGGCGGTAAAATGTTGATAGTTGCCTTCACTCAACACGAGGGTGACAACATCCGGCAGGTCTCCGTCAGTGTTGATATGAAATCGATCATGAGCTGGCTAGTTAACGAAGATTTGTCAGTAGAACAAATCGACAAGATCCCGGGTGAATCGCTGGACATCAGCCTAATACTTGCGACAAAAACGGGCTAGCCCATTCGCCCGATGTCACCGCGCTGGCTGCCCTCCTTATTCTCCTTATGTCTATTTCTCTTAACTCCGGGCTGCACTACCATTTTAACTATGAAAACAGTTGATCTCAGAAATACCAGCGAGTTTCCCGACTACGATATCTCGGCAGTCGTTGATGACGCCTGTCTTCAACGGCTCGTCAAATCCGACCAATGGACCCGAGATGAGTTCATCGCACATTGGGAAAACAGCACCGACGAAGAACTGGTCATGCTTTGGTTATGGCACAACGGCGAGGTTAGAGAGATCTATCGACTGCCGCCGCAAACCCTTGCGCGCACAAGCCTCTTAGACGGCATGGGTATCGCCGTCATAAGCGAGCGCAGTGGCAAATGCCTATTCAGCCAAGTTGTTACTGGAGAATCGGTGGCAGATGTCACTCAGCGGTTTGACTAGAACTGAATTTCCACGTTGTCTGCGGTCACGCCCGCTCTGCCGGAAAATACCATGGAAATAAGATATTCAACACGGCTGCCCCCTAAATTTAGCTATACCTGAGATGAACCCAATGAAAAAAACTATCTACGCCATCGCACTTTCTGTCGGAATTTCCGCCTGCGGTACTGAGGAAACAGACGGTACTAACGCCAGCGCCACCCCAGCGGTAGGCTCGGTAGAAACCCGACGAGGCGATCACATCGACACCTATTTCGGCGTGGAAGTCGCTGACCCCTATCGATGGCTCGAGGATGATTTGAGTGACGAGACCGCGGCTTGGATTGGCGATCAAAACAACGTAACCCGCGACTACCTGGCCGACATCGCAATCCGCGATGACGTAAAAGAAACCGTGGCAAGGTTGATCAATTTCGAGCGCGAGGGTGCGCCCTTCATTGCGGGCGATAACCGCTACGTCTACCGCAACTCCGGCTTGCAGAACCAGAGCATTCTCTATCGCGTTGCCGACGACGGCAGTGAGACAGTCTTCCTAGACCCCAACGGGTTCAGTGATGACGGCACCGTAAGCATGTCTGGGGTCAGCTTCACCGAAGACGGTAGCAGGGTTGCCTACCAGCTCTCTGTGGGCGGCAGCGACTGGCGCTCAATTGTGGTGCGTGATGTGGCAAGTGGCGAAGTCATTGAAACACCACTCGAGGACGTGAAGTTCTCGGGTATATCGTGGTTGGGAAACGAAGGCTTTTTCTACTCAAGCTACGATAAGCCTGACGGTAGCGAGCTCTCTGCCAAGACCGATCAGCACAAGCTCTACTTCCACAAAATTGGCACGCCTCAAAGCGATGATGAATTGGTCTTTGGCGGCACCGCAGAACAAAAGCATCGCTATGTAGGCGCAGATGTCGGCGGTGACGATCGTTACTTACTCATCAGCGCTGCTAACTCGACCTCCGGCAACAAACTATTTGTCAAAGACCTACAGTCGAAAACGGGAGAGCTTATTACGATCTTTGCCGATGAGGGCGCCGATACGTTCTTGCTTGAGAGCGATGACGAAATCCTACTCATGGGCACCAACTACAAAGCCCCTAAGGGCCGCGTTATTGCAATTGACCCGCAAAATCCCGACGAGGCCAACTGGCGAGATATCATTCCCGAGTCTGACGTTGTGCTCACTGCGCGTGCAGGTGCGGGCTATATTTTTGCCGAGTACATGATTGACGCCATTAGTCAGGTGAAGCAGTTCGACCTGCAAGGCAATCTCGTCAGAGAGATCGAACTTCCAGACTTGGGCACCGCATCTGGGTTCTCGGGTAAGAAGGAACAAGACGAAATCTATTTCACCTTCACCAACTACCGCATCGCACTCGCCATTTTCTCACTCGACCCTGAGTCCGGTGAGGTCACTTTGTACCGCGCTTCAAAATCACCGTTTGATGGCAATCGCTACAAAACAGAGCAGGTGTTCTACACCTCAAAAGACGGCACGCGTATCCCCATGATCATCACCTATGGAAAGGATACGGTGCTCGATGGGACCACACCGACCATTCTGTACGCCTACGGTGGCTTCAATATCAGCATACGCCCGCGATTTAGCAGTACTGTCGCTGCATGGCTAGAGATGGGCGGCATGTACGCCGTGCCCAATATCCGTGGTGGTGGCGAGTACGGCAAAGCCTGGCATATCGCCGGTACGAAGCTGCAAAAACAGAATGTCTTCGATGACTTCATCGCCGCAGCAGAATTCCTGATCGACGAGGGGTACACCAGTAAAGAGCGGCTTGCCGTCAGTGGCCGATCCAACGGTGGTCTCTTAGTCGGTGCCGTAACCACACAGCGCCCCGATCTCTTCCAGGTGTCTCTACCGGGGGTTGGCGTACTCGATATGTTGCGCTATCACACCTTCACCGCGGGCGCAGGCTGGGCCTACGACTATGGCACGGCCGATGAGAGCAGGGAAATGTTCGAATATTTGCTAGGTTATTCACCGGTGCATAACACCAAACCCGGCACCGCCTATCCAGCCACCCTGATTACAACTGCTGAGCGCGATGATCGCGTAGTACCCGCACACTCTTTTAAATTCGCGGCTCAAATGCAATACGACCACAGGGGTGATGCACCGGTATTGATCCGTATCGATAGCGACGCTGGACACGGCGCGGGAACACCCACAGACAAAATCATCGACCAGTACGCGGATATTTACAGTTTTACACTGAAAAATATGGGCGTTGAAACCATCAAGGGTTCGGGGGCGTCGCTTTGATAAAGCTCTACGCTTTCAACCTACAAAACGGCGGTTAACACATGAGCTGGTTTGTCGAGCACTGGATTGCAAGTACTCTCCTAACAGCCTACGTCGCGGTGCTGTTTTACAATGCCTACGTAGGTAACAAAGCCGCCACTGGTATGGGCGGCTACTATGTGGGCAATCGTGAAATGAGCGGCGCTGTTGTTGGCATCTCGTTTTTCGCGACGTTTGCCTCGACCAATACGTTTATCGGTCACGCAGGCAAGGGCTATGAGTATGGGGTCGCCTGGTTCACCCTCGCCCTACTCTTAATTTTATTTGCCTGGGTATCGTGGCGCTGGATTGGACCGCCCCTGAGACGGTTTGCCGCAGAATGGGATGCGCTGACAAACCCTGACTACCTAAAAGGTCGTATCTTGGGGAACGCCTCCAGCGCAGATCGGCACCCAATGCTACTTTTGTCGGCATCAGTGATTGTTTTCGCAAGCCTGCTTTACCTCTTGGCGATATTCAAAGGCGCCGGTCACCTCTTTCAAATCTTCCTTGGTGTGCCTTACGAGGTCGCTGTGGGCGTGACGCTCCTCGTGGTTGTGCTGTACACATCGATTGGTGGTTTCGTATCCGTTGTCCGAACTGACGCTATCCAGGGTGTGTTCATGCTCTTAGGGGCCATGACTATTTTTTATTTTGTTACCCGTGCTGCGGGCGGTATCGGTTCGGTCACACAGCTCATCGAAATGCCCAGCAAGCAACACCTTTTCGACCTAAATGGTGCCGCTCCCTTCGCGGTGGTTTTGGGAGTCTCACTGTCAGGGGCGCTTAAGTTGATCGTTGATCCTCGCCAGCTATCTCGCTTCTACGGCTTAAAAAGTGATGCGGAGGTGAAACGCGGCATGTGGATCGCAGTCATTGGCTTAACGCTGATTCTCGTCTGCATGTTCCCTATCGGGATCTACGCGCACCTAATTTTGGATAACGTGACGGATACTGATCTCATTGTACCGACACTGGTCAACGACGCGGCGATTTTTCCGTTTTGGGTCACCGATCTACTCATCGTATCCATTGTGTCTGCGGCAATGTCATCCATGGATAGCGTCCTGCTTGTTGCCTCGTCAACGCTCTACAAAAATCTGATTGCCCCATTTAAAAAGGTCAAAAACGAAGTGCGCCTATCGCGATTCTCAGTAATTGGTTTCGCCTGTCTCGCCGCCTTCATGGCTCTCAACCCGCCGGGCGATATCGTTGGCATCACCATTTTCTCGGGCAGCCTCTATGCGGTCTGCTTTTTCCCGCCTGTCGTCTTCGGCCTCTACGGCAGAGTAGCGCCCGCCTCGCGGGTCTTTCT
>OCRG01000045.1_pt1 | contig 17720 bp, 22 predicted proteins | sample 1535071 | NCBI WGS metagenome assembly OCRG01 (sample SAMEA3275605, study PRJEB22092) | marine metagenome | biome: ENVO:00000447; feature: ENVO:00002042; material: seawater | collected 2014-06-22T16:30:00+00 | depth 0 m
GGTGGAACACTTTTAACAGTAGACCAGGTTCAAAATGCTTGGAATACACTAGTTGCACAGGGCACAACATCAAATAGTTTGGCACAGAAATATACTTGCTCCCATAATCAACAAGGTATGTGTGGCCATGCACAATTGATTTTTGATGTGATGAATGAGCCTAACAATATGGATAGTGCAACGATCGAGAAAGCTTTTACGATCTCCATCATGACGAACGATCTCAACATTGCTGGGTAGATTGTTTGTAGAGAGTGCTGATCCATGTTTGGTGATTTCGCCATCACCCATCGTCACGATCCGAACCGGATAGTCGATGTGTTTTGAGGCTTCGATTAAGGTATTGAAGTCGCGTCGGGTATTGCCGCCGCAAAAGATATAGCCTTGATCAGTCGATTTGATCTGCTGAATCATCTCAAGGCCATTGACCTTAAAAGGTGCGTAACTAAATTTTTCCGCTGGGATGCCATAGTGCTGCGTATAGCCTTCAGTGCGACGAAAATATTCAATAAAGAGTGTGGGCTGCTTAAAAAGCCAACGGACAACCGCGAGTTTAAGTTGTTGCTTGAATGTGTTGGTTTTTGGGATCGGTAATACGGTATCGAGAGAGACAACTTGCGCACAGCGACCAAAAAGTAACCAACGTACAAAACTGACCTTGATGAGCTCAGGGGCAGCACAGTTGATCAGTGCCATATCGTGCTGCTTCATGGCTTTAAGAAGAGCTAACCACTCACCGATCCGAGAAGGGCTCTTAAGGGATGTGATGGAAAAGTCGTTTGCGTTATCCGCTTGTGAGAGTTCGGGAAGATTGGTTAGAAGCCGTAGGGCCATTGTCACGAGTCCTTGTGAAATTGATTATTAGGAATTAAACGATTATCGGCGTTTTGGGCCAGACTTTAGCTGTACGAAATAGATGACAACTTGTTCAGGTCAGGAGATTGAATTTCAGGTCAACTAGATGGGTTATTTTGGTCAAAAGTCAGCTATTGTTAGTTCATGACCATATTTTGTTCTGAGTGTAAATTGTACAAAAAATGAAAATAACTTCAGCCACCATTTCGATTAGTAATCTCCGATTAAGAACCTTTATCGGATTTAACGATGAAGAGCGCGAGAAGCAGCAAGATATTGTGATAAATGCCGAAATTCAGCATTGTCTCGACCCGCAGGTCGTGGAAGCCGACCAAGTGGATGCAGCGCTGAATTACAAAACCATCACTAAGCAAATCATCAAGTTGGTAGAGGATGGTCGCTTTCTACTCTTAGAAAAATTGACCCATGAGGTCTTGGCTATCTGTGCCGAGGATGCCTCTGTTATGAAAGCCACTGTGCGTATTGATAAGCCACATGCTTTGCGATTTGCCGATTCTGTATCGGTTACCTTGTCTTATGACGCAGCAGTGGACGCTGCAGGAGAAAAAGAACATGAGCACACCCTCCGTTCGATTAGCCAAGCATCCTGAGATTAGCGCTGAGGCGCGACTTGTTAGAGATACCTTGTTAGAACAGGGGCTTGAAACCCCGATGTTCGACAATGGGATGAATTCTGAGCAAAAGTATGAGCGCATCCGTGAGCTGATGGCTGAGGTGATGGACACGCTAGGTTTAGATCGCGAAGACGATAGTTTGTCTGAAACCCCGCATCGCATCGCGAAAATGTATGTGCGAGAGATTTTCTCTGGTTTGGATTACACCAAGTTTCCCAAGCTATCGCTTATCGAAAATAAGATGAATGCACATGAGATGGTCAAGGTCAGTGATATTGATCTGACGAGCACCTGCGAGCATCACTTTGTCACTATTGATGGTGTTGCGAAGGTGGCTTACATCCCAGAAAAAACCATTATTGGCCTCTCAAAGATCAACCGTATCGTTCGTTTCTTTGCGCAACGCCCACAGGTCCAAGAGCGTTTGACACGTCAAGTTCTAGTGGCGCTTCAAGTGTTGCTTGGCACCGAAAATGTTGCAGTGAGTATTGAGGCAACACATTATTGTGTGAAATCACGTGGCGTGATGGACTCAAATTCGAAAACGAGTACGACAGCTCTCGGCGGTTGCTTCCTCGACAATCAACACACTCGAGCTGAATTCCTGCAGTCTTGATGTCATGTCCAGTGTTCTCGATAGAGGCGAGGGTGACTTACCTCAGCTAGCTCTAGTTGTCGGTGCTAACGGAGGAATTGGGCATGCACTACGTGTGCGGTTGCTTGAACGTTACCCTTCTCTACAGCTTGTGAGTATTTCTCGAGAACAAGCCTTACCCATCAATGACAGAGATACTCCGCTTGCGGCAGATATATGCGCTGACGATGACGTTAAGTCGTTACCAGAGCGACTTAAGGATTATGGCTACTTTGATTTATGCCTCATTGCCACTGGCTGGTTGCATGATGAATCTATGCAGCCGGAGAAGTCATTTAAGCAATTGAGTGTTGAGCAAATGCAACGCTCGTTCATGATTAATACCATTGCACCCACGTTAGCCATTAAGGCGCTTATGCCGGTGTTGTCCAAGCAGGCTAAGATCGGTGTTCTGTCTGCTAGAGTAGGTAGCGTGAGTGATAATCGTTTAGGTGGATGGCACAGCTATCGCGCCAGTAAGTCTGCACTGAATATGCTGATAAAAAACTATGCTATTGAGCTATCACGAGCGCCAAAGAAAAAAATCATCGTGGGTTTGCAGCCAGGAACCACAGCGACGCCTTTGTCTGCACCATTTCAGAAGAATGTGGCTGAAGGTCATCTACAGACACCTCAATATACTGCAGCCCAATTGGTTGAAGTGATGGCTAGATTGATTCCAGAAGACTCTGGAAAACTTTTTGATTTCTTAGGTGAGGAATTTGCACCATGATTAATAACCCAGAGTTAGCGGTGAGAAATCAACGTAAGTTACTGATGTATGTCGCTAAGCAAAATGATACTGGCTGTTGGGTTTGGCAAGGCCAGATATCAAACAGTGGCTATGGCAAAGTGTTACTGAAAAGTGATGAGGGAAACAAGATGCACAGTGTGCATCGTGCTGCATTCGAGCTGTTTGTTGGCGGTATGAAAAAAGACGACATCGTTGTTCAGACGTGCGGTAATCGCTTATGCATAAATCCTGAGCATCTCAAAGCGGTTGATGAAATCGATGATACTTACTGGAAGAAATCGCTCTAATGATGAAACCCATCCGTTGGTTCATTGGTTGGGATGTTGGCGGTTGGAATTGTGATAACAACCCGCGTAGTCGGGATGCGATTGCTATTTTAAACGAGCAGGGCGAATTGCTTGGGGCGCCATGGCGTGGCAACTTGCGAGATACGATTAACCAGTCCACCTCTTCAGCGCAGTGGATAGCGGCGTTATTTCAGCTTTGCGGTGTTCAGTGGTCGCCAGATCAGGGTGCGGTGGTGATGGCAATTGATATCCCTTTGGCATTCTCTGATGAGTTAGTGGCGTTACTTCATGGAAGGCCGGTTACTCAAGATATTCAATCATCCTCAGAAAACCCCTATCTTTATCGATATACAGAACGTTATTTATTTGAGCATGGCGTACGTCCCTTATCACCGATCAAAGACATGATTGGTGCTCAAGCAACAAAAGGTATTCATGTGCTTGCAAAATTTTCACCTGATGTTATTGCAACAGGGAAATGGAGCGATGGTGAGAATCTAATTGCTTTCGAGGGCTATCCTTCGCCGTGTAAACGCTCGCAAGATATGTTGGATGCTAAGCAGTTTTATGCTGAGCAGCCTGATGAAGATCGTGAAGACGCGATCACGTGTGCCATCTTGGCGATGTGGTCTGTCAAACACCCTGAGCGTCTATTGGAGCCAAAGCCAGAGGTGTCTAATAGTGAAGGTTGGATATGGATCCCTCGTGACGTGATTTTGAAGGTGGGCTGATGTCAGGTTTTTCTCAAGCACAACTTAACGATTTGTTAGCTGATCAACTGAAAGATTGGCTCTTAGATGAAGGTTGCCTCTATCGTGAGTGGCGGTTTACGAATTGGGCTAAAGCAGCTGAGGCTTTTAAAGCTGTTTCGGTGTTGGCGGAGCAAGCTGATCATCATCCCAAGGTGTGTGTTGAATGGGGTCGATTAGCACTATGGCTGAAAACACATGATGGTGACTTTATCGGTGAGAAAGACCTTAGCTTGGCGTTACAATTGAACTCTACGATTGCTTAAGCTTTTTTCATGTCAAACATCACTGTCGTTGACCTGCCGTACGTTGAGAATGCGCAATGTTATTTCATGGCATTGTTGGGACGTTCTCATCTGACATGGCTTGATAGTGGTCGTCCCGGTCGCGATGAAGGTCGACTCGATATTATTGCTGCAGATCCGGTCGAATCATTAGCGATTGATTCAAGTAATGCCCATCAAGTTCCTGATGTCATTCGAGATTGGTTAGCTCGTGGTAAGTCTGCCTCAGAGATGATTTTTTCTGGAGGTGTTTTGGGTGTCTTATCTTATGAGTTAGGTCGATTGTGGATGGGGCTTCCGGAGTCGACGAAGCCTCGTCTGATTAACGATGGTTTCATTGCCTTATACGACTGGATGGTTGTGATCGATCATGAGCGTCGAGTTACGCAACTTATCTGCCAAGGCTTCAGTGATATTGCTGAATCCGATTGGCAAGTGCTTGTAAGTCAGTTAAGTGCTTCCACATCGTGTGGTTCGCAATGTGTGAATAATGTTGGGCGATTGACTAAAAAAGGCTTGTCGATTGAAACCTATCGAGAAGGTATTCATGCAATAAAGCACCTCATCAAAGAAGGTGATGTGTATCAAATTAATTTCACCCATCGTTTCGATGCCATATCTGACTATTCAGCTGAGCAACTCTATTTGGCATTGCGTGAGTTAAGCCCTGCACCTTTTGGGGCCTATATTGATGCTGGCAGTTATCAGCTCTTAAGTAACTCGCCTGAGCAGTTTTTGAAGTTGCAGGGTAAAGATGTTGAGACCAAGCCTATTAAAGGCACGCGTCCACGCGGGAAATCAATACAAAAGGACGCGCAAGTCCTGGCGGATTTAGCAGCAAGTGATAAAGACCGAGCTGAAAATTTGATGATTGTCGATCTGCTACGTAATGATCTTGGTCGAGTGTGTATTCCGGGCTCTATTCATGTGCCTAAGCTGTTTCACGTCGAAAGTTATGCCACGGTGCATCATCTGGTAAGTACGGTATCTGGGCAACTTAGAGACGGTGAGGATGCGGTGTCCTTATTAAAGGCCTGCTTTCCCGGTGGGTCTATCACAGGTGCACCTAAGCACCGTGCGATGCAGCTCATTGATGAGCTAGAGCAAGAGAGTCGCGAATTATATTGTGGGTCTGTGGTGCGATTTGGCTTTGATGGAAGCTTGGATAGCAATATCACGATTCGTTCTATCGTGAAGAAAGACGACGCACTGTATTACTGGGCCGGTGGCGGTATCGTTGCCGACTCAGAAGCCGACAACGAATACCAAGAAAGTTTAGATAAGGCGACAGCCTTTATGCGATTGCTCGAAGATTAAGCTTTGTACTTCTCGTAGAAGTAATTGGTTGCTTCGACAAAACCTTCAACGCTTCCGCAATCAAATCGACGACCTTTAAACCTGTACGCCAATACCATGTTGCGCTTCGCTTGCTCCATGAGGGCATCAGTGATTTGAATCTCACCGCCTTTTCCGGGAGGTGTTTCACGAATGATGTCGAAGATATCGGGTGTCAGAATGTAGCGACCAATAATTGCAAGGTTCGAAGGGGCATCTTTAGGGTCTGGTTTTTCCACCATATTGGTGATCATGAAGACATCTTCTTCAATCTCATTGCCCGCAATCACACCATACTTGTTGGTTTCTTCCATCGGTACTTCTTCGATAGCCACAATGCTGCAGCGATGTTTCTCATAAAGCTTAGCCATTTGTGCCAAGACAGGATCGCCTTCGCCTTCACATAGGTCATCGGCGAGAACCACGCCAAAGGGCTCGCGGCCAATCAGGGCTTCACCAGTCAAAATGGCATGACCTAAGCCCTTCATCTCGATTTGACGAGTATAAGAGAAGCAGCAGTTATTGATGATGTGACGAATGCCGTCGAGCATACTCTCTTTGCTGGTGCCGCTAATTTGATGCTCAAGCTCATAGCTAGTATCGAAGTGATCTTCAATCGCGCGCTTACCTCGACCTGTGATGATACCGATATTGTTCATACCCGCTGCCATCGCTTCCTCAACGCCATATTCGATCAATGGCTTATTAACGATGGGCATCACTTCTTTAGGCATTGCCTTAGTGGCCGGTAAAAAACGTGTGCCATAACCGGCAGCAGGGAAGAGACATTTACGGATCATCTGAACATCCTTTTCGGTGAAAATAAGTTTACTGGCGCTTCTGCCACGTGATTTGATCATTATGATCAATTATTTGGTGACGTAAAAGCCAAGATTTGGCATCGGCTGCATCACTCTCAAACCAAGCTTGCGCTGAGCCTAGTCGAAAGGTGTAGCCCCAGTCATCCATATCGGCGCACATTTGTTGGCGATGAGTGGTGCTAATGTGATCTGAGAGCAGTATCTGTAGATAACAGACGGCGTTTTCTTCATCAAAATCGCCACCAGCATCGGTATCGAGTACATCGCGTCGATAAGGGTCCATGCAGATGAAGTGGCACGCTTCGTGGAGTGCTGAGTGGAGTGGTGTATCTGGGCGTATATAGAGCTGGTTATCAATCAGTCCTGCTTCACTCTCGCCCCAATATGAACCTGGGATAGGGGCATCATTCTCAACATTAACAACTGTGAGTTGGTAGTGATTGAGAATTTGGATAAGGGATTGAGTAACAGATTCAGTGCAAAGGATCATAAGGCTGCGACGACCAGATAAGTCGCCGCAGGATAGCACTTGCTAGCATTGCTCCCAAGGCAGTTGATGGAATCGCCAACCGCCTACTTTGCTACGTTGATGTTCTTCGTTTAGCTCGCCCTCAAAACCTTCGTCAACATGCATGACATTTTTTAGGCCTGCGGCAAGCAGTGCTTTGCCCGCTTCATGTGAGCGTTTGCCACTGCGGCAAATCAACACAATAGGTGCACAGCCATCGTTATCCTCGCAGACAACGCCGCCAAGCAGGAGTTTGCGCACTTCAGTGACGAACTCTGGGTTAATATCCCAGTCAGGTTCATCAATCCAAGGAACGTGAACAGCCCCCTTAGGGTGGCCGACGAACAAGAACTCCATGGATGAGCGGATATCGACAAGTACAGCGCGACTGTCGTCTTGTAGAAGCTGGTAGGCCGCTTTTGGCGAGATACCAGCCGGTTCGTTTGGGTTAGACATGTCTTTCCTTTGGTGTTGATGGTTGTCAGGGCGTAATCCCTAGATAAGGTATAGAACAAAGCTATCGGCTTTTGGGAATTAAAAGCATTTAATAAGTCAATGCGAGAGCGACTGATCACATCTCTGTTTTATGTCGTGGCTAAGCTGCCATGGTCGGCGTTGTCTGGCTTGGGCGTTATTGTGGGTCACGCTATGTACCTATCGAATGGTCGCGAGGCTAAGAATGTACAGGCAAACTTGAAGATCGCTTACCCGGATTTAAGCGTTCAATATCGCAAAAAGATGACCAAGCAAGCGCTTGTTCACAGTGCCAAGACCTTTATGGAGATGCCAAAGATTTGGTTATCTCCATCAACCATTGCTTCACGGGTTAATCCAAATGGGTTGCCGGAAAAGATTTATCAACTGCTATCTCAAGGGCAAGGTTTAGTGCTCGCCATGCCGCATCATGGCAACTGGGAGATGGTCAGCAGTGGTGTGCCACAAGATGTTGCGATAACAGCTTTGTATCGACCGCCGCGTCAGGCGTTTATTGAGCCGCTCATGCAAAAGGGTCGTGAGATAGGTCGGATTGCCATGGTGGCAACGGACCGTGCCGGCATTAAGGCACTCTACGACACGCTTAAAGCTAATGATGTTGTCGCGATTCTGCCTGATCAGGTGCCGCGTGCCGCAGGTGCTGCAGCCGTGAGTGCTCCCTTCTTTGGTCGCGAGAGTTCAACCATGGTGCTGATGAGCCGTTTAGCGGCTAAGCATAATAGTCCTGTGTTGTTCTGCTGGGCTGAGCGTCAGGCAGACAACCGTTACGTGATGCGATATTTCGATGCTGCGGCTGAGGTGAGCGATAAAGATGCCCAAGTGGCAGCAGTTGCGTTAAATCAGGCGGTAGAGGGTGTGATTGCGGACCAGCCCGCGCAATACCAATGGGCTTATCGTCGTTACACGCCAGTGAACGATCAGCAAACCAATCCATATGCTTAAACATTTCTAACGCGCATAAAAAAAGCCCGGCTAAGCCGGGCTTTTTAACTGGATAACGGTTTACTTACGAGAAGATGGACCGTTGAATTCCATACCGTTACTCATGTGAGTAAGGAAGTACTCCATGTTACGAAGCTCTTCGCCCTGAGCCTTGAAAGGCTTAGCACGCATCTGCTTCATACAGCCGCCTAGACGACGGTGTAGGGTACCTAGGTCACCCCACTTTTGACGGTATACAGGCCAACCGGTACCGTGACCTAAGCCCATTGATAAAGTGTCACCACGTACGCGGGTACCACTGCTCTGTACGTGACAAGACGCACATGAGAAGTTCAACTGGCCGCGACGACCGAAGTACAGCTCTTTACCGTTGTTGTAAGCCGCTAACGCGTCGTCATTAGGGATTTGAACGTTAACCTGTTGGCCACGTGACTCGTAAGCCATGTAAGCGGTCAAGCGGGTCATATCGCCTTTCTTGTACTTAAGTGGCTTTTCACCGTTCGCTTCGCGACATTCGTTAACCGCTAGTTCCATGGTCACAACCATTTTGCGCTTGTCGTCCCACATTGGGTAGTTTTTACGCTGTGCTGGATCGTCACCAAAGCAAGAGCCGTAGCCTTTACCGTTTTTGAATGGGGTGTTCCACATCTCTTCACCGGCAGCAACCATATCTTCATATGGAGGAAACTCTTCGGTGTTTTCCCATTGTGAGCGTGCGTCAGCAAGAATTGAGTAAACGCCGTTACTAAAATCTGGCTTGCCGCCTGCGCCGTCATCAGGATGACGTTTTTCGAAGTAAGCACGATACGCAGCTAAATCTTCAGCTGGTGATGTATCGGTAGCTTTCTTATTGCCGTGACCGTCTGCAATCGCAACAGAAGATGCTGAGAAAGCGACAACTGCGGCTAACGCATATTTTGTCATTTTCATTTATTGACTCCTCCCAGAGTGGGTGTAGGGCGGTTGCTTGGTACATGGCCAAGCAACTCCAACCCAATTACCTTAGCCGGTTTATTTAACTTTGGCAGTAGCTGACTCGCTATTGCCTTGGTTATCGGTCCAAGACAGAGTGATCTCGTCACCTTTCTTACCTGGTGCGTCGAACGCTAGGTAAGGGTTCTTAGAGATGCCGCCTGCCCAGTTGGCAGAAAGTGCATTTGCACCACCGATGGTTGCTGTCACTTCAGTGATGTAGTGAGCAGGAAACATCTTGCCAGTCTTCTTGTTTTTACGAAGACCAGTTTCCATTGGGTGGTTCATAAGTGCTTTAACAGTTACTACGCCTTTTTTCTCTTTAGCGCGAACCTTGATTGACTTCTTAGCCATGGTTAATACCTCTTAAATTCTTTAGCTATTCGTATAGATGTGTTCGGATTAACCGCCACAACCACCGATGGTGACTTTTACAGACTTCTTCGCGTGATGCATTTTGCCGCCTGACTTAACAACAGCAATGACATCACCAGTCTTACCCATCTTGATACGAGTAGAGACAGACTTTTGTGCACCTGGGCCCATGAATTGAGCAACCAAAGGTGTGCCGTTAGCAGATGCGTAGATCGCAACGCTGTCAGCATTCATGCTGTGAGTCACAGTAACAGGTACAACGGCACCGTTTTCTGCGATATCTGGCGCTTTAACGTTGATGTCACCTGAAGCAGCACCAAGGTCACCCATTTTCTTAGCTTCGAACTCAGCTTTAGGCCATGCAGCCATTACAGCTTGAGGTGCCAAAAGACCAGCACTTACTGCAACACCAACAGTGCCTGCAGCCAAAGAGCCTTTCAAGAAGACTCGACGTTTCATATCAGTATTCATTTACTACTCTCCTAAGAGTTGAATAATTGGATTTAGATTGAGTACAGGTAATCCATGATGCTGTTGATTTCAGCTTCGCTCAGGATGTTGAACGAACCGAATGGAGGCATCAATGAGTTCTCGTTCTTTTTGGTCGCATCGTAGATCTGGTTGTAAAGATCAGCGCGGTTAGGGAAGCGCATCTTCATGTAACCAGGCATCACAGACTTTTCGCCATTAGCGTCGAGAATATGAAGTGGTGGACCAGCATTGCCAGCTTGGTTGTTTTTGAAGTCTGGTGCTTGAATTGCATGACAAGCAACACAGTTACCTTTCTTACGGTCTGTAATCAGTTTGTAGCCCTCGGGTACATCAGCGGCAAATGCTGAGGACATCATGGATGTACCAGCAATGAATGCGGCTAAAGATAGAGCGGCTTTTGCGTTCTTAGCGGTGTTCCGCATCGCATTTCCTCCTAAGCTCAATTGGGTGAATTTCTACGAATTCAACTTTATTAGTAATGTTCGAGTTAAGGAGCCACTCGAAAGTGACAACTTATTCGAATTCTTACACCCAGTGTTTTGGGTAGTGTGTAGATATTAATGATTCATTCGTAGTTAGCAAGGGATAACAAGGCTTTTTTTAGTTTTATCCGTATTTTAGAAAACACTTATAAGGCGATTCTTGTAGGTCCTCGTTGAGCTTTTGTTAACGAATTTGATCATCTAGAGCGCGCTTTTCTGCCTTGAACAATTTTCGTCGTGAATCGACCAGTGCGTTCTCGTAAAAAGATAACCTTGGTTGATTCATGGCTATGTCTAACTGTGCAATCGCTTCTTCGAGTTGTCCATTCAGATAATAGGCCTCTGCCTTGTAGCGATGCGCGGTAACCACTTGACCAGACTCGCCATAAGCGCGGGATAAAAGGCTAAATAACGAGGGGGTTTTCACCTCAAGTTCGACCAGTCGCTCGATGTTTTCTATGACCTCATTCCAACGTTGTAGCTTCATCGCCATGTCAGCGCGAACGGTGTTTAGTGCAATGTTCAGCGGTTTTTGTTGCAGCGCAGCATCAAGGCGAGCAAAAGCAGTTGTTGGTTCGCCAAGCTGAGCATCCAGTTGGCTGAGCGTGATGACAAAATCGATCGTGTCTGGATGCTTCTTAATCAGATCACGCAAAACGGTTTGTGCCTCTTTGTAACGTTTAAGCTTGAGTAAAGTGAGTGCTTGTTCGTAAAGCTTGGCGTCACGCAGACGCAGACGACCGTCTTCTAATTGTCCTTTGAGTGCAACGAGGTGCTGTTCGTGATTGATAGCGGCCTCAACACGTAAACGCGATTTCACCAAGTGATAACGTAAGCTGTCTTCGTTTTGGATGTAAGGGTAACGACTGGCCAAATCAATCGATTCAGCAGTCCGGTTAGTACTGACCGGGTGGGTCATTAAGAACTCCGGTAGCTTGCTGTCGTAAACTCGATTCGCTTTGCCCATGCGCGAAAAGAATGCAGGCATCGCATTCGGTGAAAAACCGGATGCGGCAAGAACATCAATACCCACACGATCAGCTTCTTGCTCATTAGCGCGAGTGAAGTTGATTTGTTCTTGAAGGATGGCAGCTTGTCCACCTGCTGCCGCTGCAACACCGGCATCACCGCCAACGGCTACGCCCAATGCAATCGCTGCTATTAATACAGCTGCATTGGGGATCGCCATATTTTGTGCAGTTTCCCATGCACGAAAAAGGTGTTGCTGGCTGACGTGAGCTATCTCGTGTGCAACAACGGCGGCAAGTTCACTTTCGGTTTCGGTGGTGGCGATTAAGCCGGTATAAATACCAATATGGCCAGCAGGTCCGGCAAAGGCATTGATTTGCGGGTTATCGATAAGAAAGAAGTGAAAGTCCTGTCCCGAGGCATCGCTATTTTTGACCAAGCGTTGGCCAAGCTCTTGGATGTAGTCACTGAGGATGAGATCGGTGAGTACGGCCTGATTGCGTCGTACGCTGCGCATGAATGCTTGTCCAAGTTGGCGTTCTTGCTTTGGCGTCATTAGACGATTGGCACTGTTCCCCAGTTCAGGCAGCTCAATATTCAATGCATAGCTGGATGTGCTAACTAAGCTGATGATGCAAAGAGTGATAAGCGCTTTTTTGAAGAATGTCATACGGGTTAGTTTACCCGTTAGCGGGCTTAGTTAAGTTGAATGCGTTGACCCCATGGAGTCTTTTCTTTGCCTTTGACGAGCCAGATCACTGGAAAGTTCGGCTCTACCTTGGGAAAAGTGCCCTCTGCATCCGTAAAGTAAACCATTAATGCTGGATTGATGCCGTGTTTGTTCAAATGATCGAACACGGGACGGAAGTCAGTACCGCCACCGCCAGTGATTTGGGACGGACATTCAAACTCTTCCCATGGTTCAAACGTCCAAGGGCAGTTATCTGCTAAGGCTGAATCACAAGCGTATAGATTGATTCGAGCGCGCATCTGACCCTTGAGTGCATCGATCTCAGATAAAAATTCATTAATCTCATTCGCTTTGATAGAGCCACTGGTATCAATGGCAACCGTAATATCGAGTTGAGCGCTTTTTAATGACGGTAAAATCGCATCACCTTCTCGGCGTGATGGACGCATATAGCTGAAGTCATCACGCGCAATGGCTGTCATATATCGTGCTAACAACATGCGCCATGGCAGTTGGGGCTGTAGCAGATGATCAATGATGCGCGCCATGGTGCCACCGAGCTTGCCGGCTTGTATGGCTTGTTGAGCGGCGCCGGCCAATCGCTGTTGCCACTGCACATCGAGCGTGTCGCGCTCTTCAGGTGTCAGTGGTGGGGGTGCTGGATCACCTTGGTCACTTTCGTTTTCAGGTTCGGTTTGAGTATCGGGTTCACCCATATCTGCTTGCGGGGCATTATCGGACTTTTTACCGGACTCACCTTGCTCGCTGTGCTGCTTAGGCAGGCCGCCTTTACCTTCTTGCTCATCAGAAGGTGATTGTTCCTGCTGGCGTTGCTCTTTCAGCTGTTGCTCGGCATCTTCAGGTGACTTGCCTTGCTGACCGCCACCGCCTTCGTTTTCTTTGTCGTATAGGTGTTGGTCAAGCGTTTCAGTTTGATCGTTGTCATCCAGTAATGGATAAATCTCTTCAGCGGTCATGCCCAGATAGAGCGGCATAATGTTGGCATTCGGTGGTGGCTTCAGTCCGTCATCTATCAATAACGGATTGATCGCATAGTCGCATGCAAGGTCCCAACGGTGTTTAACGCGATGCTTGCGTCGTGCGAAATGTGAAAGAGCGCAATGCAGGGCTTCATGCGCCAACATGAATTGCGTTTGCTCAACTGACAGGCTTTCGATGTATTCCGGGTTGTAATAAAACTTACGCGCATCGGTAGCGGTTGTCGGGCACCACTGATCGTTTGCAGCAACCATAGGTAAGCGCAAAACCAGAGCACCTAAAAAAGGCTTATCTAAAATAAGCTTGGTGCGTGCAGCGGTTAGTTTTGTTTCGATCTTTTGCAGATCCATCGTGGCTTACTCGTACAGCATCACATCGGCAATTGCGTTAGCCCAGTCGGCAAACTGAGGGACCGCAAATAAGGCTTCTCCAATCGCACGATGTAGATCAGAGACCAACATGACACCCATCTCGCGTTGCGGGAAGGTATTTGCGTAATCAAGTATGTTGCCAATCACGGTGTTGGCTTTGTCGGTATCTGCTGCGCGAATTGCTCGACCAACTAAAGCTGCGGCAACCGCATATTGCAGATCAATTTCATCCGGTACGGGAGTCGGTTCGCCTGCAACAATGGCATCGAGATCTGGCATTTTGTCGAGGCTATTCACAAATGCAGTCAGCTCAATCCCGGCAGCTGGTCCGACACAAGCTTGAAGAGTGCCTTGTAAAAGATCAGCGCTATTGCCGAACTTTTTCAGTGCGCGATGAGCAAACTCCCAAGAGCGAGGCGAGGGAAAGGCAACCGGGTTATGCGCTGGATCAAAATCAAATAACAGCTCTGGACGGAATCGTAGGAAGCCGATCACGCGCTCATCGATTTCATGTTTGTAAGCCCAAGCAACCCAGTCATCTAGGTGGGCCTCGAGTTCAAAGTGAGAAAAGCGATTCGCCAGTGGTGCTGGCATGGTGTAAGTCACGCCGCGGTCGCCCTGACGGTTGCCTGCAGCAAAGATAGCCCAACCTTCAGGGACTTCATATTCACCCAAGCGGCGATCAAGAATCAGTTGATAGGCAGCGGCTGAGACACTCGGCGGAGCTGATGTGATTTCGTCAAGAAATAGAATGCCGCGTTCGCCGTGGCGTGTCGCGTTTGGCAAGATGGCTGGGATTGCCCATTCAACATTTTCTTCGTTGCGAAAGGGTATACCGCGTAGATCGCTCGGTTCCATTTGGGACAGACGAATATCGATGACTGATACGTCATGCTGTTCAGCGGTCTGACGAATCATGTCGGATTTACCAACCCCGGGAGGTCCCCAGATCATTACGGGGGTGTGAACACCGTCGAGCGTACTGCTGAATTCGCGTTCGAGAATGGTCATTAATTGGGCTGGGCGCATACGATCTCCGCCAGTTGGGTAAGGTTTTTCGAATTATTTTGCCGAAGGATGGGGAATAAGCCTTTAAACATCAACCGTTCTGGCGTGTGGAAAATCCCCATACATTGACAAGTTAAATTCTTGCTTGTCATTAGTGAGTAAATAAGGGTATTCTAATGCCCCGTTTCGGAGCCACTTTCGTGTCGCTCTGTCAGCGCTAAGGTTGCTAACGCAATGAGGCCAAACGGCAAAATTTACATCACCGACCCATAAGGGCGGCAGAAACGATTAATTTCGGAGACTTTTATGAACCAGTTCTACTACGACGCAGTAACCAAGATGGAAGAGATGGGCTGTGATGAAGAGTACATTCAGGGCTGGCAGGCTGGTTGTCTGCAAAACCCAATGCGTGAAGAGCAGCGCGTAAACGAAGCTTACGAGGCAGGCTACGCAGACGGTGAAGAAAAAAGCACCGATAACTTTGGTAACTGGGCGAAGTAATTTTCCCTTACCAATAAAAAAGCGGGTCAGTGACCCGCTTTTTTTATGTCTGGGATTTAGTGTTACTCGTAGAGATTCATCATCGCGCGAACAAGTTCCTTGTTAACCTCAACCCCATCTTTATCCATCACCTGATCAATCACCCAGCGATTCTCTTGTGAGGGCCCCATCACTTGCTGAATCTCATATCCTAAGCAACGCAAGAAAGGGTAAGAGGGGCCATCATTGGTGTAATTGAACTCTGAATACTCTTCACCGCGCTTGTTCATTTTTTCTATGAAAGGCATCACATAATCACCCGGGCCAAGGATGTCAGAGCAATTGTCTTGCAGATGTCCGGCTAAGTGCTTAGCAAGGGTGATGACAAGTTTGCGACGCAGGTCATCTGGCATCTCGAAACGTAAGTGCGCAAGACGGTCAACGATTTGCAATTCAAAGATCAGATATTCAACGATGACATCCATGCGTTGTTCATCAGAGTCATAGATGTAATCTTCGCCGTGGAGGTTGATGGCTTTATCTTTTGCGATACGCCAGCTGATGAAAGCGAGTGCGCTTGCAATCTCATCAACAGAGCGTTCTGCGCCATCATCATGCCATCGGCTTTTAATTCGAAGTGCCATAGTTACCTCAATAAGTCTAAGCAGCGATTATCGCCGATCTGGAATAAGACCTTCCTCACGTTCTATCCCGTTATTATTTACGAAGTGCGGCAAAGTCCAACATGCGCTGAATCGAATGCACTGCTTGTTCGCGGACGGATGACTCGATGAAAATTTCACCGCTCCGTTGCAGCAGGGTCGTTTCGAGGTTCTGTAATGCATTCATGGCCATCCATGGGCAGTGAGCACAACTCTCGCAAGTTGCGCCTTCTCCAGCAGTGGGAGCGGATATCAATTTTTTGTGTGGAGCTTGCTGTTGCATCTTCCAGAAAATGCCGTCGTCCGTGGCAACGATGAATTCATCTTGTGGCATCTCGCGAACAGCATTGATTAGTGCTGTTGTAGACCCTACTAGATCGGCTTGGTTAATGATGTCATCCGGTGATTCAGGGTGAACTAAAACAGCAGCTTCGGGATGTAGCTTTCGTAAACGCTCTAGGGCAAATCCTTTGAATTCTTCATGCACAACGCAGCTGCCATTCCAAAACAGCATGTCGGTACCAGTCATTTTTTGCACATAAGCACCAAGGTGTTTATCTGGTGCCCACAGAATCTTTTTGCCTTGTGCATGCAGATGCTTAACGACATCAAGTGCGATACCGGATGTCACCATCCAATCCGCACGTGCTTTTACTGCTGCGCTGGTATTGGCGTAAACAACCACCGTGCGATCGGGGTGCTGATCGCAAAAGTCAGAAAATTGATCAACTGGGCAGCTTTCATCGAGAGAGCAGGTCGCCTTGAGGTCAGGCATTAATATGGTTTTCTCTGGATTGAGAATTTTTGCGGTTTCACCCATGAAGCGAACACCGCAAACTAATAATGTTTGTGCACTGGATTGTGCGCCAAAGCGCGCCATTTCAAGAGAGTCGGATACGCAGCCGCCAGTTTCCTCTGCTAAAGCTTGCAGATCAGCATCGACATAATAATGAGCGACTAGCGTGGCATTTTGTTCTCGCATTAAGGTTTTGATGCGGTCTTTCAATGCTGCTTTTTCAGGCGCGGATAATGATGGCCAAACAGGATGCGCTGGCACATGAATTTCGGGCACGTTGGGTGCTGCTGACGTGTTCAATGAATTTCTCAGTTTGCTTTACGAGTCTGTGGCGATCGGCCAGAGCCATGCAGCTCCTCTGACGCCACTCGAATCGCCATGAACTGGCGGTTTTAGTTGTGTTTTCAGTGTATCTGAAAAGACATAACGCGGCAGGCGGCGAGGCACTTCATTATAAAGGGTTTCTACATTCGATAAGCCGCCCCCAAGCACGATCACCTCGGGGTCGACGATATTGATGACCTGAGCAAGACAGCGCGCCATACGATCGTAGTAGCGATTAAGCGTTGCGAGTGCTTGTTTTTCGCCTTGTTTTGCTTGCTGAAAGATCTCTTTAGCCTGAATTTCGCCGCCATGGTCGCGCGCTAGCCCGGGGCCCGATAGCCAGGTTTCAACGCAGCCCTTTTTGCCGCAGTAACACTGAGGGCCGGGTAATTCATTCTCTAGGGGCCAAGGTAGCGGGTTGTGTCCCCATTCTCCGGCAATGGCGTTAGGTCCTTGAAGCAATTGCTTACGGATGACCAATCCGCCACCTGTGCCGGTGCCAACGATCACACCAAAAACAGAGTTGGCATCCTTGCCGGCACCATCGCTCGCTTCAGAAAGCGCGAAACAGTCAGCATCATTCGCAACACGAACATGTCGTTGCAGTAATTTTTCGAGATCTTGTTGTAATGGCTGCCCATTCAAACAGGTCGAGTTAGCATTTCGCATCAAGCCTGTTTCGGGTGATGGCGCGCCGGGCGTGCCAATGCCAATGGGGAGATGTTTGTCGTCAGTGAGTTGGTCAATCAGTGATCGAATTTTTTGCAGGGTTTGTTGATAGTCGCCTTTTGGGGTATCCA
>OCRG01000046.1_pt1 | contig 17512 bp, 17 predicted proteins | sample 1535071 | NCBI WGS metagenome assembly OCRG01 (sample SAMEA3275605, study PRJEB22092) | marine metagenome | biome: ENVO:00000447; feature: ENVO:00002042; material: seawater | collected 2014-06-22T16:30:00+00 | depth 0 m
CGGTTTTGATGAAGCGCTTCAAACTTACCGAGATGCAAGCGGATTACATCTTAGACACCAAGTTACGCCAGTTGGCTCGTCTCGAAGAGATGAAGATCCGTGATGAGCAGAATGCCTTAGATGCAGAGCGTAACGATCTAGAAAAGACGCTAGGTTCACAAGCTCGAATGAAGACTTTGGTAAAGAAAGAGATCACTGCGGATGCAAAAGAGTTTGGTGATGACCGTCGTTCGGTCATTGTGCAACGTGACGCAGCCGAAGCGATGGACGAGTCCGAGTTGACCCCTAGCGAGCCAGTGACGGTTGTCTTGTCGCAGAAAGGTTGGGTGCGTGCAGCAAAAGGTCACGAGATGAATCCAGTCGAGTTGGGCTATAAAGCGGGGGATGGCTTCCAGCATGCGGTTCGCTTGCGCAGTAATCAGCAAGCGACCTTCTTGGACAGTACGGGCCGAAGTTATTCACTTTCCGCACATACCTTGCCGTCTGCACGAGGTCAGGGTGAACCATTAACTGGGCGCTTTAATCCACCAGCGGGTGCTAGCTTTGTGGCGACCTTGGGTGGTGATTTAGAAGCCTGGTGGTTATTAGCATCAGATGCTGGTTATGGTTTCCGTATTCAAGCGAAAGATCTGGTAGCAAATAAGAAAGCCGGTAAAACCGCATTGAGCTTACCTAAAGGTGCGCAAGTCGTGCTGCCTTGTATGGTTGAAGATGCCGATAACGCACGTGTAGTTGCAGTCACCAAGCAGGGTCGTATGTTAGTCATTCCGGCAAATGACTTGCCAGCTATGTCGCGCGGCAAAGGAAATAAGATCATTGGTATTCCTGGTAAAGATGTTGAATCGCGCGAAGATTATTTGGTCGGTATTTTAGCGGTTCCAGCGGGTGGTAAAGTTCGTCTGAACTCAGGTAAGCGTCATTTGTCTCTCAAGGCATCCGATCTGAATGCTTACGAAGGAGAGCGTGGTCGTCGCGGTAATAAATTGCCTCGTGGTTTCCAAAAGGTTGATTCCATCGAACTGGAAGATTGAGACGAGCTAGGCGATTAGATGCTGTTTAAACGAAAGCCTAGCCGCAAAAAAGTTACCCGTAAGAAAAAGACGGTGCGTAAGAAGGCGAGAGCAACTAAATCATCTCGTTCCAAAACGAAGCGCTCGACGAAGCGCCAAGCAGGTCTTTTACGCCGTTGGTGGCGCGGCTTGCTAGCCGTTGGCTTACTTGGGTTGTTACTGACCTTTGCTTACTCTATTCACTTGAGCCAAAGCGTTCGCGTTGCGTTTGATGGTAAGCGTTGGTCGATCCCAGCGCGTGTGTTTGCACGTCCACTTGAGCTCTATGTTGGCGCGCAAATCAGTGATGAACAGTTACGCTATGAGTTAGGTTTGCTTGGTTATCGTGCCGTTTCTAAGGTGTCTGATAATGCGCAATGGTCTGAGAGCAATGGCGTATATCAGATTGCTTCACGTGCGTTTGAATTTTGGGATGGACCTCAATGGGGTCAGAAGTTACGTGTGGTGCTGCAGAATGACCAAGTGGTCGAATTGGATGATGCTGGCACACGTCAGTCTTTAGATATTGTCCGTCTAGAGGCGCCATCCATTGGCAGTATTTATCCTGCACACCGTGAAGATCGTATCTTGGTTCGGCGCTCTGAAATTCCAGACCATCTCGTTGCTGCTTTGTTAGCGGTTGAAGATCGTCGCTTTTATGAGCATTGGGGTATTGATCCTCGTGGTCTTGCGCGAGCGATGTTTAATAACTTGCGTGCAGGTCGTGTGGTACAGGGTGGCAGCACCTTAACGCAGCAGTTGGTAAAAAATTTCTTGCTGAGCTCTGAGCGTTCAATAACCCGAAAGGTTAACGAAGCCTTAATGGCTTTTATTGTGGAATCGCGCTACAGCAAAGATGAGATTCTAGAAGCCTATGCTAATGAGATTTTCTTAGGACAAGATCGTGAGCGATCAATCCACGGCTTTGGCTTGGCTGCACAATTTTACTTTAACCGTCCCTTACATGAGCTGCGGCTGCATGAAACCGCGTTGCTGGTTGGTATGGTGAAAGGCGCCTCTTATTACAATCCACGTCGCAATCCGGTGCGCGCTAAGACGCGCCGGAATGTTGTTCTGACGGCAATGGCAGATCAGCGATACATCACCCAAGCGCAAGCAGAAAGAGCAAAGAAGGCGCCCTTAGGTGTCACTCAGCAGGGCAAGGTGAAAGATCACCGTTATCCAGCTTTCATACAAATGGTGCGTGATCAGCTGCGTCGTGATTATCACGATGAAGACCTTACCTCTGAAGGATTGCGCATCTTCACCACCCTAGATCCTTGGGCGCAACGTCAAGCGAGCGTGTCGGCTAATGAACAACTCAGCCTGATTGAGTCACAACGTAAGATTAAAAAGGGCACCCTTGAGATGGCGATGGTAATGGTGTCCCCACAAGGCGGCGAGGTAAGGGCATTGCTAGGGTCGCGTAATCCAAGTTCGGCAGGTTTTAATCGTGCCTTGTTAGCTCAGCGTCCAATCGGTTCTTTGGTGAAACCGGCGGTTTATCTTGCGGCGCTGGCTCAGCCGGGCCGTTATTCATTAACTACCCTGCTGAATGACAAAGCGGTGGATATCAAAATGCCCAACGGTTCGCGCTGGCAGCCAAAAAACTACGATAAAAAAGAATACGGTAATGTCCCCTTGTATCAGGGATTGATGCGTTCTTTAAACCTCTCAACGGTTGATCTTGGGTTAAGTGTTGGCCTTGAGAATGTTGTCGAGATGGTTGAGAAGCTAGGTATTACCGAAGGTAAAGCGCAGCCTTATCCTTCGTTGTTGCTGGGCGCAGTTTCTTTGTCGCCGGTTGAGGTCGCGCAGATGTATCAAACGATTTCAGCTGGTGGTTATCGTGCCCCCTTACGTGCCATCCGAGAGGTGCTTGATGCCAAGAATCAGCCATTGCAACGCTATGGCCTTGAGGTCACGCAAGTTGTTGATAACAAGCCTGTGTTTGTCCTCGAGTCAGCGATGAAGCGGGTCGTCGATCAAGGTACAGCACGCGGACTGAAACGTTACCTGGGTGAGAATCCAAACCTCGCGGGTAAGACCGGCACTACAGATGACCTTCGTGATAGCTGGTATGCCGGATTTGGGGGTGACCATGTTGCCGTGGTTTGGGTAGGGCGAGATGACAATAAGCCAACGGGGTTAACGGGATCCTCTGGTGCATTGCCGATTTACGGTCAAACGTTACGTCGTCTGGGTTACTCGCCGCTCATCCAAGAGCCACCGAGTGGGGTGAGTTATGTATGGGTGGATGAGTCAGCTGACCTTCTGGCTGGACCGAATTGCTCAGAGTCGATGCGATTGCCCTTTATTCAGGGTAGTGAGCCAAAACGTTCTCGCGCCTGCGCCGGTGGTGGTTCTTCACGCGCTGGTTTGCTAGACCGTTTATTCAATTAACGAGATTCGGGTATTTGGCATGGGAAAAGCGCTCTAAGCTGCATACAATGCCTGAATGAATTTTTTCAAAGCCATTTTCACTTTCAGTTTAATTAGCATTTTTTCATCGATGCTAAGTGGTTGTTTTAGCTCTGTAAAAGGCCCTGCACCGGTTGAGATTCGTGGTGACCAGCCGGCGCGTGTTTACCCTAGTCGAAAGTCTGATTTGAAAGTGCAGCCACTTGAGCGCCCATCAGGTGTGACTATTGCCAAAGCACAGCCCAATCGAGTAGTGGAAGTCTTAGTTCGCCGAGCAGATGATCAAAAGCGAGATGGCGATCTCATGGGTGCTTCAGCCAGTCTTGAACGCGGTTTACGCATTGCGCCGAATGAGCCTGTTTTATGGAATCGTTTAGCAGCGGTTCGCTTGGATCAAAAGCGTTTCTCACAAGTAGAGCAGTTGGCTAAGAAGTCGAATGATCTAAATCCCTCATCACGTTTACGTGCAGATAACTGGGACTTGATTGCTAACGCACGAGAAGCTTTGGGTGATAAGCGTGGAGCAAAAGCGGCGCGTTCTAAAGCCACCACCATTCAATAAAATTTAGGAAGTAGTATGTCGATTAATTTATCAAACGAACTGATTGGTGATCTGCAAGATGCGGTGCTTAAGCAAGTACCCAACGCTGATACAGGCGTGGTGTTACAGCATTTAGCTGCGGTGATCGGTTTTGCGCTAGGCCATGAACCTATCTCAAAGCAAGATAAAGATGCTTTCTTAGCAGAGCTCAGCGCGTTTGCTGCACACGTATGCAGTGATATCCATAGCAAGACGCAAGAACAGCCCGCAACGCCACCAGCGGGTGATGCTTTCGGTATCTGGGAACCGAAATAAGCGACTGATCAAACCCTATGTTGTCTCCGATACTTGAGGTGCTCGGACCGGATGGTGTGCTTGCCAAGACGGTTGAGGGCTATGCTGTCCGTGATCAGCAATTGGAGATGGCCGAAGCAGTTGATGCAGCGATAGCTGATGGAAAAAACCTGATAGCGGAAGCTGGAACGGGCACCGGTAAAACCTTTGCGTATCTTGTTCCTGCATTACTTTCGCATCGTAAAATCATCATCTCGACTGGAACGCGTAATCTGCAAGATCAGCTTTTCTTGCGTGATTTACCACGGTTGCGTGATGCGATGGCAAGTGCCGTCAAAGTGTCTTTACTCAAAGGGCGATCTAATTATCTGTGTATTCATCGTATGGAAAATGCCATGCATGATGCACGTGGCCACAGCAAAGAAATGCTTGCGTGGTTATTGGCCGTGCGCGATTGGTCGCAGACCACGCAGCGTGGCGATGTTGCTGAGCTAGTAGACGTACCTGAAGATGCGCAAATCTGGCCTTTGGTGACCTCAACGACAGATAATTGCTTAGGGCAAGACTGTCCCTCATACAGTAAATGTCATTTGGTGGAAGCACGTCGTCAGGCACAAGAAGCCGATGTGGTTGTCGTGAATCATCATTTGTTGTGCGCTGACTTTGCAATTCGCGATACCGGTTTTGGTGAGCTTTTGCCGGCGGCTGATGTCTTTATTATTGACGAGGCACATCAGCTACCTGAAGTGGCCAGTAACTTCTTCGGCACTGTGTTGAGTTCACGTCAACTGATGGAGCTGGTCACCGATACGACGACTGAGTATCACCGCGATATTGGTGACTTGCCGAAGATTCTTGATCAGCTCGAAAAACTCAAAAAGTCGGTATTAGATCTGCGTTTGGCATTTGGTACGACGCAGCGTCGCGAAGCATGGATCGTGATTGAGGATGACAATAAGATCCAAGAAGCATTTGATCAGACTGAGATTGAGTTAGATGTACTCAAAGGTATGCTTGAGGTCATTAAGGGACGTAGTAAGGGTATTGATGCGTGTTTAGCGCGATGTGAAACAACGCTTGAGATCATTACTACGCTGCGTCAACCGGAAGAACCTGATGAAGTCATTCGTTGGTTTGAAGTCTTTGGACAAAGTGTTCGTTGGAACAGTACGCCTATCGATATCGCTAAATTATTTGGTAGTCAGGTTTCTGCTCATGGCCAAAGCTGGGTATTCACGTCGGCAACGCTTGCGGTAGGTGATAGTTTCGATCACTTTCAGCGTCAGCTGGGTATCTTTGAAAGTAATACTGGACGCTGGGATAGCCCTTTTGATTATGCGCAGCAAGCGCTTTGGTATGTACCCAAAGACATGCCACAACCTTCTGAACGTGACTATGGTAAAGCTGTCTTAGAACAAGTGTTGCCATTAGTTAAAGCGAGTCGCGGTCGCGCTTTCTTACTGTTTACTAGTCATCGCGCGATGAATGAAGCCGCTGACTGGTTGGATGAGCAAGGGCTTGAGTATCCGTTATTGGTGCAAGGTGATGCGCCAAAAGCTGAATTACTCAATAAATTTGTTGAGCACGGTAATGCGATCTTATTGGGGACTTATAGCTTTTGGGAAGGCGTAGACGTGCGTGGCGATGCCTTATCGTTGGTGGTGATTGATAAGCTGCCGTTTGCATCACCGGGTGACCCTGTACTACAAGCGCGCCTTGATGCGATTAAGGCACGTGGCGGTAATCCCTTTATGCAATATCAGGTGCCGCAAGCCGCGATTGCGCTTAAGCAAGGCGCCGGTCGTCTGATACGCGATGTTACCGACCGTGGCGTGTTTGTTTTGTGCGACCCACGCTTATTGAAAAAATCGTATGGCTATACATTTTTAGGTGCGATGCCAGAGTTTGCGAGAACGCGCGATATCAACGACGCGCTAGCTTTTTTTGATAATCACTAACGTTTTTTGCGTGGCATAACCGCAAGTTCGAGTAAGCGTGCGGTGACGAGCTGTTCTTTATTCGCGCCAGAGACCGCGACAGGATGCATGCCACGAGCACGTAAAGTGCCAATGATTAACGCTAAATCATCCGTGCCAAGCTCACTTGGGTAAGCGCTAAGGTCAATTACAAGAGGTGAAAGCGTTAGCAGCTCACCGAGCTTGGCGTGCTGCTCATCAAGATAAGCCTCGATGGATTGGATGTCGTTATCACGCAGTACTAAGGTTGGTAGATCGAAAGTATTAGCGGTGAGGGTGGTTTGAGTCATGTCGGTACGCATAAAAAGTTTACCTATTGTAAGCCTTAGCTTTTCTCAGGTCAGTTGATCTTTGCACGCGTTACAATGTGATTATGAAGTTATTAGCAATCGACACGACAGAATCTGGCTGTTCAGCTGCGCTGCATATTGATGGCGAGAACCACGGTATCTTTGAGCTTGCGCCACGCAAGCATTCTGAGTTGATTTTGCCGATGATCGATCGCGTCTTATCGGATGCTGGCGTGAGCCAAAAGCAGCTTGATGCGGTGGCGTTTTGTCGCGGCCCTGGGTCTTTCACTGGTGTGCGGATTGCTGCAGCTGTCGCTCAAGGCTTAGCAGTTGCCCAGAATCTACCCATCGTAGCCGTCTCTAGCCTGACAGCATTGGCGCAAGGGTGCTATCGCCGCTTAGGTAAAACAAAAGTATTAGCCGGTCTAGATGCGCGCATGTCTGAGGTGTATTGGTCGGCATGTGAATTGCGCGAGGGTGTCATGCAAGCGATCGATAATGAAGTTGTAGCGCGTATCGAACATCTTTCGCCAATCCAAGGTGATCAATGGTGGGGTGTGGGTTCTGCATGGGATGAGTTTGAGCCCGAGTTGCAGAGTCAATTTGCCGGTCAAGTTCAGGGTGTTGATAAGGGTCAAACTATCGATGCGCTTGATGTGGCGGCACTAGCAGCTGTGGCCTATGCAAACGGTGAAACTGTCTCGATTGATCAAGCTGTGCCGATTTATCTGCGTGATGATGTCGCGGCTAAGCCCAAGGCTAAGCGCTAATCAAACACGCCTTAAGCGCATCCTCAATCGATGCTCTATCGAGTGACTGGGTATCAATCAGTTGTAGTCCTGAGACCTCAGCTTTATCGATAAGCTCAATCGCTTTTTCTGTGGCGGTGGTGTTAATCCTTATGCTGCCATGTTCTGTTTTCAGCACGCCTTTTATACGTTCTATTGATAATGTATCCAAGAACGCACGAAGTTTTTGCTCATCAAAAACATGTTCATGGCTGATCCGAAAACCTAAGCGGTAATAGTTATCTGTAAATCCCTCAAAGGCAGTCCAGTCTGAAGTGATCGGTGCTTCTTGTTGGGTCGCTTGGCTGAGTAGAAAAGCATGCGCCTCAGGAAACTGCGCTCGTCGCTCTTCGGCACCTTGTGACAGCAGCGAGAGTTCAATTTGTCCTTGAGTGACTAGAGCAATGTGTTGTTTTGTAGGTTTGAGGCCGGCCATATACTCGAGTAAGGCATCTTCATCATGCGCTGAATATTGATCTGCTTTGTTGGCTATCACGATATCGGCCAGATGGATCTGATCGACAAAGGTTTGATGTTCGCGATGACGTTGTGAGCTCAAATGGCGTGCATCAACAACACATAGTGTGGCTTGAATATCGATGATGGATGAATAGAGTGGGGTACGCAGGGTGCTTAAAATTTGCGCGGGATGACCTAAGCCACTGGGTTCGATCAAGATGCGCTGCGGACGATATTGGCGAATCAGTTTATTCAGACCCACTGCAAACGCAGGGGCGCTAACGCAGCAGAGGCAGCCGCCAGCAACTTCTTCAATCGCTACACCATCTTCATCGAGTAGTGCGGCATCAATACCGACTTCGCCAAACTCATTAACTAATACCGCCCAGGTTTCGTCTTTCGGGTGCTGTTTAAGCAGATGACGAATCAGGGTGGTTTTACCCACCCCAAGAAAGCCGGTAATGAGGTTGACGGCAATCATCGCTGATTACTGCAACAGCTTCGGAATCTCGTCACGGAAGTAATAGTCATACTCGCGGTGCAAGTGAGACGTCAGCTCGAATGCTTCGTTGTAGGTGAGACCAGCATCTTCAGGGAAGATGATGCGTACATACAGACCATTCTTTTGCTGCTCAGCAAGCTTAGTGAGTTGCTGGTCGAGTTCTGCGCGAGTGACATCACTAAAAGGTCCTGTTTTCGCTTCACGCCAGGCAAGTCGATAGTCGCCATCTTCTTTCCAATAACGCACTTCAACGTAGTAACGACCTTGAGGTGTACGCGCTGGACGGATCAGCTTGTTGTACTTCACTTGAAGCGTATCGAAGTCACCGCTCAGCACATTGTACTTTCGCTGCATATCATCAGCGCTTTGGCGTGCAAGCTCGATCTCTTGATTACGTTCTGTTAATTGCATCTGAAGATTGAGCGCGGTCTCTTGCGACTTCTCAAGGTTGGTTTCCATGCCCGCTAAGCTTTGCTTGAGTAGGTCAATGTCAGAGCGAGCCGCAGTCAGCTCGAGTTCGCGGTTATCGAGTTTTTTGTTGGCGGTAGTTAATGCCATCTTCTGACGACTCAGCTCGGCATCGACTTTTTCTCGAGCTAACTTCATCTGACCGATCGTGTCTTTTAACGAGTCACGCTTTGCAGTGATCGCACTGATCTGCTTTTTCTGATCTGCAATAAGCGCTTCAGCTTCCTTTGCCTTAGCGTACAAGCGAGAAATTTCTAGTGCCATGTGTGAGGCTTGCTCTTCAGTGTTGTGCAGCGCCATCGCCAAGGTATTCTTTTCTTCACCCGTTGCACGCGCAAGCTCAGCGGCAATACGCTCCGCTTCCATAGTTGAGCGAAGTTTTTCCATCAGCTCAAGGTTGCGACCAATCAATACCACCATGGCGATTAAAAAGATCATCACCACAGTGGTCATGATGTCGGTGAAAGATGGCCAGAAACTCTCGTTAACTTGACCTTCTTGTTTATTCAGACGAAGGTCAGTAAAGGCTTCGCCGCTCATTCTTCATCCCTCAAGCGGAAGCCATGACGAAGCTGTTGCGAGATCTTCGCCAAGTACTTGTCCATACCATCCATCTTGTCGCGGTAGTAATCGAGAGTCGATACCATTTGCTTTTCAGCATCGGCAAACGACTCTTGTGATTGGCGCATATCCATGACCAGACCTTGTAAGGAGCGAACAAGACCGGTGAATTCATACAGAGCACTATCGGTTTGAACCTGATATTTAGGCATCAAATGCACTGTGGTGATTTCTTCAACACCTGAAATCAGGTTGGTTTGCGCATCAGTGGTGCGCAGGTAGAAGTAACCAAAATACAAATAACACAGGATCGCAGTGATGGTGGTTGATAGCGCGGTCGACATGCCGTGAATAACCATGCTCATGCCGCCTTGGTTAACTGTGCTTTCTAAAGCATCAGATGCGCCAAGTAAGGCAATCGAAAGTGAGACGATGGTGCCGAACACACCCATCAAAATCAGGATGTTATTAATAAACTTTGGCAAGCTGTTACGCGTGCTTTCAGATGCAACCAGCGTTGATGCCAATGCATTCTGATGAATCGGGTTGTTACCTTCACTCAGTGCCACGATGGTGTTAAAGCGACGTGCGATCAAACTTTTAGATGGCAAGCCCTTAAGCGGGTTTTCTGGATCCTTAACAATATTCTTCGCGAAGGTAACCAGTGCGTGCTCTTCTTTAGAGAAAGCCATCAAGTTTGCGGCAAGGCGAAGTAAGCCCAAGGCAAATATGGCAACGATGGCGCCATTGATCACCCAGCCCAGTTTGGTGAGCTGATCTTGAAAATAAAACTCGTTAATCAGCTCCCAATTGGCAAGCAACAGGGCGGCGACGGCGAGTGCTGCGATGAGCATGCGGATGAGGGTATTGCGGCTGTAATGCAATTGAAAATTAATGCTGTCCAACGCGAACTCCTTAATGGTTGGCAAGGCGCACTCAGGGAGAGTGGGCGGTCGAAATTTTGCCGAGATATTAGCACAGCGATTGTGACGAAAATGCGGCGAAAAACAGGCTCAAAGGGGTTTTACTGTAGGCGATTTCTGATCCGTGAAATGCGAGAATAGTTGTTATGAAAAAGAACCTTCACGCCGCGGCTCATGCCTGCCTTATCGAGACTTCGATCGAGGGCAAGCTCAAGCTCGCATCGCAAGCTTGGGCGGATTGCCAAGCGGGTGAGCTTGAGATTGCCCCGATTGACCTTCCTGAGGTGGAGCTTGCTGGTCGCCCCGAAAAACCTGAGCTAGTCCCACCAGCTGAGGTGATTCAGAGGAAGATTGGTACGCCGGAAGGGAAAGCAGCGCTTATTCATGCGGTTGCGCATATTGAATTCAACGCGATTAATCTCGCCAGCGACGCGGCATGGCGTTTCCAGGATATGCCGGAAGCCTATTATGCGGATTGGCTGCAGATCGCGGCGGAAGAGGCGTATCACTTTTCTTTGCTGCAAGAACGACTTGGACAGCTTGGCTACACCTACGGCGATTTTCCGGCGCACAATGGACTTTGGGAGTTAGCGCAAAAGACCACTGACGATGCATTGAAACGTATGGCATTAGTGCCGCGTGTAATGGAAGCACGTGGTCTTGATGTGACCCCGGGAATGAGTCGACGTTTCGAAGCGGTTGGTGATGATCGTATGGTCGAGATCTTGGCGATCATACTGCGTGACGAGGTAGGGCATGTCGAAGCAGGCTCGCGTTGGTATCACTACTTATGTGAACAACGTGGCGTCGATGCGGATAGCCACTACATCGACTTGATGAATGAATATTTTGCCGGCGGATTGAAATGTCCGCTGCACAAACCCGCACGACTTAAGGCGGGCTTTAGTGAACAAGAACTGGAGCACTTAGAATCGCTATGCAAAAAATAGCCGTTAGTTTTTTATTGGTTTGTTTGAGTGGTTTAGCTGCTGCTAAGCCTGCTGACTTGCTGGTTTATAAAGTATTTGAAAAAGGCGTTGAGCCCTACATCTCACGCATCTTGATCACAGACACGCACATACGTTTAGATGAAGGTGCAGAGCAGGGTAACTTTACGCTTTATAACCGACCTGAAAAAACGGTCTATAGCATCGAGGCAACCGGTAAGACCATTCTCAAACTCAAGCCAATGGCAACAGAAGTTCCGAGCAACAATGCGCTAATTCTGACGGAAGAAAAACAACGCGAGTTAGATGCGCCAAAGATTGGTGACATATCTCCATTACATGTTGAGCTGCTCGCCAATGGTGAGCGTTGCACCTCAATGACGGTAGCGCCAGGCTTGATGGCGAATGCGATGTCAGCTCTGCGTGAGTTGAAAACAACTCTGGCGCTCATCGAAGCGGATGTGGTCGCGCAAGAGGGTGGGTTATTCAATAACGCCTGTGAGATGGCAAGTAACCTTTACGGCGCAACGCGAACTGCTGAGCATGGCTTGCCATTGAGCGAAACGTCAGGTCAGCGTCAGCAGGTCTTACTCGACTTTTCTGAACAACATGAGTTTGCCGATAGTTTGTTTGAGCTGCCAAAAGACTATCGAATTGCGGATCCAAAGCCTTTGTTGCAGTAATTTAGCTAAAGCTTTCTTGCGTTAGCTTACCGTTGTGCTCAATCCACAAGCTGGCGGTATTGCCATGCCACTCATCGAGCACGATGCGTTTTCCGACGGAGCTATTTTTTAAGGTGTGTTGATGCACATTGGGCCGATGGGTGTGGCCATGTATTAATTGCGTCACTTGATAACGATTCATCACGCGCACCACTTCATCGCTATTCGCATCCATGATGTCTGCTGCGGTCATGCGTTTGTTTTCACCACTGCGCTGTCGGTATTCCGCGGCAATCTTACGACGTGTCGTTAATGGTTTACGTAGGAAGAACCACTTAAATAAAACGCTACGCAGACGCTTGCGTGTTTTCATATACGCATGGTCATCAATGCACAGCGTATCGCCATGCATCAGCAGGGTGGGCTCATCGGCAATACGAGTCAGATAGGGGTCTTTCAGTGGCAGTGCGCCAACAGCGCGCATAAATTGCTTGCCTAAGAGGAAGTCGCGGTTGCCGTGCTGAATAAACAGCTGAATGCCGCGATCTGAACAAGCGCGTAATGCTTGTTTGATCTCGGCGACAAAAGGGGAGTCGTCATCATCGCCCACCCAGACATCAAATAAGTCACCCAAAATATAGAGCTGATCGTTTTCCTTTAGACGTTCATTGAGTAAACGTTTGAATAACGATGAAGTCTCCGGATGCTCGGCGCTGAGATGCAGATCAGAGATGAAAACCTTGTCAGACATGATTCCATTCTAAGCGAATAATGACCCGAAAAGGCTGCCATCCGGTATGCTGCGCGGATGTCGCAAGTCATCTCCATCATCTTTCCGATCTTCGCTATCGTTTTGGCCGGTTTTTTGTATGCCCGGTACCGCGGTACAGACATGGTGGCGGCGAATCGACTGAATATCGAGATCTTCACGCCGGCGTTGATTTTTAGCATTCTCAGTAGCGAGGGCTTTGATCTGGTTCAGTATGCTGATCTGGCAATCGGCACAGCCATTGTGGTCTTGGGTACGGGCTTGCTTGTGTGGCCACTGACTCGTTTGTTTAATTGGCCGCTGCCTGTTTTCTTACCACCTATGATGTTCAACAACTCTGGCAATATGGGCTTGCCATTGGCCTTGTTTGCCTTTGGTGAAAAAGCACTCCCTGCCGCAATGATCATGTTCTTGGTTGAGAACACACTGCACTTCAGTGTGGGTAATGGCATCGTGACTAAATCGTTTAGTCCGTTAAAGTTGTTACGTATGCCAATGCTGGTGGCGACCTTTGCAGGTATCGCGGTCAGTATGACGCAATTTCCGATCTGGTCACCGTTGGCCAAATCAATCGATTTACTCGGTGAGATCTGTATCCCTTTGATGTTGTTCTCGCTTGGCGTGCGCATGACCGGGGTTAATTTAAAAGATTGGCAAATTGGCTTAACCGGCGCTGTATTAGGGCCTGCGGTGAGTGTGGCAATTGCTGTTGCTATTCTGCCGTGGCTTAACTTATCTGAGCTCGAAACGGCACAGTTGATTGTGTTTGCTGCGTTGCCTCCTGCGGTACTCAATTACCTTGTCGCCGAGCGTTACGATATCGATCCGCCACGAGTGGCCGCCATCGTTTTATTGGGCAATCTTGCCAGTGTGGTGATTATTCCGCTTGCGTTGCTTTGGGTTCTCTAGGGCGTTATGCCGGTGTTCGACTCAGATCGGTTTCCGATCCTCGCATACGTTGATTTAGAAACCACAGGCACCCGTCCAAAGGGTGATCGAATCACCGAGATCGCTATCATTCGTGTTGAACATGGTGAGGAAGTCGCACGATGGTCCTCTTTGGTTGATCCGGAAGTCCCGATTCCTGAATACATTAAATCCTTAACCGGCATTGATGATGCGATGGTCAGATCAGCTCCGACCTTTGGTCAGCTATTGGATGATGTGCAAGATTTGTTTAAAGACGCCACGTTAGTCGCACATAACGCAAACTTTGATGCCGGATTTTTACGGCATGCATTTGAGCGACATGGGCAGCCGTTTGATTATCCGGTGTTGTGTACGGTGAAGCTCTCGCGACGTTTATACCCATCACTCAAACGGCATGGACTGGATGCCTTGATGGCGATTCATGGCTTAGATGAAGAGGGTGATCGACATCGTGCGATGACTGACACCGCCTTGTTGCCGCAATTGGTGCAGTGCTGTGTCAATGAGCATGGCGTTGATCAGGTTGAAGCGGCTTTTTCTGCGCAAACGCAACGCACAAGCTTGCCATCGCAACTCGATGAATCGTTGCTCAATGAGATGCCCAAAAGTCCGGGTGTGTATCTTTTTTATGGCGATAAGAACAGCTTGTTATATGTCGGTAAAAGTGTCGATATCCGCTCGCGAGTGATGTCGCACTTCAGTGATGCAAAGCGTAATGATAAAGAGCAGCGGCTATCTCAAGCGGTGCGGGATATTCAATGGCAATCGACCTCCGGCGAGCTGAGCGCCTTGTTACTTGAGTCGCGTATGGTCAAAGAGCTGTCGCCTATTTATAACCGTCGATTGCGTCGCCATAAGTCCTTGTTCAGTTGGTATTGGGCATTCGATGACAAGGCGCCAAAGCTACTCGATCTAGCGAAAGATGAGCAGCATGACTTTGAAAATCAATATGGTTTGTACCGAAACCCAAGCGCGGCAACCAAAGCACTACGAGGTGCCGCTGATGAGCATGAACTGTGTAAAAAGGTCTTGGGTTTGGAGAAAGGTAAGGGCGCATGTTTTGCCTATCAATTAAAGAAATGCAAAGGTGCTTGTGTCGGTGATGAGCCGATCATGCAGCACAATTTGCGTGTGGCAGAAGTTTTGCTACCAATGAAACTGGAAGGCTGGCCTTACGATGGCCCTATTGCGGTAGAAGAGCACAATGTCGAGCAAGATCTACATCACTATCTCGTGTTTGATCAGTGGCGCTATATGGGTGAGTTTGATTGGGAGACTGATCGAGAATCTATGCTAACGGCCGAGCCTGAACCGCTAGATTTAGATACTTATAAGATTTTGCGAAGCTATTTAAGAAAACATCCAAATCAAATAAAGATGCTTTAAGAAGATAGTTATCTGCGCATCATGTTTTGCATGAAATCAGCTGGGTTTGTAAATGAATTGATACCGCGGTTCATGTCATAACGCATTTGATTCATATTCGGGCCCATAGTCGATACCGAAGGGGCCATGATTTGAACTGATTTACTTAATTGATCAAGATCTTCAGACATTAGCTTGTACATATCGTACATGTGTTGATCTACTTCAATGAATTCTTGCTTCATTACAGCGACGTCTTTTGACATGGATGTCGTTGCTTCACGCATGGCTTTTACATCAACGCTCATAGCTTTCATGTCTGTCGCCATTGAAGCCATGTTCGTATGCATGCTGTTCATAGAATTCATCATGTTCCACATGACAAAAAGCATGACTCCGGCGCCCAACCAAGAGCCAATAACGATGAAATAAAGACCAAATGATGATTTCTTTTCTGTACCCATCTTTAGACCATATCAATAGTGATAGGCATAAAAAAACCCGCTTTCGCGGGTCTTTTTATTTAACTCAGCGTTGCTGATTCAATAATGACGGGCTCAACAGGCACGTCTGAGTGACCCGCTGCATTGCCGGTCGCCACGTCTTTGATTTTGTTAACGACATCCATACCATCGGTTACTTTACCGAATACACAGTAGCCCCAGCCATCTTGACCTGGATAGTCAAGGAAACTGTTGTTGCTCACATTGATGAAGAACTGAGCGGTCGCTGAGTGTGGTGCCATGGTGCGTGCCATTGCGATAGTGCCAGCCTCATTCTTCAAACCATTGTTGGCTTCATTCTCAACAGGCTCACGTGTTTCTTTTTGATCCATATCTGGGGTGAAACCGCCACCTTGAATCATGAAGTTGTTGATGACGCGGTGAAAGATGGTGCCATCGAAGAAACCATCGGTGACGTATTGCTCGAAGTTGGCAACGGTTTTAGGCGCTGCTTCTGCATCAAGCTCGATAACGATATCGCCGAAGTTGGTTTTTAAAGTAACCATGTGTCTGTCCTTTTATAAACGTGTAATTGATTGAATGAGGATTGGGGTAACGGGTACATCGCCGCGGCCGTCTTTACGGGTAGTTTTTTCATTCGCGATGAAATCCACGACGTCCATGCCATCGGTCACCATGCCGAAGACGGCATAGCCCCATTTGTTTTCAGCACCATTGAGAAAGTCATTGGTTTTGTGATTAATAAAGAATTGCGAGGTTGCAGTGTGTGGGCTGTTGGTGCGCGCCATAGCAATGCTGCCGCGTACATTCTTCAAGCCATTCTTTGACTCATTCTTAATAGAAGCATTAGTCGTCTTCTTATCCATATCAGGGGTGAGGCCGCCACCTTGAATCATGAAGTCACGGATCACGCGATGGAAAATTGTACCGTTGTAAAAACCGCTATCGACATACTCAAGAAAGTTAGCAACAGATAGCGGGGCTTTGTCGGCATTCAAAGAGATAGTGATGTCACCCATGGTGGTTTTGATCAGTACCTTTGGGTTCTCATGATGTGCAGCTTGAGCGCTCATCATCAGCACAGCGGTAAGGAGAAGTGATTTCAGCAAAGCTTTCATCGCGGCAATTTTCCTAAATTCGATAAGAGTACGCAGTGTACAGATTCAACCCCAATCAAAAAACCGGGAAAGTGCTGAAAATCCGGTAGAATTGCTGCCCAATTTGTACCTCAAGCCGACTTTCTCATGTTGAAAATCTACAACGACCTCTCTCGCAGCAAAGAAACTTTTGAGCCGCTTCAGCCGGGCAAGGTGAATCTGTATGTCTGTGGCATGACGGTGTATGACCTCTGTCACTTGGGCCATGCGCGCGTGATGGTGGTTTTTGATGTGGTCTATCGCTATCTCAAGGCTGTGGGTTATGACGTGACCTATATCCGAAACATCACAGATATCGACGACAAGATTATTAATCGTGCGAATGAGAATGGTGAACCTTTTCATGAGCTGACTGAGCGTTTCATTCAAGCCATGCACGAGGACTCAGATGCCTTAGGCATCATTCCACCGGATGCTGAGCCGAAAGCGACCGACCACATTGCTGAGATCATTAGCATGTGTGAAAAGTTGATCGAGAAGGGTCATGCGTATGTCGCAGATAACGGCGATGTGTATTACGACGTGTATAGCTTCCCGACCTACGGCAAGCTCTCAGGCAAGTCGCTTGAAGATCTGCAGGCTGGTGCACGTGTTGAGCCGGGTGATGTAAAACGTAATCCATTAGATTTCGCGTTATGGAAATCGGCTAAGCCAGATGAGCCTTCGTGGCAGTCACCTTGGGGTGATGGTCGTCCGGGCTGGCATATCGAGTGTTCAGCGATGTCAACCAAGGCGCTTGGCGATACCTTTGATATCCATGGCGGCGGTGCTGACCTAACATTCCCACATCACGAAAACGAGATCGCGCAATCTGAAGGCGCTACAGGTCATCCTTTTGTTAAGTATTGGATGCATAACGGCTTTGTACGTATTAACGACGAGAAGATGTCAAAGTCACTCGGTAACTTCTTTACCGTCCGTGAGATTCTCGAGCGTTACCAAGCGG
>OCRG01000047.1_pt1 | contig 17405 bp, 15 predicted proteins | sample 1535071 | NCBI WGS metagenome assembly OCRG01 (sample SAMEA3275605, study PRJEB22092) | marine metagenome | biome: ENVO:00000447; feature: ENVO:00002042; material: seawater | collected 2014-06-22T16:30:00+00 | depth 0 m
CCAGCAGCGCATGGCGCACCTCCAGGCCAGGCCGCTCACGCCGCATCACCAGCAGCATCACGGCGCAGGCTGCAGCGGCTTCAACAAACCTTTGGAACCAGATCAACGGTTGGGGTTCGCGGCGCACGCGGCCGAAATAATCCAGCACGTCGTAGGCCTGGGGACTGATCAGCTCGCCTTTGCGGGTGATCAGATCCCCCTTGCGCACCTCGATCGTGGGAATGGCCTGTTTGGTCAGCTGTTCCTCGATCAGCTGCTTGCTCAGGTTCGGGTCCGTGCGCAGGTGGGTGCTGCCGCGCAGGGCGCTGGTGAGCACCTTGCCGGCCAGGGTGCGCGCCGCTTCTGGCTGCAGGGCAACCGCCTTGAGTTGCAGGTCGGCGGCCTTGCGCAATTGATCAATGGCCACGTTGCTCACCAGCCCTTGGCTGAGCATGCGATCTGCGGTGCTGCGCACCGCTTTATCCCAGGCCAGATGCTCCCATTCGCTGCGTCGTTCCAGCCATCTTTTCTCTTGATCAGACAGGTTCACCGGCCCGATGCGGTCTCCAGATCCGGTGTTGGTGACCTCCTGCAGCTGCAGCAGTTGTTGCTCGAGCCGTTGTTTGAGTGCTTGGGTCTGCTCCTGATCGATCACCTGCACCACCGATCGCGCCACCAGCGAGGCCCGCTGCTGCTCGAGGGCGGTGCTGTCCTGCACCAGGGCATCCTTTGGAGCGATGGCTTCAAACGGGGCCAGCGATCCGGGTTGAAGTTTTGGCTTGATCAGCCAGGGCAGGCTTGAGGCTGCGGCCACGCAAAGGCACAGCAGCAGCACAACAAAGGTCTGCAGTCGCGTCCAGCGCAGCAGGCGTCGCCCTGGGCCTTCGAGCCGCACCCAGTTCCGCCAAAGGCTGCTCAGCCGTGGAACACGAACCAAAAAGGACCCTGTAGCGGCTTAACGCTAGCTCTCCTCAGAGGGCATGCTGGAGGGAGTGCATGGGAATGCCATGGCCCTGCGTTTGGACGGCAAGGTGCTGGCAAGGGATGTGGAGCATCGTCTTCAAACCCTGATCGAACGGCGTCTGGCCGAGGCGGGGCGACCGCCGGGCTTGGCGGTGCTGCGGGTTGGTGATGATCCCGCCAGCGCCGTCTACGTCGCCAACAAGGAAAAAGCCTGTGCTCGGATCGGGGTGGCCAGCTTTGGTCACCAGAATTACTTGTTTCAGGTGAAGTTGTAATGGCAACTGGCTGGAATGGTAGATTCTTTAACGCAGAAGTAGGTGAAGGTGCTCCTATTAAACAAGTTTGGGATGCTCAAGGTCTTGACTATGAGTATTTCGTACAAGTTAAAGGTGGACCAAACGATGCAAATGGTAATGCTCTAAAAGCTTTAGCAATGATGACTAACACTGAAATGTTAGCCGGATCTGCTAAATACATTGCATACGCTCCTTGGAGAAAATCATCAATCGCGGTGATGGAAAAAGGAGAGCCTTGGTATAAAGATGGTAAGACTAACATGGTACCACAAATGCCAACAGCACCACAAAACACTAAGAACTACTTTTTAGTAGACCCTCTTTACTGGGCTGATGGCTCATTCTTATTCTTAGGTCCTACTGGTGTAGGTAAGACCGAGTTGTGTAAAGCGCTCGCGGAGTTCTTATTTGATACCCAAGATGCGATGGTGCGTATCGATATGTCTGAGTTCATGGAGAAGCACTCGGTATCGCGTTTGATCGGCGCGCCGCCTGGCTATGTGGGTTATGACGAAGGTGGTTATCTAACTGAAGCGGTTCGTCGTCGTCCTTATAGTGTCATCTTGATGGACGAGGTGGAGAAGGCTCATCCCGATGTGTTCAATGTATTGTTACAAGTCTTAGATGATGGCCGTTTGACCGATGGTCAGGGGCGTACTGTGGATTTCCGTAATACGGTGATCGTGATGACCTCTAACTTGGGTTCTGATTTGATTCAGACCATGTCGAGTGATGGTCAATACGATGAGATGAAAGAAGCAGTGATGGGTGTTGTGGGTCAACACTTCCGTCCTGAGTTCATCAACCGTATTGATGAGACTGTCGTGTTCCATCCATTAGGTCGTGAGCAGATCCGTTCAATCACTGAGATCCAGATGCAGTATTTGCATAAGCGTTTAGCTGAACGTGACTTGAGTTTGGATATCAGTGCCGCAGCATTAGATCTATTAGGTGAGGCGGGCTTCGATCCTGTGTATGGTGCGCGTCCATTGAAGCGTGCGATCCAACACCAGATTGAAAACCCAATGGCACAATCGATCTTGGGTGGCGATTATCATCCTGGGGATGTGATCAAGATTGATGTGACTGACGGCGAGCTGAGCTTTGCTCGGTAAAGGTGCCAATGCGGCATAAAAAAAGCGCCCGAAAAGGGCGCTTTTTTGTGTCAGTAAGAAAACTTACTTAGCAGCCGGTGCTGCTGGTGCAGCAGGCGCGGCCTGTGGCTTAGCAGCTGGTGCAGGTGGACGTTGTACCGGTGGACGAACGACGCCTTGGCGAGCTTGAGGTACAGGACCCCAGCCGCGGAACATGCGGTTATCTTGCCATGGCATATCTTTGTTCCATGGTGCGTTGCCGCCTTTCCATTCATCGCTGCCCATTGGGCCCCAATTCATTGGGTTGCCGTTGTTGCCGCCCCAACCAAAGCCGTTGTTATTGCCATTGTTGTTCCAAGGCATGTTGTTGCCGTTGAAACCCCAGCCGTTATTACCGTTGTTGCTCCAAGGCATGTTGCCCCAACCATTGTTGCCATAACCGTTGTTATTGCTCCAAGGCATATTGCCCCAGCGGCTATTACCGTTACGGTTGTTCCAAGGCATGTTGTTGCCATTGAAGCCCCAGCCATTGTTACCGTAGCCGTTATCATTCCATGGCATGTTGTTGTTATTCCAGAAAGCACTAGCTTGGCTTGCGGCAAAGAAAGCTGCAGACAATGTGGTGACAGTCAGTAATTTTTTTAATTGTGTCATCGTGTAGGTTCTCCTAGGGTTCCTAAGTGACTCGATAATAGAGGAATCGCGACGACTTTTCCTTAACTTATGTGCAGCGAAATAGATTCGTGTTTAAGTATTAGAATATTGAGATATATAAATGATTCTAAGGGGGTTGAATGCGGTGTTTGTGTCAGTAAGTTGCGATCAGATAATCTTGTTCACCGATGCTTTGCAACGGCGTATTGAGGAGCTCAGATAAGTTTTTTGACGTTAATAGATCCTCAGCTTTACCTGCTTGCCAGTGACCATCGCCTTTTAATAACACCGCATGAGTCGCAATAGCGCGTGCACGATTCAGATCATGCTCAACCCAGAGTGCTGCGTTGTTATGTTTTGCAAGATGGTTTAACAAAATGTCTTGCGTTGCTTTTTGTTGATGTAGGTCGAGATGATTGAGTGGCTCATCTAATAACATCACTTTTGGGTTTTGCAGCATCAAACGGGCAATCTCGGCTCGGCGTAATTCGCCACCTGATAATTCACTCGCAGCTTGATTCATGTTTTCGCTCAAACCTAGCGATTTGAGTAGGGCTACTGCAGCGTGTAAGTGATCTTGATCTTCCCAGTAGGATGTCGTCAGTGCGTAGCTGCCTGATAGAACTAGATCCAATGTTCGAGTGTTAAATCCGGTTAAGCTTTGTTGTGATAACAGCCCAATGCGTTGCGCTCGATCTTTTGGTTCATAGTCATAAATGGCTTTCTGTTCAAACGTGACTTCAGGGTGCGCGGTTAACCCAACACAGGCTTTGAGTAATGAGCTTTTTCCTGCGCCATTAGGTCCGATGATGACCCAGCGCTCACCAGTAGTAACGCTGAGGGATAACTCATTAACCAAGCATCGCTTTGTTGTGCTGAGGGTTAGTTTGTTGATGCTTAAGCTCATGAGCGAGATCTCACGAGTAGCCATAAAAAGACCGGTACACCCAAGAGTGCTGTGAATATACCCACGGGGATTTGCATCGGGCTAATTAGGATGCGAGCTAATAAGTCAGCTAAGACTAAGAGTGATCCACCAGCTAAAACGCTCATCGGTAATACGTTGCGATGGTCAGTAACGCCAAGCAAGCGCACAAGGTGCGGGATGATCAGGCCGATAAAACCAATAGCGCCAGCAATGCTCACCGCGCTCGCTGTGAGCAGTGAGGTAAGCATATAGAGTTTGAGTCTCAGCTGTTGTGTATTGATGCCTAAGCTGTGTGCTTGCTCCTCACCATAGATAGCGATATTGAGCTGATTGGCAATCATCAGGGAAAAAACTAAACCTGCAGCCAAGATAAGTAATGAGATGAAAGGTTGTTGCGCATCACTCAAATCACCCATCAGCCAAAACAACATGCCAGGCAGTTGCATGGGGGGAGTAAGTGAGAGGGTGAGGCTAATTAAGGCTCCCCAAAATGCGGCCATGACCACGCCCGCAAGTAAGAGGGTTTGTTGTTCGGATTGAAAGCGGCTTAGGCCAAACACAACAAGGATGCTGATCATCGCCCCGATAAAGGCAATGGGTGTAATCAACCAACCGGCGACACCTAAGATCATTCCAAATAACGCAGCGCTTGCGGCTCCGCCAGAAACACCTAGGACGTAGGGGTCGCCTAAAGGGTTACGCAGTAGGACTTGCATCAGAGCACCCGCTAGCGCGAGTAGGCCACCGACGGCAAAAGCAGAGAGCGTGCGAGGTAGGCGTACCTCATGGATGATTTGTGACGCTAGGCTGTTATCAGGACTGCTTAATAGACTGATGACCTGGTGCAGTGATATGTCATGGCTGCCGATGAGTAAGGACAGTGAAAGGCTGGTTAAGGCAAGGATTACAAAGCCCGGCAGCAAGTAATAAAAATGAGCTTTTGCCGGGTGATGCATGCTTAACGAAGGCTGATGACAGGCCAGCCTTTATCCTGGGCGTGTGCACGTAAGGTATCGTCGGGATCAACTGCGACGGGGAACTCCACCGCTTCAAGCAGTGGGAGGTCGTTTAGAGAATCACTGTAGAAGCTAGCTTTCTCAAGCTTTGCGCCATACACGCCGAGCCACTCTTGAAGACGTTCAACTTTGCCTTCTCGGAAACTTGGGGTGCCGGCGACCTTGCCGGTATAGCGGCCATTTTTGATCTCAGGCTCAGTACCAATCAGGTACTCGATGCCAAGATCAGCCACGATAGGACGCGTAACGAAGGTGTTGGTGGCGGTAATCACCATTGGGCAATCACCTTTCTCACGATGTGATTCAACCAGGTCGCGTGCCTTTTGGGTGATGCGTGGCAGGATCTTGTTTTCGATGAAATCGGTACGCCAAGCTTCAAGTTGTTCCATTGAATGCTCTGACAGTGGCTTTAGTGAGAAGGCGAGGAATTCGAAGATGTCCAACGTGCCAACTTTGTATTGCTCGTAGAACTCGAGATTCTTTGCCTCGTATACAGCACGATCAACAACACCAAGCTCACACAAGAACTCACCCCAGAGCAGGTCTGAATCGCCGTTCAAAAGGGTGTTGTCGAGGTCAAAAATCGCTAGGGGCATACTACTAAGCCGGTGTTTTTCGAAGGAAAGGCATCATACCGAAAAATCTTTATAAGCAATACCTTATGGATTGAGGTCTTGCTTGCGAGGCCGGCTTGCCCTGTGGAAGAATGGTCTCAGTTTAAAATTTTTTGGTTTTTAGTTGTGATCGACGCAGATGGTTTTAGAGCCAATGTGGGGATCATTCTCTGTAACGATGAAAATCGCCTGTTTTGGGGGCGAAGAGTAGGACAAAACGCTTGGCAGTTTCCCCAGGGCGGAATACGTACAGATGAATCCCCTCGCGAGGCTATGTATCGCGAATTAGAAGAAGAGGTCGGCCTCTTACCTGAGCACGTTGAAGTGTTGGGTGAAACTCGCCGCTGGTTACGCTATCGCTTGCCTAAGCGATTTATTCGTCGCCATTCCCATCCTGTGTGCATCGGGCAAAAGCAGCGTTGGTTTTTGCTGCGTGTTAATTGCTCAGATAAAAAGGTCTGTCTGGATAAATTCCGCAAGCCTGAGTTTGATGATTGGCAATGGGTTGATTACTGGAAACCCGTTGATGAAGTAATCTACTTCAAGCGCCGTGTTTACGAGCGAGCGTTAGAAGAGCTTGGTCCTGTTCTGTTCCCGTCAGGTCTCCCTGAGCGCGAAACAGTCGAAAAGGCTGAGCAAAACGCTGCGCGCTGAGTAGTTCATATGTCTATGCTGGATACGCTTCACCGAATCGTTAGTGCTGTAAACCGTTCAACGGATTTGCAACGGGCGCTATTGCTCATCGTTAAGCAGGTCAAAATCGCAACCGGTAGTGATGTCTGTTCGATTTACCTTACTGAAGAAGACACGAAAGTTAATGTCTTAATGGCGACTGATGGTTTCCGTAAAGAAGCGGTTGGTAAAGTTCGTCTGCCTTATGGTCGTGGTCTTGTGGGCTTGGTTGCTGAGCGTGCAGAACCAATCAACCTTGATGATGCGATGAAGCACCCGCGCTACATGCATATTTCGGAAACAGGTGAGACCCAGTATCACGGCTTCTTAGGTGTCCCCATCATTCAGAACCGACGCGTGTTGGGTGTATTGGTTGTGCGTCAGGAAAGCGTGCGTCAATTCCAAGATGAGGAAGTGACCTTCCTATTTACCTTGGCAGCGCAGTTGGCCGGTGCGATCACTCATGCGAAAGCCAGTGGTGAGCTGAGTGCTTTGACCCGTGGTGAGAGTTCGATCAGTAGCTTCTTGCAAGGTCAGCCGAGTAACACGGGTGTTGCGATCGGTACGGCGGTTGTTACTTACCGTTTGGCTGATCTGGATGCTGTGCCTGATCGTGACTGTGATGACATCGCGGCAGAATGTGAAACTTTTCGTAAAGCGGTCTTGGATGTTGAAAATGACCTAAGACGATTGCAAGACAACATCAGTCATAAATTACCTGAAGAAGATTTAGCCTTATTTGATGCGCTTCTTTTAATGTTGGGAAGTGACACCTTAGTTACGCATACCATTGAAAGGATTGAGAAAGGTTTATGGGCTGCTGCGGCACTGCGAGACACTATTCAAGCGCATGCCCAAGTCTTTGAAAGCATGGATGATCCGTACTTACGTGAACGTGCTTATGACGTGCGTGATCTAGGTCGACGCATCCTGACTCATCTGCAAAATGATCAGCCGGTGGAGATCGATTACCCCGAGAACACGATCTTGGTCGGTGATGAAGTGAGTGCGATGGATTTGGCCGATGTGCCAGTCGGTCGTTTGGCGGGTGTTATCGCTGCAACTGGTTCAGGCTCATCTCATGCCGCCATTATGGCGCGCGCCATGGGTGTGCCTGCAGTTATGGGTGTAACCGATATGCCGATCAGTCGTATGCAAGGTCGTGCGGTTGTGATGGATGGTTATCGCGGACGTGTGTATGTCGACCCCACGCCATCGGTTAGTGAAGAGTACCAACGTCTACTCGATCAGGAACGTGCGCTCGGTGAAGAAGTCGAAGCAATGCGTGGTCTGCCATCAGAAACGACTGATGGTATTGCGATGCCCCTATATCTCAATACCGGCTTGATCAACGAGATGAATAGCGCTCAGCAAGAAGAGGCTGAAGGTATTGGTCTTTATCGAACTGAGCTGCCTTTTATGGTACGCGACCGTTTCCCTGGTGAAGATACGCAGATAAACAATTATCAGATGGTGTTGTCGTCTATGGCGCCTCGCCCAGTGATTTTGCGTACCTTGGATGTGGGTGGCGATAAACCACTCCCTTACTTCCCGGTAGAAGAGCAAAACCCCTTCTTGGGTTGGCGTGGTGTGCGCATCTCTTTGCAGCACCCTGAGATTTTCTTAACGCAAATTCGTGCAATGCTTCGCGCGAATATTGGTTTCGGTAATTTGCAGATCATGTTGCCGATGATCACCAGTGCCTCTGAAGTCGATGAGCTCATGCAGCTTATTCAGCAAGCGCATGATGAGTTACTCGAAGAAGGCTTTGATATTGTGATGCCAAAGATTGGCGTCATGATTGAGGTGCCCTCTGCGGTTTATCAGATTGATGCGTTAGCGCGCCGCGTTGATTTCTTATCCGTGGGTACGAATGACTTAACGCAGTACTTGCTCGCAGTGGATCGTAATAATCCTCGCGTTGCCGATTTATACAGTGACCTGCATCCTGCGGTGATTAGTGCGCTGAAAATGATCGTTGAAGGTGCAAAGCGTTACGGTAAGCCAGTCAGTGTTTGTGGTGAGCTTGCGGGTAATCCATTGGCTGCGGTACTGATGGTAGGCTTAGGTGTTGATTCCTTAAGTATGAGTGCGGGCAGCTTGCTTAAAGTGAAGTGGGTGATCCGTAGTTGCAGTCAGTCACGTGCGCGTCAGTACCTCAATATGGTGATGCGTATGGAAGAGGCAGATCAAGTGAAGCGCTTCATGGAAGGTGTGCTTGATGATATGGGTCTTGGCGGTCTGTTTAGACCCGGTAAGTAATCAGCGACGTTTTGTTGGGCGTCGATTGCTCGGACGCGCATTACGATCATTTTTTTCCGCGCGTGTATGGGTAGTGCGGAAGTTTTTACCTTTAACCGGTTTGCGTTGACCTTCAGGTTTGCCCCCAGTGCCCGCCGGTTGCCAGCGCGGCACGAGGTGTTTCTTTCCATTACCAATCAGGTCAGCACGTCCCATGGCTTGTAGTGCTTCGCGCAAGATCGGCCAGTTATCCGCGTCGTGATAACGCAAGAAGGCTTTATGCAGTCGACGTTGACGGCGGCCTTTAGGTGAAAACACCGCTTCACTGTCGCGGGTAATTTTCTTCAGTGGGTTGCGACCTGAATGCCACATAGCTGTAGCCAGTGCCATAGGTGATGGCAGGAAGGCTTGAACCTGATCAGCCCGGAAGCCATTACTCTTCAACCATAGTGCAAGGCTCAACATATCTTCATCGCTTGTGCCTGGGTGTGCCGCAATGAAGTAAGGAATGAGATATTGTTCTTTGCCGGCTTCTTTGGAGTACTTATCGAACATGGCTTTAAAGCGATCGTAAGTCCCCATGCCGGGTTTCATCATCTTAGAAAGCGGGCCCATCTCAGTATGCTCGGGTGCAATCTTTAGATAACCGCCGACGTGATGGGTAACCAGCTCTTTTACATATTCAGGTGTTTCAACTGCGATGTCGTAACGTAAGCCTGATGCAATGAAGACACGCTTAACGCCAGGTATCGCACGGGCTTTACGGTAAAGCTGTACCAATGGCATTTGATTGGTGTTTAGGTTTGAGCAGATGCCTGGGTAAACGCAGGATAAGCGACGGCAGCTGGATTCAATTTTTGGATCCTTGCAATGCAAGCGCCACATGTTTGCTGTAGGACCGCCGAGATCAGAGATGTTACCGGTAAAGCCCGGTGTCATATCACGGATCGATTCGATCTCTTTAAGAATCGAGCCTTCTGAGCGATTTTGAATAATGCGACCTTCGTGCTCGGTGATCGAACAGAAAGAGCATCCGCCAAAACAGCCACGCATGATGTTGACCGAGAAGCGAATCATTTCATACGCGGGAATTTTTGCTTTGCCGTAACTTGGATGTGGCACACGTTGGTAAGGCAGCTCAAAGACCTTATCGAGCTCTGGTGTGTGCAACGGAATAGGGGGTGGATTGATCCAAACTTCACGCCCGGCATGTTCTTGAATTAATGCACGCGCATTGCCTGGATTGGATTCCAAGTGAAGAATGCGCGAGGCATGCGCATATAACACCGGGTCCGCTTTGACTTGGTCGTAAGAGGGGAGGCGTACCACTGTCTTGTCACGATCAAGTCCACGAGGGCGACGTTCGAAGCGAATGACTTTTGCATCTTCATCAGCTTGTTTGTTAGCGCAACTTTTTTTGCCTTCAGTCGGCTTGGTGGTGTCTTGATAAGGATTGATCGGCGGGTCAATTGCACCTGGCTGATCAATCTCAGAGGAATCAATTTCAACCCAATCTTCAGGACGTTGATTGATCGCAAAGGCACTGCCGCGCAGATCGCGAATTTCTTTGATCGATTCGCCGCTCGCAATGCGATGAGTTAATTCAACAATTGCACGCTCTGCGTTACCAAAGAGCAGCATGTCAGCTTTTGAGTCCAGTAGCACTGAACGACGGATCTTTTCTTGCCAATAATCAAAATGCGCAATACGACGCAGACTGGCTTCAATACCACCAATAACAATAGGCACATCATTAAAGGCTTCACGACAACGTTGTGAATAAACGATGGTCGCGCGATCCGGACGTTTGCCGCCCTCGTTATTTGGTGTGTAAGCATCATCAGAACGAATACGACGCTCTGAGGTGTAACGATTCACCATTGAATCCATGTTGCCGGCGGTAACGCCAAAATACAGATTCGGTTTACCGAGCCGTGCGAAATCGCTCGCTGAGTTCCAATCAGGTTGAGAGATGATGCCAACACGGAAGCCTTGCGCCTCAAGTACGCGGCCGATTACCGCCATGCCAAAGCTTGGGTGATCAACATAAGCATCGCCCGTCACTAGAATCACATCGCAGCTATCCCAGCCAAGCTGATCCATCTCTTCGCGCGACATCGGCAAAAAGGGAGCAGGGCCAAATTTATGTGGCCAGTAGCGACGATAACTAAACAGTTCTTTAGCGATAGGTTGCACAGTGCAAACTCGTTAAACGTTGAATGGATGCAATCTTAACATTGAGCGTCATCAAATAGCCTTGAGCCAATTACGGGTTGGACAAAACTTTTTTCGTATTTTCAGCAATTTAGACAAGTAATTTTTATTTGGATGCGTATAATCGCGCCCCTTGCTGTAGATCCCAATATTGGTGAGTGTCATTGGGCCACAGTAATTCTTTAACATTTACTGGGCTGGGCTATGACAGATTCTCAAGAACTGACGTTTTCAGATTTTTCTTTACCTGAAAACATTCTTCGCGCTATTACTGAGGTGGGCTACGAACGTCCGTCTCCTATTCAGGCGCAATGTATTCCTCTTCTTCTTAACGGGCATGATCTTCTCGGTCAGGCACAAACCGGTACCGGTAAAACAGCGGCGTTTGCGTTGCCATTGTTGGCGAATGTCGACATGAAAAACCGCGCGCCACAGCTGTTGGTTTTGGCGCCAACTCGCGAGCTGGCGATTCAGGTTTCTGAAGCGTTACAAAAGTACGCGCATCACATTCCTGATTTCCACGTCCTGCCTATCTATGGTGGTCAAAGCTATAGCTTGCAGCTGCGTTCTTTGAAAAAAGGTGTGCAGGTTATTGTTGGTACGCCAGGTCGTGTTATGGATCACATGGACCGCGGCACCTTAAAGCTTGACCAACTGAAATCATTGGTACTCGACGAAGCAGATGAAATGCTGCGTATGGGCTTTATTGATGACGTGAACTGGATCCTTGAGCGTGTCCCTGAGAAACGTCAAATTGCCTTGTTCTCAGCCACAATGCCGAACGAGATTCGTAAAGTTGCGGAAAAGCACTTAGTGGATCCTAAGGTCGTAAAGATCGCAGCACAAACCACTACCGCGGAATCAATCCGTCAGCGTTTTTGGATGGTGTCAGGGCTGCATAAACTCGATGCATTAACCCGCGTTCTTGAAATTGAACCGGTTGATGCGGGTATTGTCTTTGTGCGCACTAAAACCGCAACAGTAGAGTTGGCAGAAAAGCTGCAAGCGCGTGGTTTCTCAGCAGAAGCCCTGAATGGTGATATGCCACAAGCGTTGCGTGAGAAGGTTGTTGATCGATTGAAAGATGGTCGTTTGGACCTGCTTATTGCGACTGATGTCGTTGCACGTGGTCTTGACGTGCCGCGTGTAAGTCACGTGTTTAACTACGATATTCCACACGATACTGAATCTTACGTTCACCGTATCGGTCGTACAGGTCGTGCGGGTCGTGAAGGTGATGCGATCTTGTTTGTCGCGCCTCGTGAGCGCCGCATGTTGCAAGCGATTGAACGTGCGACCAAGAAGCAGATTGAGCCGATGCAGTTGCCTTCTGTAAAAGATATTAATCAAAAGCGTGTTGAGCGTTTTAAGCAGAACATTGTTGACTCAATGGCTAATGAGGAAGACTTGGGCTTCTACTATGAGCTGATCAGCCAGCTGGGTATTGAGCATGATCTCGATCCATTACAAATCGCAGCTGCTTTAGCGGCAAAGCTTCAAGGAGATAATCCATTCTTATTGGATGAATCAGCACATAAGCAGCCAAAGCAAAAAGAATCTAAGTTTAAGGATGATCGCCCACCGCGTGATCGTTCAACTGAAGGTACTAAGGTGCCGGTTGAACTTGAGGCTTTGCCTTTAAAAGACGAGCCTGAAGTGGATATGGAGCGTTTCCGTATTGAGGTAGGCTATAACCACGGTGTTAAGCCAAAGAATATCGTTGGTGCGATCGCTAACGAAGCGGATGTTGAAAGTAAGTACATCGGCCACATCGAAATTTTCGACAACTTTACGGTGGTTGACCTGCCTGCAGGTATGCCAAAAGAAACCTTGAAGCATATGCAGAAGGTTTGGGTATGTCGTCGTCAGTTGATGTTGGCACCACTAACTGATGAGAACTTGGTTGATACCGAGGTTGATCAGGGTGGTTCTTCTCGTCCACCGTCAGGCATTCCACGTAAAGATTTCTCTCATCGCGGCAAACGTGATGGTAAAGGCGGAAAGCCTGGTAAGCGTCGCGGTCCAAGCAAAGGCGCTAATCCGAGAGCAGGTAAGCCTAAGGGTGGAAAAAAGCCACGCCGCAGTAACTCAGGCGAGTAATTAAAGCGTGCCTGCGAGTTTTCGCAGGCATTCTAAATACGCTTGCTCATCTGGTGTTTGGTTGGCGCGCTGCGCTTCCCATAACACCAAGCCTAAACACTCCATCATTTGATGCTCAGCTTCATGTGCATCACCTGCCTTTAGGGTGATGCTTTGATGTAGTGCGCGTATGCCGGTTGGGCGATCACTCCCCAGCTGCTCTGCTAGCGTGATATGCATGCCCATGTGTAGGAATGGATTGGTTTCACCATCGGCGATATGAAAATCTTTATCTAAGTTATCTTCTTTTAAGATGGCGTGATATTCAGGGTGTTGCTGAATCACTTGGGCAACGATCAATTCAATGCCCGCCAATAATTCACCTTGTTGTTGTTTCTGCCAGCAGTCGAGGTAAAAGCGGCGTAGTTGATCACGATTCTGTCCAAACATATCAGTCGCTCGTCTTCTGTTTGAATTCACAAAGGTCTTCAATCAGACAGGCGCCACAACGGGGTTTGCGAGCAACGCAGGTATATCGACCTAATAGAATCAGCCAGTGGTGTGCATCAACAAGGAATTCCTTCGGGATGAGGCGGACAAGTCGTTTTTCGACTTCCAGTACGTTTTTGCCTGGCGCAATTTTTGTTCGATTGGATACGCGAAAGATGTGCGTATCGACGGCCATCGTGGGATGACCAAATGCTGTGTTTAAAACTACGTTGGCGGTTTTTCGTCCAACACCGGGTAGTGCCTCGAGAGCTTCACGTGATTCAGGAATCTCAGCGTTATGCTGATCGATGAGGATCTTACAGGTTGCGATAACGTTCTTCGCTTTACTGTTATAGAGGCCAATGGTTTTGATGTATTTGCTTAAGCCGGCAACGCCCAGCGCATGAATGGTTTCAGGGGTGTTGGCAACAGGAAAGAGTTTATCTGTCGCTTTGTTAACCCCGACATCTGTGGCTTGGGCTGACAAGATGACAGCAATCAATAATTCAAATGGATTGCTGTAGTTGAGTTCGGTAGTGGGGTGCGGATTATCCGCACGCAAGCGCTCAAAGATTTCTTGGCGCTTTTCTTTGTTCATGACTCAGTGGCAGTAGCTTCAGTGACTTTGACCGCAGGTTTCTTGGACAAGCGTTGATCAATTACGTTTTTAATCGCGATTAAAAAGCCAAGGCCTAAGAACGCACCTGGCGGCAAGATGGCCAATAAAATACCTTCGTAGTTATCGCCAAAGTGCATGGTCCAGTTGAGTGCTGATTCACCAAACATTAGATGTGCGCCATCGAACAGGGTGCCTTGACCAATGAATTCACGCAGTGCTCCAAGCACTACAAGTGCCGCGGTAAAGCCTATACCCATGGCAAGAGCATCAACCGCTGAAGCCATCACTGGGTTGCGTGAAGCAAAAGCTTCCGCGCGGCCAATGATTGCGCAGTTGGTAACAATCAATGGAATAAAAATGCCAAGAACGGTGTAAAGCCCGTGGAAGTAGGCATTCATGGTGAGTTCAACCGCAGTCACAAATGAAGCGATAATTAACACAAACACAGGTAAGCGGATTTCGGTGCGCACCCAGTTGCGAATAATCGATACGCTGACATTTGATAGCAGCAGCACTAATGTTGTCGCGATTCCCAGGCCAAGGCCATTGATCAGCGTATTGGTGACTGCCAATAGAGGGCATAGACCCAGTAAGGCTACTAAGGCTTGGTTGTTGCGCCAGAGTCCATCAAGGGTGATGGCTTTGTAATCGATGCCACTCATGAGTCTGGCTCCATGGTGTGAAGTTTCTCTTTATTGAGTTGGTGGTACTGCAAGGTGTTTTTAACCGCTTTAACCACTGCGCGTGGTGTGATGGTTGCGCCGGTAAATTGATCAAAGTCACCGCCATCACGTTTCACGGCCCATTTCTCAGATCGAGGTGAGGTTAAAGAGGTGCCATCAAAACTTTTGATCCAGTCGCTTCGACGCGTTTCGATCTTGTCGCCAAGGCCTGGTGTCTCTTTATGTTGCAGAACGCGTACGCCGGTGACTTGGTTGTTCTCATTGATCGCAATCGTGAGCAAGATGTCACCTGAGTAGCCATCGGCAGTCACTGGGCTGTAGATAAGGCCGGTAGGTGTTTGTTCTAAGGTGGCGCGATAAACCTTCACTTCATCATCGCCGAGCTCATCGTCTTTAATTGACACGACATCATCAATCACAATGTTGTCATGTTGAGCCTCGGGGAAAACGTCGTTGATTTGACGACGTAAGGTTTCGCGTTGGTTTTGAAGTATCTGTTCGTGAGTCGATTCGTAGCTAAAACCGACTAAGCTACTACCCAAAATCGCAAACGCCGCAAGAATGATCGCTGAGATGAATGCCGGCGCATAATTTTTGATCATTTGCTTGGGCATTAACGCTCTCCACCGAAGACGCGTGGTTGCGTGTAATAGTCGATTGTAGGTGCTGCCATATTGAGAAGCAGGACAGAGAAAGCGACTGCATCTGGATATCCGCCCCAGGTGCGGATAATGACGATAAAGAAGCCAATCAAAGCACCAAAAATCAGTTGGCCTTTTGGCGTGGTGCTGGCACTCACAGGGTCTGTTGCAATGAAGAAAGCCCCAAGCATTACAGCACCGCTAAAGAGGTGAAATAGTGGGCTTGCGAATTGGTTGCTATCAATTAACCAAAGCACGCCACTGACCATGGTAACGCTCGCTAATAGGCTTAGAGGGATGCGCCAGCTCATGATGCCTTTCAAGATCAAGAAGGCGCCGCCTGCCAGATAAGCTAACGATACCCACGCCCAACCTGAAATGATCAAGGCTGACCAACTGCCATCTGGATGGAGTTCGCTCAACATACTGTGTTGAAGCAAACCTTCACGCACCTCTGATAACGGTGTGGCGCCTGTCATACTGTCCCATGCCATAGCGGCTGGCATCACGCCATCAACAGCAAGCTGCCACGCTTGAGTGATATCCAAATTCGATGCAGCACTCTGAGGCTGAATCCATTGGCTCATTGAAGCGGGGAAAGAGATCAACAGCAGGGCGTAACCCAACATGGCTGGATTGAAAGGATTGTTACCAATTCCGCCAAACAACTGTTTACCAACAACAATGGCAAAGATGGTTCCCAGTGCAACCTGCCATGCCGGCATGAGGGGCGGCAGCGCTAAGGCAAGTAATACAGCCGTTAACACAGCGCTAAGATCGGTGACGGCAACAACAGGATTGCGGCCTCTAAAGCGTAGAAACACCCATTCGCTGAGTAACGCGCTGATAATGGCGATGCCCAAGTTAATAAGCACACCATTACCCAAAAGCCATACCAACGCAGCGATACCTGGTAACAGTGTAAGTAGAACAGTCGCCATGATGCGCTGAACCGAATTGCTGTCATGTTGGTGCGGAGAGCTGATCATGCTGCTCATGATGATTTTTCCTCAGCCGCTTGCGCTGCTTTCTTTGCGGCAACCCGTTTCATGGCGGCTTCAATAGCGGCTTTCTTGGGGTCATCACCTTTGGCTTTCGGTTTGTTCTCGAGTACTTCTTTTTTCTTGCGAAGACGCGCTTTGCGTTCCGCTTCCAGTCGCGCAAGACGAGCGTCTCTGAATTCATGTCGTCGACGCGCAAGATCCGATTGTTGTTTCTCGCGTTCGCTTGCCCAGATCTCAGTCTTGGCAAAACGGTAGTACTGTACCAACGGTATCTTGGATGGACAGACATGTGCGCAACAGCCGCACTCAATACAATCAAACAGATGATGATCTTGTGCTTGATCAAAGTTGTGTGATTTTGCGTACCAATACAGTTGTTGTGGTAACAGAAGAGCAGGGCATACTTTTACGCATTCGCCACAGCGAATACAGGGTTGCGGCTCTTGGGTTGGCTCCACTTCATGTAAGCTCAGTACGCAGTTGCTACCTTTGGCGATCGGACGGTCGATGTCCGGCAAGCTAAAGCCCATCATCGGTCCACCCATGAGTGTGCGTTGGCAAGCTTTAGCAAAGCCACTGTGATGTTCAATAAGTTCATGAATGGATGTGCCAATTAATGCGCGAACATTTTGAGGCTTGGCGAGTGCATCACCTGTGAGGGTGACAATGCGATCGATAAAGGGTTTGCCTTCAAGTACAGCCTCCGCAACGGCAACACAGGTGCCTACGTTCTGGCACAAGATGCCTACATCAAGGGGTAAGCCTTGCGAAGGCACTTCAATGCCAGTGAGTAAGTGGATTAGCTGTTTTTCACCACCACTCGGGTATTTGTTAGGTACAACAATGATTTCAATGTCTGTGTTGTTGATTGCATGATTCAACGCTTCAATTGCTTGCGGCTTATTTTCTTCAATCCCGATAAGGATCTTTTTGGCGCCCACAATGTGCTGCAAGATTTTTGCACCGGTTACAATTTTTTCTGGATCGGTACGCATCAGCATGTCATCGCAGGTGATGTAAGGCTCGCACTCAGAGGCATTTAAAATCAGTGTATTAACCGGCTTATTTTGCGTATTGGTTTTAACTGCAGTTGGGAATACAGCGCCACCAAGGCCGACGATGCCGCTTTGACGTAAGCGATCACGAATTAATTGTGGCTCGGTTGATTCCCAATCGAGGATAGATTCCGGAAGATTGGTCCATGTGTCGTTACCATCAC
>OCRG01000048.1_pt1 | contig 17381 bp, 17 predicted proteins | sample 1535071 | NCBI WGS metagenome assembly OCRG01 (sample SAMEA3275605, study PRJEB22092) | marine metagenome | biome: ENVO:00000447; feature: ENVO:00002042; material: seawater | collected 2014-06-22T16:30:00+00 | depth 0 m
TAGTCTATGTTGGCACTTGCCAACTGCTTTATAAGCTAAGCGAGCAAACGCGAGAGTTTGGCCAGTTCTTTACCGCCAGCATCAACGAGCGACTCAAACAAGGTGTTGCTGCACTGACTTTAGAATCGCCCACTGAAGCATTGAATCATCAGCGTGTTAGCGATCTCATCCGCATGAAGCCCGTCTGTATTGATGGCAAGCAGAGTATTCAAACCACTGCACAAATCATGAGCGAAAAGCGCGTTGGCTCAATGATCATCACATTGGATAAACAACTTGCCGGTCTTGTCACCGATCGTGATATCCGGGAACGCTGTGTTGCTAATGGCATTGCTATCACTGACCCGATCAGCAGCATCATGTCAGCCAAACCTCATACCATTACACCCAATACAACCATCAGTGATGCTTTGTTAGTCATGACGCAATTAGGCATCCATCACTTGCCCGTTATGGATGATGGCCAAGTCGTTGGCATGTTCACCTCAACCGACATCGTAAAGAACCAAGGCGGTAGCGCAGCTTATTTAACCTCTGAGATATCTCGTGCCTCGAACGTAGATGACCTGATAAATACCAGCCAACGTATTCCTTTACTGCATCATCAGTTAGTCAGCAGTGGCGCTAGCGTTGAACAAATTGGCAAAACGCTCTCGCACATGACCGATGCCATTACGGCACGGCTTATCAAGTTAGCAGAAGATGAATTAGGCCCCGCACCGGTTCCGTTTGTCTGGCTTGCGGGCGGCTCACAAGGTCGACTCGAGCAAAGCTCACATTCCGATCAAGATAATGCGCTTCTTATTGATAACAGTATGCGACCAGAGCATGACGCCTACTTCGCCACACTCGCTAAACGTGTTACTGATGGCCTCAACCTCTGTGGTTATATTTACTGCCCGGGTAACGCTATGGCGAGCAACCCTGATTGGCGCCAACCTGTCAGCGGATGGACAAATCATTTCACCAAGTGGATTCGAACCCCAGAGCCCATGGCCTTAATGCTATCGAGCATCTGGTTTGATCTTCGCCCCGTTTATGGTGACTTCAGTCTCTTTGAACAATTGCAACGCAATGTTGTTAGCTTGGCGAAAAACAACAAGATCTTCTTAACCTACATGATGGCGAATGCCGCAACACATCGCCCACCACTGGGTTTCTTCCGTCAGTTTGTGCTGGTACATGACGGCCAACACAATGACACGCTCGATCTCAAACACACGGGCATTGTGCCGGTGACCGACATTGCCCGCATGCTGGCACTCAGTGGCGGTATCACGGCAGTGAATACGCTCGAGCGTCTACGTGAAGCCGCGAAAGCCAAACTGATTTCTGAAGAGATGGCAGAGAACCTTGAAGATGCGCTGACCTTAATTGCTGGTCTGCGAGTACGGCATCAATCTGCGCAGATCGCTGCAGGCGAGAAAGCCGACAACTTCCTCGACCCAGATGATCTGTCGGGTCTAGAGCGCTCGCATCTCAAACAAGCTTTCCAAGTCATCAAGATGCAGCAAGACATCATGATCAAGCGCTTCGGGGCTGACAACCTACGATGAGCTGGCTTGATCGCTACCGCTCGCTGGAATGGCGCCATCAAGCCGCTGCGAATAAGGCCGTGGCAGGACCCATTCGAGATTTTTACGCCACGCCTCCGGTGAGCAAAAACAAACTGCTCGATGAGGTACCGATAGTCGCCTTGGATTTTGAAACCACTGGACTGAATGCAGAGAAAGATCAAATCATCAGCCTGGGTTTGATTGAAATGCAGCATCGAAAGATCCGACTTAATACTGCTTGGCATCAACTTGTTCGAACAGATAAAGAACTTCCCAGCGAATCGGTCGTGATTCACAACATCACCGACGATGAATTACGCAAAGGCCAAAGTCTCACGCATGTGCTTCCACAGCTGCTCAAGCGCCTTGCAGGTAAGGTGATGCTGGTTCACTACCAAGGTGTCGAACAACAATTTCTGGATGCCGCCTGTCGGCGCGTCTACGGCACCCCCTTTGTGATGCCGATTATCGACACATTGCAGCTCGGGCAACGTCTCTTTGAGCTGCGCAACCACACCATCCAAGCGACCGATTTACGCCTATTCAACCTCAGACCACGGTACAATTTGCCTCGCTATCGTGCGCACAACGCATTAACCGATGCGATGGCCACTGCTGAGCTATTGCTCGCCTTGTCTGACGACATAGCGCCAAAGCGCGATGCACCCTTGAAGCGTTTTTTGAGTCAATAAGAATGAAAAAGAAACTCCACAAAACCCTCCTCGCCCTACTGATCGTTTTCGTTCCACCCTACTTCCTGCTCTTCACCGAGGAAGGTAATCGAGTCTCAGATAACGCAGTGTTGTGGCTATTTGATCGCGAGGAATTCCGACTCGATCTGAATCAGGCGAGTAATACCTTTACCGAGGACGAAATCAAAAAGGTCTACGAAAAAATTGATTGGAAATGCGGTGCTGCCCAGTCTAATTTTGGCGACTACGCCTGTAATTCATTGATCGGTGCCTTCAACGAACTGCCGGCTGAGCGCGCCTTCCTCTATTTCGCTGGCAAACAGCTCAGTGCGATTCAGATTGTCTATCGCGATCATTACCATAACGCATTGATTTCACAGTTAATTGAGACCATCGGGCAACCCCTCAACGCCCTTGAAGCAACCCGAGATTCGGTACATGCTGACCCTGTCCTGCAATGGAAGGTAAATCATGGTTCAGTAATATTGAAAAAGACTATCGGCGAAGGCGACCAACCTGCTTTATTGTGGCTCGGTTCAACACAATAAGACGGCTAAATTTGCTATTTTTACGCGCCTAGCCTGAAAAAAATTTACAAAAAATACAGTCATCTACACCCTAAGGAGGCCAGAGATGTCAGAGGTTAAGACATATCCCGTTCCTGCGGACTTCGCAGCGCAAGCTAACGTATCAGCAGAACAGTACGCAGCGATGTACAAGCAGTCGATCGATGATCCGGAAGGCTTCTGGGGAGAGCAAGCTGACAACTACCTCAGCTTCTTTAAGAAGTGGGACAAAGTTCTCGACTGGTCTTACATGGAAGATGATCTCCATGTGAATTGGTTCAAAGGCGCAACACTTAACGTGTCATACAACTGCCTTGACCGCCACCTTGATACCCGTGGCGACCAAACCGCTATCTTGTGGGAAGGCGATGATCCAAACGAATCACGTAATGTGACTTATAACGAGCTACACGCAGACGTAAACAAATTCGCTAACGCACTGAAAGCGCGCGGCGTAAAGAAAGGCGACCGCGTCTCTATCTACATGCCCATGATTCCAGAGGCTGTGGTTGCGATGCTGGCGTGTACCCGTATCGGTGCCGTTCACTCAATCGTATTCAGCGCCTTCTCACCTGATGCACTGGCTAGCCGTATTCAAGACTCAGACTGCCAAGTAGTCATTACTGCTGATGTCTCTGTGCGTACCGGTAAAGCACTGCCACTCAAGGCAAATGCAGACAAAGCGATCGATCAGTGCCCTAACGTACACACTTGTTTTGTCGCCAAGCGTGGCGATGGCAGCTGTGATTGGAATGATAGTCGCGACGTTTGGATGCATGAGGCGATTGCCTCTGCGGATGCGGTTTGCGAACCAGAGCACATGGATGCAGAAGATCCGTTGTTCATCCTTTATACCTCAGGTTCCACCGGTAAGCCAAAAGGCGTGCTACACACGACCGCAGGTTATTTGCTGCAAGCTGCGATGACGCACAAAACCGTATTTGATTACAAAGACGGCGAAGTCTACTGGTGTACCGCTGATATCGGCTGGGTCACTGGTCACAGTTACATCGTCTATGGCCCATTAACCAATGGTGCTATCTCAATGATGTTCGAAGGCGTACCAACTTATCCCGATGCAGGTCGTTTCTGGCAAGCGTGTGATAAGCACAATGTTGCTTCGTTCTACACCGCACCCACTGCGATCCGTGCATTGATGGCACAAGGTAACGATCCTGTCACCTCAACTAGCCGCAAGAGCTTACGCTTGCTCGGTACCGTGGGTGAGCCAATCAACCCAGAAGCTTGGGAGTGGTATCACAAGGTGGTTGGCGAAGAGCGCTGCCCTATCGTTGATACGTGGTGGCAGACCGAGACCGGCGCACACATGCTGACCCCGCTTCCAGGTGCAACCCCATTGAAGCCTGGCTCAGCCATGCAGCCATTCTTTGGTGTTCAGCCTGTGTTGCTTGACGATCAAGGTAACGAGATCGAAGGTAATCCAGCTGAAGGTAACTTGGCGATTAAGCACCCATGGCCTTCACAGATGCGTACCGTATACGGCGATCACAAGCGTTTCTACGAAACCTACTTCGCCATGTACAAGGGTTACTACTTCACCGGCGACGGTGCACGTCGCGACGCCGATGGTCACTACTGGATTACCGGCCGTGTGGATGACGTACTCAACGTGTCAGGTCACCGTTTAGGTACTGCTGAAATCGAATCAGGCTTAGTGCTCCATGAAAACGTCGCAGAAGCGGCTGTGGTTGGCTACCCACACGAGATCACAGGTCAAGGCATCTACGCTTACGTCACGCTAATGAATGGCGTAGAACCAAGCGACGAACTCAAAGCCGAGTTAGTAGGCTTGGTACGTAAAGAGATTGGTCCGATCGCTAAGATCAACATCATCCAATGGGCACCTGGCCTACCAAAGACCCGTTCAGGCAAGATCATGCGTCGTATTCTGCGCAAGATCGCCGCAAACGAGATCGATGGTTTAGGTGATACCTCAACCTTGGCAGACCCAAGCGTTGTGGATGATCTGATCGCAAATCGCGAAAACAAATAATTGTCATTCGACATCAAACTCAGCGGGGCCAACAGGCCCCGTTTTTGATTCTAAGGAGCAGAACCATGCCATATGTGAATATCAAAATTACCGACGAAGGCGTCACCAAAGAGCAGAAACATGCACTTATCAAAGGCGCCACGCAATTGCTGGTCGATGTGCTGAATAAGAACCCAGCGACCACCGTTGTGGTTATAGACGAAGTGAACACCGACAACTGGGGGATTGGCTTTGATCAGGTAACAGAACTTAGACAAAAATAATCGTTTAATTCCTAAAATGATCAACTATCCACAACGCCACTTGTTAAGAGAGGTCCCGTAATTATCTGTATAAAACAATCCCTGAAATCACAATGAGTTGCCTTTCAGAATGGAAAAACAAACAACGCATCGACACATTGCGTTGCTAACCTTTATTGCCCACATCAACCATGAGCAATTTTCGGTGTTACATGAATAATCGATTATGTACCCATATCCACATAATCAAATTCAACCTTCATATCGGTCACATAAGGGTCGCATCCGTTTTCTTCCAAACGTTGCTGCATCCACATCTCAAAACCATCCATATCCGGAAACTGTTGAACGATATGTTGACGTTCATTTGGGAGATCACGGGTAATGGTGACTTTCACATCAGCGGAAGCCGGCATGATTAACGTAAATATGCCAAGGCAGATCAGAAGGATCACGCCTAAGGCTCTTTTAAATGTATCCATTTGATTTCCTTACAAAAATATTAAAATAGCACTTAATTAGATATTTCTAATATAGTGTAAGGAAAATACTGCGTCAATTAATTTATGTTGGTATATATAAAATTTATTTATTATTGAAACCGTTTTGTAACAAAGACTTAGATTTTTCAGTGCACAAAAAAGCCCGGCTAAACCGGGCCTTGATTCTCATTTTGCAACAGGTGCAGGTACTTGCTGCTGCGGCGCTTGTTGATAGGGATAACGCGGCGGGTAGTTATTGTTCCACCCCGGCATCATATTCATCGAAGGACCATTACCCCAACTAGGACCCCAACCACTTCCGGTACGTGGGCTCCAGCCATTACCCCAAGAAAAGGTCGAACGATCGAACTTAATGGTCTGATCACGATCGATATTCATGCCGCGATTATCACGTGGTGCCGCAGCCTGTGGCTGTTGGGCGGGAGCGGCAGCTTGTGGTGCAGGTGCGGTAGGCGCTGTTTGCGTTCCCCACTGCATCGACGGCGTAGAGCCATTCCAATTTGGTTGCGGGCCATTGCCCCAACTACGGTTGTTACCCCAACCGAATGATGGACCATTGTTCCATCCATTATTGCCATTGCCCCAGTTATTCGGACCGAATGAGGTACCTTGATCGCTCATACCAAAATTAAATGCCATAACGGGTGCTGCAATTAGCGCCATACTGGCCATCCATAACTTACGCATTCTCTGTCTCCTTATCTAAGATCAGTGCAACTTACCTGGTGCAAATCCACGATTGTTCGCACGCTGACGCCAGTAAGATGCTTCTGTTTGATTGGGTGCTAAACCACCCTCGCCCGACTCGAGCATTTCAGCCAAGGCTAACTGAGCATCAACCTTGCCCTTTTCTGCAGCCAAGCGATACCACTTTGCCGCTTCCGTGGTGTTTTTCTCTACACCTTTACCATTACGGTAAAGACGACCTAAAGCGCGTTGCGCAAAGGACATGTCATGCTTAGCGGCTTGTAGATACCATTCCACTGCAATCGCGTTGTCGACAGGGATGCCGCCGATACCTAGCTCATAAACCTGACCTAAACGTGCTTTGGCACGCTTACAATTATTTTCAGCGGCACGTTCTAACCAGTTAAGCCCCTCAACAACATTCTGATCGACACCCTCACCTTTAAGCATCAAGTTGCCCACGTAATACTGTGACACTTTATGTTCACTCTCAGCCGCCAAGATATACCAAGAGAAAGCTTCGCCTGGATCTTCGATCAAACCAAAACGACCTTTAAGGTGATTAGTACCCATACGATGCTGTGCTTCAGTAAAGCCACCACGTGCAGAACGTTCGTACCACATGATCGCCAAGTCATCGCTTTGTGGAACACCACGACCATCGGCGTACATTCGAGCAAGAACAAACTGCGCTTGCGGGTCCCCAAGATCGGCATACTTGGTGACAATATCCTCGGCTTTAGGTATCTCGCGCTCGTTTGCCATGCTTAGCGATGACATCGCTAAGGCACATAAGATCATCAAAAATCGCATCCACTCCCCCTAAGCGTTTTAAGCCTGATAGGTCTCAATAAAATGAGCCAAAGACCCAACGCTTTCGAACATCTCTGTTGTTATTTCATCATCGGCGATTGTTTTACCGACAATCGCTTCAAGACCGGCAATCACATTCACCACCGCCATCGAGTCAAACTCAGGCATGACACCCATGATTAAACTATCTGCGGTTAAAGCTGATGCAGCATCCCCCAAATTAAGGCGCTCTTGCAGCAGCGTTTTTACAACTTCAACAGTGTTGGACATACCACGATCCAAAAAAACTTCTTGCAAGCATTGTACCTCTCTAAACTGTGGCGATACAGAGAGTTAGCTGACAGCTTTTAGCGCTTCATACCAGCTATTTTCACCTTGTGGGAGCGCATCTTTGATCCATCTTTGGATATCTTCGGGGCGATCCACATCCCATGTTTTAGCCAGCTCGACATAACGCCAATCAAGTGTACGCATGGCATCCATCGTCTTCTTATATACCTGAGCATTTCCAAAGGGAAACTGCGTAAAGAGTGCAGCAGACGATTGCTTTAAACCGAGCGCAACATAGCCGCCGTCTTCAGCACCAATAATCACCGCATCATTATCTTCTAAGGATTGATAAAGCTGAGTAAGACGATCTGACGTGAGGGTAAGACAGTCGGTACCAGTTAACACCACACTTTGCGCTTGGCTTAGCTGGTCAGTCGCCGCGTGTAACATACGCTCACCCAAGTCGGCACCTTGCTGATGAACAACCTCAATCGACAGTTGCTGACAAAGCTCAGTTAACCAAACTGGCGCCTGACCTTTTAAAGCGAGTACTACAGGTGATAGCTGCATGGCTACGCGTTGCTCAAGGGCAAGGCGTATCGAGGCAATATGAAAATCTAAAGCCCCCTGCTCACCCAGCAAGGGGATTAAGCGTGTTTTCACCCTACCCAGTACCGGCGCTTTAGCAAAAACAAGCAGTCGCGAATCAGGGAAACGCACTAGCGATACCACTGACGCAATCGAGCAGGTGAAACACCTACGACATACGCTAAACGCAGCCACCACATCAGTACGATTGTTTTCAGCACGCCACGCTGCTGCCAACGTCTGGCAGAGGTAATCAAAGACAAGGCACTGCAATTCACTGGCATGACCTTGCGTAAGCGTTTTGAAAGCGCAACATCTTCCATCAAAGGCAACTCAGGATAACCGCCAAGCTCAGCAAACAATCGACGATCAACAAACAACCCTTGGTCACCGGTAGCCACCGAGGTAACACATGAGCGTGCATTCATCAGGCGCTCAATCACACGAAATATCAATCGCGCATCATCTAATCTAACGGTAAAGCGCCCCCACACTGATGAACTTTGGGTAATCTCATCGACGTAGGCGTTAAGTGGCTGGCTTAGCTGCGTATCAGCATGTAAAAACCAAAGCCAATCACCGTTTGCTGCTGCAGCACCTGCATTCATTTGAACTGCACGCCCCGTCGAGCTGTAAACAAGTTTGGCATGAACGCTAGCACGCTGAACGGTTTGGTCATCACTCCCGCCATCAACCACAATCAGCTCAACATTCTCATCGGATAGCTGCGCGAGCAAGGATTCGATATGTGAGGCTTCGTTTAAAGTGGGAATAACGATTGATAGCTTCATCAATCACTCAAAGCGCCGCCGCAACTACTGCCCTGACCGGCTGTACACCCGTAACAATGATCAGCGATTGCAATTGGTGAATCGTGTAACTGATCTAAACGAATGTCTCGTAGATGGCGTTTCGTTTGTGCCGCAAGTGGAAGGTCTAGCATTTGATTGAAATCGCAGTCATACACATAACCTTGCCAATCAACACTGATCAAGTTACGACACATGACCGCCTCTAAATTAGCATCCTGATGTGCCATCTTGAGTGTATCGAGATAGCTCTCAAACTCCCCTTTAGACGCCAACATACTGCCAAAGCGCTGAATCGGCATATTGGCGATCGTCAGCAATTGAGTGAACTCAATAGCATGCTCAGCGAGCTTTTCACGGTAGTCTTTTTCAAGTGCCGCTTGTGGCGGTGGTAAATGCGCACCTATCGGGTTGTAGACCAAACTCAATGTCAGGTCGCTGTTTGGCTTGCCATAGCCTAGCGAGTTAAGTTTTTGCAGCCCGATCATGCTGCCATCAAAGACTCCCTTTCCGCGCTGTGTATCGACGTTCTCTTGCAAGTAACACGGCAAAGATGCCACCACCTGCACTTTTTGTTCGGCCAAGAATTCAGCCAAGTCTTCATACCCTGGCTCGCTTAAAATAGTGAGGTTGCAACGATCTAGCACCGTCACGCCCAGTCCACGGGCATAGCTCACAAGCTCACGAAAATGCGGATTCATCTCTGGCGCACCACCAGTAAGGTCCAGCGTTTGAATGCCAGGGCGATTCAGTGCAGCTTTCACAACCTCAATCGTTTCAGCTGTCATCAACTCGGTGCGCTTAGGCCCCGCATTCACATGGCAATGCTGACACTGCTGATTGCATAAGTAGCCCAAATTGACCTGCAAGGTCGTCAACCCACTACGCTGAATAGCAGGAAAGGTTCCGGGGAATAATCGGTCGCGGGTATCAAGCATCGATCTACAACTAACTCAGTGACAAATATCGAGGGATTCAACCTCGGCTAATGAATTTACGCTTAAAGGATGTGCATCATACCCGCTGAGCTGACGAACGAACTCAACGGCATAATTGGCATGATCCACACACAAGCGCCAAGCCTTATCATCTTTATAAAGAATCGCTTGCTCGTTTTGGGTGAGATAACACACATCATCCAACACATCGCGCGCCACAACCGAGCCATCAGTTAGTGTGTAAAGACCATTCTGATGGCTCGCAATATTCACACGATAGGCTTCTACTGATGTCTCAGCAGACACTTGGCTCAGCAGTAAAAGTAACAGTGTGAAACTAGCAATGCGCATAGGCATAACTATACACACTCGCTTCAATTCAAAACCCCCCGCAACCCTTGTCCTCATTTGATCTAAATAGAAGTATAAGCGATCATTCTTTTATGCCCCCGTAGCTCAGTTGGATAGAGCAACCGCCTCCTAAGCGGTAGGTCGGACGTTCGAATCGTCTCGAGGGCACCATTTTCAAAGGCATTAACTATGGCAGAGCTAGAAAGCACCTTAACTTGCCCAGAATGCGGCAAGAGCAAAAAAGAACAGATGCCGACTGATGCCTGCATGTGGTTTTATGAGTGCACCTTTTGCGGCACCCTATTAAAACCATTGAAAGGGGACTGCTGCGTTTTCTGCTCTTATGGCGATGTGCCATGTCCCCCAATTCAAGAAGACAACAACACTTGTTGCGGACAATAAAAAAGCGGCCAACGGCCGCTTTATTTTTTGCCTTCCCCTAGGCCACATCCATCATCATGTCATCACCAAACTCTTTGGCCGCGAGCGTTGCATCAACATCGGCCTGCAGCTCCGAGATGCGTTTGTTCAACACCGCGAGGATCGCGTCGCGCGTTTTGGTGTGACTAATATTCATTTCAGCCATTTCGATGCAATGCTTGGCTGCTTCTAGCTCTTCGAGCAATTCTTCTTTTAAAAACATAACCGAATCTCCTTAGGTGCACTTTAGTGGCGTTATCGCGTCACAACTTAAGCGTAGACCTTAAGGCTAAGTCTGCTTTTATCAAAAACTAGGACAGGCGTAATTCTTAGTAAAAATTCAGCTAAAAAATTTAGTGCCATTTTTTAATAAAAGCCCCTTGAAACAGTGACTCTGAGCCTGATAGTTTGGCGGAATCAATAACTCATAATTTATAATTACAGAAATGTCCACTTACGCCAAACTCGTTAGATTGCTTTGGGATGCCACTAAAGAGCTCAATCTTCAGTCCCTCACCGAATCCGATCGGATGATTTATATGCTGCTGGTAGAGACCTCAAAAAAGGGACTGACTAAAGTCACTTATGATGAATTGAACGAGTTAATCAGCGAGGAAGGTTTAGTCATTTCTCGCGCTCAGTTTTATAAAAGCTTGCGTGCCTTGGAGTCGCTCGAACTGATCTCGCGCAGTGGCACCCCTCGAAGCGCGACTTATCAAATCAGCACGCGCTCAGTTAATTAAAACGCGTAAAAAAATATTTTTGTTTAGCGCTGAAAATCTATTGACCGTTTTTTTCGCGCGGACGTACATTAATGCCGCTTTTTGTTGATAGCCTAGCGATCACTCGCTAATCCAAACTGCACCACTTTTGAGTGGTGCAGTTTTTTTCGCCTTGAATTCCTTAAGTGCTAAAGTTATGTCACTGTTTTTCCCATCAAGAGATCAGCCCATGTTTGGTTTCAATTTCGACAGCATCCCTGAAGAGACTCTGATTCGTTTAGGTGAGACCGGTATCGTCATCGGCATCTTGGTGGTACTTAGCTGGGCACTTCCCCGCTTTATCAAATCTCGTGCTGCACTGATGCAGCGCAAATTCAAGATGGATGAGATCGTCACTGACTTCCTCGCAACTTCAGTTAAGCTCTTTATCTACGCTTTCATTATTATTGGCGTGCTCAGTGCAGCAGGTGTAGATACCTCTGCGCTTATCGCTGCTGTCGGTGCAATTGGCTTAGCCATTGGTCTTGCGCTTAAAGACTCACTAAGCGCGTTAGCTTCAGGCATTTTGATTGCAATCAATCACCTCTTCCGTAAAGGCGACCATATTGAAGTGGGCGATGTCGCAGGTTATGTCGAAAAGATTGGTCTATTTACCACGACCGTCAAAACTTTCGACAACCGCCGTGTAACGCTACCTAACAGCACGGTATTTGGCTCCAACATGATTAATTACTCGGTATTCGATAAGCGTCGCCTCGACCTCATCGTGTCAATCGCTTACGAAGATGACCTTGATACCGCAAAAGCTGTTATCGAAAAGGTACTTGATAACTCTCAGCGGGTAATCTCGAATGAAGGCTATTTGGTTGGTGTCGAAAGCTTTGGTGAATATGGTGTAAATATCTTGGTGCGTTTCTGGGTTGAACAAGGCACCGTTAAAGCCTCAACACTCGAAGTACTCGAAGACATCAAGAAAGCCTTTGACGCCTCGAGCATCACTATTCCTTACCCCCGTGTTGATTTAGTCGGCTTTGCTGAATACGTGCAAGCCTTAAATCAAAACCAAAGTGAGCTTGAGCGCGCACCGGAAAAAGTCATTCATTCTCGGACCACGCCGCTCGAGGATTAAACTTCTCTTTGCCCATTTCTATGGTCTGACATCACGTTAGCCATCAATCAGGGGGATTCATGGAAATCTGGGAAATCGTTGTACTAAGTTTAGTCGGTATCGTTGCCGGTTGGCTGAATGTTTTAGCCGGTGGTGGCTCAATGCTCACCGTGCCCATCATGATCTTCATGGGTATGCCTGGACCCGTAGCAAATGGCACCAACCGTTTAGCAATCATTCTGCAAAACATCACTGCAGTGGCCACCTTTGCGAAAAAAGGTTTCCATAACGTTAAGCTCAGCCTGTCACTCTCCGTGGCTGCCTCGATTGGCGCGGTCTTTGGTGCACAAGTTGGCGTGTCGCTCGATGGCGAATGGTTTAATCGCATTCTGGCGATCATCATGGCCGGCATGATGATCATCATGTGGAAAGGTAACTTCGGCAAAGGCGACAAAAAACAAGGTGGCGAAGAACCTCAACGCCTCGTGCTAGGTCACATCTTGATGATTGGCGCTGGCTTCTGGGGTGGCTTTATTCAAATCGGTGTTGGTTTCATCCTGATGCCGATTCTGCACCGCGTAATGGGCCTCAATCTTGTTCTGACGAACGTTCATAAGGTGTTTGTGATCCTGATCTACACCTTTGTTGCATTAGCTGTCTTTGCCAGCCAGTTACAGCTTGAATGGTTTGTTGGACTATCGTTAGCGCTGGGTAATGCTGTTGGCGGTTATTTGGGTGCCCAAACCACTATCACGAAAGGTGAAAACTGGATTCGATGGACACTTAACATCGCCCTAGTCGCCTTTATCATTAAGCTATTGTTTTTCTGATACATCTGAGCGGTAATAACGCTATCTAAACGCGCTATCGCGGAGAAATTATGTTGTCCTCAAAACGCTTCCAACTTGGAGCGGTATTGATTACGGTTTTTGTTGTTTTGACTTACTGGGTCATGCAGACAGAGCCGCCAAAGAAAAAGCCAAAAGCTAAGCCTGTTACCCCAAGCGTTACCGCGATTAAAAACGAAGCCGGTAACCATGCTTTAGAGTTACTCGCTTATGGCAGCGTGATTCCCGCCGAGCTGATCACACTCGAAGCACAAGCAAAAGGTCAGTTAATCGCTCTGCATCGTGACTTTGAACCCGGTGGTCAGATTGCGCGTGGCGAAACACTCTATTCCATCGATGATCGGGAATATCAATTAAACGTCGATGCAGCCAATGCCGCTTTGAAAAAAGCTCAAGCTGATATCGCAATGGAAGCTGCGCAACGAAAAGTTGCCGAGAAGGATTTAGAGATTCTAAGTAAGCGCATGCAGCTATCTGACGAGTCTAAACAGTTAGCCCTGCGTCTACCGCAACAACGCCAAGCGGAAGCTGCGCTAGCAAGCGCACAACGTCAGCTTAAACAAGCGCAGCTCGATCTATCACACACCCAGCGCCAAATTGAAACGAATGTTGTGGTGGTTGAGCGGAAAAAAGTGATCGGCGATACCGTTGCTATCGGTGATGAAATTGGCAGTGTGGCGCGTGCCGATCGCTACTGGGTGGAATTACGACTACCTACCGATCGTATCGCCAAGATTCAGCCACGTACCAATGCAAAAGGCTCTCACGTTAAGCTGAAGGCTAATGGTATTGATTACCAAGGTGAACTGATTCGTATTCACCCCCAGATTGATAGTGATAGCCGACTAGCCAAAGTGATTGTTGAGATCAAAGATCCCTTAACTCAATCGAGCCGGCCGCTGTTACTAGGCACTTATGTCGAAGCCAAAATTGAGCAGCAAGCGATTATCAACGCAGTAAAACTACCTCGCGAAGCCGTAACGAGTGATAACAGGGTATGGGGAATCGATAACAATAACCTTTTACAAATAACGCCTGTGACTCTGTTAGATATGGATAATGCGCATGCTTACATTAAAGCACCCGCTGGGTTGTCCCATCTACTGACCAAGTTACCTAGCTCACTAAGCCCCGGCACCATCGTGAGTGTTAAGACTACGCCATGAGTGCTCAACGCCAAGGCATTATCGAATGGTTTGCTACCAACTCTATTGCAGCCAACTTATTAATGGCCGCTTTAGTCATGGGTGGCATCCTTGGCTTTATTGACCTTAAGCAACAATACCTACCGACATTTGAGGCGGACCAAATCACCGTATCCGTTACCTATAACGGCGCGAGTCCTGAAGAGGTCGAGAAAGGCATTATCTTGCCTGTTGAGCAAGCACTCAGCAGTATTATTGGTATTGATCAACTCACCGCTAACGCCCAAGAAGGCAAAGGTGAGGTTTTAGCTAAACTCGAGAATGACGCGGATAGACAACAACTACTTCAAGACATTCGTAATGCCGTTGCGCGTATTACGCAATTTCCGACAGAAGCAGACCAAGCCAAAGTTGCTTTAAGAGGTCATGAGTTTTCGATTATCAGCATTGGGGTTGCTGCAGACTTTTCTAAACCCGAATTATTTGCATTGAGTGAACGTATCCGCCGCGTTCTGTTAGACGTTAAAGGCGTATCTCGAGTTGAAGCAGTAGGCGCTCTTGCACCTGAGATCGGCATTGAAATAGACCCTGTTCGTTTACTCGAACAAGAACTCACTATCGCCGATATCACCAATGTGCTCAGAGAAGCGGTTCGTGATGTCCCTGGCGGCCTAGTCTCTACGCAAGATGGCGAAGTTGTCTTACGTACCTTAGGGCGTCGTGACAACGCCATCGCCTACGGTGACATCCCGATCAAAACTCGAAACGATGGCACGACTGTTTTGTTACGCGACATCGCCAAGGTCACCGATGGATTCGAGGAAAGTAAACAGATATTCCAATTTAATGGTAAGCCCGGCATGCGCTTGGATGTTTATCACGGCGAAAGCGTGCGCCCAATTGCTTTAGCAGAGCGTGTTAAAGAGAGTGTTAAGCAACTTCAAAATGACCTACCAAAAACCGTTGAACTCAGCATTCAAACAGATCGCTCTGCGCGCTTTTACGAAAGAACAAACATCTTATTAAGTAACGGCCTACAAGGTCTTGCATTAGTTGTGATTGCCCTCGGCATCTTCCTCAATGCACGACTCGCCTTCTGGGTTGCCGTTTCGATACCGGTGGTGTTCATCGGAAGCTTCACTTTCCTTCCTTTCGCCGGCGTGACACTAAACATGATCTCCATGTTTGCCTTTATTTTGGCGGTGGGCATCGTTGTTGATGATGCCATCATCGTGGGCGAACACATCTACACCAAACTACAGCAAGGGTTAAAACCGAGCGATGCTGTTCAGCAAGGTGTGCGCGAGATGTTTGTTCCTGTGATGTATGCCGTTGGCACCAACATCATCGCTTTTATTCCACTACTGCTCGTACCTGGTTCAACCGGCGAGTTCATGAAGTCATTGCCGATTGTGGCGTCCATTGTCTTCGCCATCTCTTTGGCCGAAGCGTTATTGGTACTTCCATCGCATCTCAATCACAAAATCAAAGATGGCAAAGCGAACAACTTATACGCACCTTTTGCACGGGTTAAACGATTCCATGATGCTATGACTGAAGGCTTGGATCGCTTACGTGACGTAAATTACGCAAAACAAATTCAATGGGTCATCAAAAACCGTTATTTGGTGGTGATCATTTTTGCTGGATTTTTATCTGTCATCATTGCTTGGTATGAAGCAGGACGTATCGATCTCACTTGGCGCCCTAGCATTCCGGGAAACCGTGTTGATGCTGAAATCGATATGCCTGTCGACGCCTCAGTCAAACAAACCTCAGCAACCGTCAGTAAAGTAGAAGCAGCCGGCCTTCAAGCCATCGAGAACCTTGGTGGAAAAGATTACCTAAAAAGCTGGTTTACGCGTTCTGGTTGGCGCCGTGCGAACTATGGCGATGTGAATATGTACCTCGTACCTGATGAGCAACGACCTTTCACACAAGAGGAATTCTTACGTGAATGGCGACGCGTCTTAGGTGATGTTCCCGAAGCCAAATCGATTTTCTTCGAGTACATGGTCGGCCCAGGTGGTAACAAAGAATTCTCGATCAATCTGTCGCATGTCGATACACAAATTTTGGAAAGCAGCGCGCGTGAACTGGCTGAACGCATTGGCGAACTAGAAGGCGTTACCGACGTCAACGATGGCATTGGCCAAGGTAAAAGTCAGTGGGTATTTAACTTAAGCCCAGTAGGTCGCGCTCTTGGTCTTACTGAACAATCATTGGGCCAACAACTCCGTGATAGCTACTACGGCGCAGAGGTCGAAAGCCTTTTACGTAACGGTAAAGAGGTCAAAGTGATGGTGAGGCTCTCTGAGAGTCATCGCCAATCCATGGCAGATCTGCGTGAGCTACTCATTCGTACGCCCAACGGTGGTCTTATCCCACTGACTGAAGCTGCCAACATCGACACCGGTCGCGCCTACAGCACCATCAAACGTGAAGATGGACGTCGTATCATTCAAATCACGGCGAGTATCGATAAAGCCAGAGCTAACTCACGTCAGATTCGAGCGCTTGTTGAAAAGACCTTTATTCCTGAGTTATCCGCAAATCATCCTGGCTTGAAATGGACCTTTGGTGGTGGCCGACGCGATCGAACAAAAACCTTCGATTACATCTTTAATGGGCTTTTATGGTCGGCAGTATTAATTTTTGCCCTGATGGCTGCACTGTTCCGTAGTTACAGCCAAGGTGTCATCGTGATGCTAACCATTCCTTTTGCGGTTGCGGGTAGCGTGCTGGGCCACATCATCATGGGGCATGGTCTTAGTTCCGTGAGCATTTACGGCATGATCGCTTTGGGTGGCTTAGTGGTTAACGGTTCCCTCGTACTCACCGTCAGGATGAATGAGCTAAAAGATTTGCCCGCAATTGAGGCGATTAAAACCGCTGCAATCAGCCGCTTCCGCCCAATTTTATTGACCACTCTCACCACCACACTTGGATTAGCGCCAATCTTGTTCGAGACCTCTATCCAAGCCAAATTCCTTATCCCAATGGCCATCGCGCTTAGCTTTGGCACCATCATGGGCTTTTTGGTGGTGCTTTATTTGATCCCCGCGATGTACGCGATCCAAACCGAGCTTCAAGAACGCTTCTTTCCTAA
>OCRG01000050.1_pt1 | contig 17162 bp, 15 predicted proteins | sample 1535071 | NCBI WGS metagenome assembly OCRG01 (sample SAMEA3275605, study PRJEB22092) | marine metagenome | biome: ENVO:00000447; feature: ENVO:00002042; material: seawater | collected 2014-06-22T16:30:00+00 | depth 0 m
TTCAACAGCTTATTCCCGAATTTCTCGGTGAGATCCTGCAGGTCCCGCCCATGTATTCAGCGTTAAAGCATGAGGGTAAACGCCTTTACGACTTAGCTCGGCAAGGCATTGAGGTAGAGCGCGAAGCGCGCCCTGTGACCATTCACTCCATCGATTTGGGTGAGTTTGCCGACGGTGAGTTTGTAATGACCGTTTGCTGCTCAAAAGGAACTTATATCCGAACCTTAGCCGAAGATATGGGCGAAAAGCTCGGTTGTGGTGCACATGTGGTGAGGTTGCGTCGAACGGGCGTTGGGCCTTATGCCAATCTGCCGCTGCATACTCTCGATGAGCTGATAGCGGTTGCTGAGCAGGGCCGAGAGGCACTAGACGCGCTACTAATACCAATTGATACCGCGCTTGAGGATTGGCCGGTGGTGAATTTGGGCGAGGATGCAGCGCATTACATCAAATTCGGTAATCCAGTCCGTGTCTCGGGGGTACCCAAAGAGGGCTGGGTGCGCCTCTATGAGGCCGATGGTGAGCATTTTATTGGTCTGGGGGAGATCGATCTGGATGGAAATGTGGCGCCGCGACGCTTGATGCTGCCACCCGAAATGAGCTAACCCCAAATAAACATTAGAAATTGCTGACATTTTTGGTGAATTACGGCACAATCTCGACCCAAATTTGATGCGGCCAATTGGCCGTTTTTTTAAACCGACCCGGACTGCCTGAACTCATTGTTGGGAGTCCTCCAGCCAAAGTGCTGCGGCAGGTCATAATGACAGGAGAAATGTCATGGCAATGAGTGCAGAGCAAAAAGCGGCTATCGTCGCTGAGTACGGTAAAAACGCACAAGATACCGGTTCAACAGAAGTACAGATCGCGCTGTTATCAGCACGTATTTTGGATCTGACTCCACACTTCCAGAATAACAAGAAAGACCACCATTCACGTCAAGGCTTGGTACGTCTGGTTAACCAACGTCGTAAATTGCTCGACTACCTGAAGGGCAAGAACGTTGAAGGTTACCGTGACCTTATCAAGCGTTTAGGTCTGCGTCGTTAATCGCAGGCAAAGCAAGTAAGTAACACTAGAGGATCTCGAGTGAACCCGATTAAGAAAGAATTCCAATACGGTAATCACAAAGTAGTATTGGAGACGGGCGAGATTGCTCGTCAGGCAGACGCAGCAATCATGATCAACATGGACGGCACTGTCGTTCAAGTAACAGTCGTTAGTGAAAAAGGCGAGGGCATGGCTCGCGACTTCTTCCCAATGACTGTGGACTATCAAGAAAAGACGTATGCGGCAGGCGTTATCCCAGGTGGTTTCTTCCGTCGTGAAGGTCGTCCATCTGAGAAAGAGATCCTGACAGCGCGTTTGATTGACCGTCCTGTTCGTCCTCTGTTCCCAAAGGCGTTCACTAAAGAAGTTCAGATTATCTGTACGGTGATGTCGCTGAACCCAGCGGTTGACCCTGAGATCCCATCATTGATCGGTGTGTCAGCAGCTTTAGCTGTCTCTGGCTTGCCATTTGATGGCCCGATTGGCGCAGCTCGTGTAGGTTATAAAAACGGCCAGTATCTATTGAACCAAGACAAGACCGGTCTTTGCGAAAGCAGCGATTTGGACTTGGTTGTTTCAGGTACCGCTGATGCGGTTCTGATGGTTGAATCAGAAGCGCGTGAGCTTTCTGAAGAAGTGATGCTAGGTGCGGTTCTGTTTGGTCACGAGCAGATGCAAGTCGTTATCAACGCAATCAAAGAGCTCGCAGCTGAAGTGAACAAGCCTGTTCAAGAAGTCGCTGAAGTGCCTGTGAATGAAGCACTGGTTGCAGCAGTTGATGCAGCCTGTGGTGACGCATTGCGCGCGGCTTACCAAACTGCAGATAAGATGGATCGCTATGCAGCGATTGATGCAGCGAAAGCAGCAGCTAAAGAAGCATTGTGCGGCGGTGACGAGCCTCAGTTCGAAGCAGACGATGTGTCTAACACCATCGAGAAGCTGAAGAAGAAGATTGTTCGTAGCCGTATCTTGGAAGGCGAGCCTCGTATCGACGGTCGTGACACCAAGACAGTTCGTCCTATCACTATTCGTACTGGCGTATTGCCACGTACTCACGGTTCAGCGTTGTTCACCCGTGGTGAAACTCAAGCGTTGGTTGTAACTACCTTGGGTACTGAGCGTGACGCACAGATCATTGATGATTTGGCAGGCTCCTACAAGGATCCATTCATGTTCCACTACAACTTCCCTCCATTCTCAGTTGGTGAGATGGGTCGTGTGGGTAGCCCTAAGCGTCGTGAGATTGGTCACGGTCGTTTGGCTAAGCGTGGTGTATTGGCATGTATGCCGACGCTTGAAGAGTTCCCATACTCAATCCGTGTGGTTTCAGAGATCACTGAATCTAATGGTTCGTCATCTATGGCTTCTGTGTGTGGCGCGAGCTTGGCACTGATGGACGCAGGTGTAACTGTTAAGGCACCGGTTGCTGGTGTTGCGATGGGTCTGATCAAAGAAGGCGACGCATTTGCTGTATTGACCGATATCCTAGGTGACGAAGATCACTTGGGTGATATGGACTTTAAAGTGGCAGGTACTTCTGACGGTATCAACGCACTACAAATGGACATCAAGATCAACGGTATTACTAAAGAGATCATGGAGATCGCTTTGGAGCAAGCGAAAGCTGGCCGTATGCACATCTTAGGTGAGATGACCAAGGCTATTGCGGGTCCTCGTGAAGAGATGTCTGATTACGCTCCACGTATTGTTTCGTTCAGCATCAACCCAGATAAGATCCGTGATGTTATTGGTAAGGGTGGTGCAACGATCCGTTCTATCTGTGAAGAGACTGGCGCGACCGTTGATATCAACGATGATGGCTTGGTTAAGATCTTCTCTGTTGATAAGGCGGCGGGCGATGATGCACGTAAGCGTGTTGAGTTGATCACTGCGGACGTTGAAGTTGGCACTATCTACGAAGGTAAGGTTGCTCGCTTGATGGACTTCGGTGCATTCGTGAACATTCTTCCTGGTAAAGACGGTTTGGTTCACATCTCACAGATCTGCGAAGAGCGTGTTGAGAAGGTGAGCGATAAGCTATCTGAAGGCGATGTGGTTCAGGTGAAGGTCCTTGAGATCGATAAGCAAGGTCGTATTCGCTTGAGCATGAAAGCAGTTAACGAAACTGCTGGTGAAGAAGCAGAGTCTTAATCACCAAATTGCGGCATACTGCTGATCTAAGAGGGGCCTTTTGGCCCCTTTTTTCATTGACTTGAATGGACAGAAAACGATGAAAATCACGAACTCATTGTCGATTGTGATTCCCATGTATAAAGAGGCGGATAATGTTGCGCCTATGTTGGAGGCTGTTCATCAAGGACTGGAGAGTTATGCAGGCCCTTGGGAGCTTATCTGTGTAGACGATGGAAGCCCTGACGATACCGCCAAGCGATTAAAAGATGAATCTCGCCGTTATGGTGATCACGTTCGCATTGTTCGTTTGCGTCGTAACTTTGGTCAAACGGCTGCTATGCAAGCAGGTATAAACGCAGCGCGTGGTGAATTTATCGCAACCTTAGATGGCGATCTACAAAACGATCCGGCAGATATCCCGCGCATGATCAATGAGATGAAAGAGCGTGACCTGGATCTGCTGCAGGGTTGGCGTAAACAACGCCATGATGAATCGACCCGTAAGGCATTTTCTCGTGTAGCGAATCGACTCATTGCGAAAGTCACCGGTGTTGAGCTGCATGATTATGGTTGCAGCCTAAAAGTTTATCGAGCGGAGGTGTTAAAGCAGGTGAAGCTGTTTGGTGAGATGCACCGATTTATTCCAGTGTGGGTTGCAGGTGTCACGTCACCTTCTCGTATTGGCGAAACGGTGGTGAATCACAATGCGCGTCAGTTTGGTGAATCTAAATATGGCTTATCCCGCACCTTTAGAGTCATTGTGGATCTGTTAACGGTTTTCTTCTTCCTGAAGTACAAAGCACGCCCGGGCCACTTCTTTGGCAATATTGGTTTGATCTTTGGTGCGATCGGTGGCGCCGGAATGCTTTACCTTGGATTTGATAAATTCATCCTCGGTAATGATATTGGTGGTCGACCATTGCTCTTCGTATCGATCTTGATGGTTGTCATGTCAGTACAGATGCTGACAACAGGCATTATTTCAGAGTTGTTGAGTCGAACCTTCTTTGAGAGTGCAGGTAAAGAGGCATTCAATGTATTGAGCCAAGATGAAGGCTCAGATTGGATGACGAAAGCTTAATCAATCTCGTGCATATGAATAGGGTAGCCGCGCTCGGCATAGTAGCGATAACGCTCACGACCTAATGCTCTGACGACGTCATCTAAGCAAAGACACTCAACCAATCTTTCATGGCAGCTGAAGTTGGCTAGCACTTCATCGGTGAGATTAATCAGCACATCGGTTTGCGCTGTAGCTCGAGAAGTCTGTTGCTGAATATAAACACTTTTTTTTTGGCTAAGTGCTTTTTGTTCAACTAGCTGCGCAAGAGAAAGGCGGGTCTTGTTAGAGCCCGCCTTAAGAATATAGAAATCGATGCGTGTCACTTAAATGACGCGAGCACGTTTCATCAGGAATTCCATTAAGAGTGGGACGGGACGGCCAGTGGCACCTTTCGCGGCACCTTGTTTCCACGCAGTACCAGCGATGTCTAAGTGGGCCCACTTAAATTTTTTGGTGTAGCGCGCCAAGAAGCATGCTGCAGTAATGCTACCGGCTTTTGGGCCACCAATATTAGCCATATCAGCGAAGTTTGAATCCAGTTGGGTTTGGTACTCATCCCAAATGGGTAAGCGCCATGCGCGATCACCTGAGGATTGACCGGCTTCTAAGAGTTCATCTGCAAGCTTGTCATCATTTGCCATCAGACCACTGGCTTGATCTCCCAATGCGACGATACAGGCGCCGGTAAGGGTTGCGATATCGATAACAGCAGCAGGTTCAAAACGCTCGGTGTAAGTGAGGGCATCACATAAGATCAAGCGACCTTCTGCATCAGTGTTAAGGATCTCGATGGTCTGACCTGACATTGACGTCACAATATCGCCAGGTTTGTTGGCGTCGCCATCAGGTAGGTTTTCAGAAGAGGGGATTACGCCAACAACATTGATGGGGAGTTCAAGCTCAACACAAGCTTGCATGGCACCGAAGACACTCGCAGCACCACACATGTCGTATTTCATCTCATCCATCCCGGCGCCGGGCTTGATAGAGATGCCGCCAGCATCAAACGTTAGTCCTTTACCAACTAGAGCGATCGGCTTCTGGTTAGCTTTGCCACCCTTATATTCCATAACGATAAGCTTGGCTGGCTGACGTGAGCCGCGGGATACCGAGAGCAAAGAGCCCATGCCGAGTTTTTGCATTTGCGCTTCACTTAGGATGGTGGTTTTAAGTTTGCGTTTGCCGCGAGCTAAGTCTGATGCAGCATCTGCTAAGTAGCTAGGGGTACAAATATTGCCAGGTAGATTGCCAAGTGTTTTTGCGAGCGTCATACCGTTAGCGATTGCCAAACCTTGATCAGCGGCTTTGGATGCCGCTTTAACGTTCTTGCGCTCGTTCACAACAAAACGAAGTTTGGCGAGAGACTTGGCTAAAGATTTAGTGGATTTGCACTCATCAAAAACATAGTTTGTTTCAGAGGCTGAAATCACGGCTTCTTTTATGAAGCTGATATCTTCTCCATATGCGATGCTGACTTCAGTTGCTCCAGCAGCTTTTGCTACCTTGATGGCATTAGCTATGCCTGCTGCATATTTTTTGGCATTAAGATCAGATGCTTTACCAAGGCCCAAAATAAGAATACGTTGAGCAGAAACATTATTTATGTCAGTCAGTAATGAGCAGGTATTTGCCTCAGCGATATTTTTTAGCTTTTTAGCTGCCTTACTCAATGAGCCATTAGATTTCTGATCAATATATTGGAAAGCATAGCCTTTAGAAGACGAGAAAGCGGGGATAATGAGGCATTGAGTTTTTAAAGTATCAAGCGGTAAAAAAGTGGCAGAAACGTGCATCACAGATTCCTAAATTTACGTTGGATATTCTGACTTGAGATAGGGTAATTTTGGTAATATCACATCATCTTAAGCAGTTTTAATTTTCTGCTCAGTTTACAGAAAGGATGGCAGATTGATACCCCGTTTGACCATTTATGAGAAGGCGCTCATACGCGATATTTTTAAAGCCTTTTTGTTGGTGATGTTGATCCTGCTGATCATCGTTTTTGCGATGAAGTCCGTAAAGATTTTGAAAGAAGTCACCGAGGGGTTGTTGAGCACCCAGATTGTTGTCGAAATGATTGGGCTAGAGATGATCAAGGTCATTGGCATCATCATGCCGCCGGCCTTCTTTTTTGCCTTGTTATGGTCATTAGCAGCGTTATATCGAGATTCTGAGATTGTCGCTCTGCAAGCCAGTGGAGTTAGTTTAAAGCGTTTATTTACCTCATCTTTGTATGTTGCATTGCCGATTGCTGTTTTGTCAGCCGCACTAACGTTCGAAGCGATACCTTGGGCGCAACAAGCGAAAGAAGAGCTAAAAGCCTTTGATGAAGCACGTTCGGATATCAGCTTTGTTCAGCCGGGTAAATTTAATGAATTTCGCAATGGCGATTTGATTATCTATGCTGAGAAAGTCGATCCTGCATCGGGTCGACTGCAGCAGGTCTTTGTACAGGACCGCCAGAATGGTGAGCTAGGAGTGATTAAGTCCGAAGAGGCTTGGCAATTTATTGATGAAGAGCTTAAAGGTCGGTTTGTTGTACTGGCATCTGGCCATCGCTATGTCGGTAATCCCGGCAGCATTGAATATCAAGTTGCCTCGTTCGATGAATATATCCTGCGTCTCAATTCTGGAAGTGGACTTGTTGGCCCACAGAAAACCTCTGCGCATTCAATGTTGGAGTTGATGGCATCACCACAGCTCTCCGCTAAGGCGGAATTTGCGTATCGAGTTTCAGTGCCTTTAGGTGTCATCGTTTTTACAGTCTTGGCGTTTGTGTTATCAAAATCTGAGCCGCGAAAAGAAGTGCATGGCCGTTTAGGTTTTGCGATTTTGACTTACTTTATATTTTTTAATTTACAGCGAGTGGGTGAGCGCTGGATTGTGCAAGATGTTGTGCCACATCAGATTGGTTTGTTTTGGTTGCCTGCGTTGATGCTCGCTATTGCGGGCATCGTAATGTTTTTTGATTCCGTGAAATGGCGACAGATTCGTCAGCAATTGCTCAGTGGTATTCAGTCATGACGATCTTAGAGCGTTATGTTGCCAGAACGGTCACCCGTGCTACTTTAACGACCTTGATTGCGCTGGTGGCGCTGTTAGTACTGTTTAATTTTATTGATGAGTTTGAAGATGTTGGGCGTGGCTACGAGACGCTTGATGCCTTTATTGTGGGTAGCTTATCTGCACCGCGCTATTTATATGAGCTATTTCCCGTAGCGGTGCTAATTGGTGCGCTTTTAGCGCTCGGTGGATTGGCAAGTCACAGTGAAATAACCGCGATGCGATCCGTGGGATTTTCGAGCAATCATCTTCTTAAAGCCTTGCTCAAGATGGGCGCCGTATTGATGGCTATTGTTGCACTGATGGGTGAGTATCTTGGTCCTATCGCAGAGAACTTTGCTCAGGATTATCGTCACGCAAAACTCCATGGCACGGTTGTGATGCGGTCTCGCCATGGTTTCTGGGCGCGCGAGGGTGATTCGTTTGTGAATATCCGTCGGGTTGCCAATGGTTCGACTATTCAACAAGTTAAAATCTACGATTTTAAGAAAGATAACACGTTATCTTTGGCTACCTCTGCGAACAGTGGTGAGCATATTAATGAAGAATGGAAACTCAAAGATATCCAACAGACCGAGTTCACCGCGTTATCGCTATCGAATCGTCAATTGGAATCAGCCACATGGAAATCTCAGTTTGACCCAAGTGTTCTAGCGGTGGCAGTTGTTCGGCCTACAATGCTTTCAACAACGGAACTGATTGAATATATCGACTTTTTAGATCACAACGGGCAGAACGCCAATGAGTACGAAGTCGCTTTGTGGACTAAGTTGGCAACACCCATTGCCTCGATTGTCATGTTGGTATTGGCTGTTCCTTTTGCGCTAGGTAACCAACGTGATGCCTCGCGAGGTAAACGGATCTTTACAGGTATGATTCTTGGCGCGAGTTTTTATCTATTAAGTCGTGCCATGTCGTATGTGGCAGTCGCATACAGTGTCAGCCCTGGCTTGATGGTTATCATTCCATCACTGGTTTTCTTAGGCTCTGCGCTTTGGCTGCTTAAACGCGTGCGCTAAGTTTTCTTGCGCTTTTGCACCATGACCAATCGAGTATTCGATAGCAGGTCATGCCAGCTACGATTCTCTTTATCAAATAACACCCAAATAAAACCAAGTCCTAGTGCCAGCCATGACAGTAGGGCGGCAAGGTAACGTTTGATTGTTGCTATTCGAGAGATGGGATCACCATTTAGATCTACAACCTTGATGCGCCATGAGCGCATGCCAAGTGTCTGCCCGCCATGCATCCAAAACCACGCGAAGAAGACCCATGGGCTGAGCAAAAGATAGCTCTGCAACACAAGATAATTGCCGTCACCAACATGATCCATGAGGGCATTCCGGATAACGGCATCTAGTGTGGTTCCGATCAGCCAAATGGCAGCAATAAGCCAGAAATCATAGAAAATAGCGGCCAAAATACGCAAAAGACCCGGTCTAACGGCGTTTTCCAATTTTTCCGACATTTAGGGTAATTCCCCGGTTAACTTGGTAGGGCTCAGGATAGCCGAACTAGCTTTTGAGTTCATATGATTGCATTCCTTAAGGGAGATGACTCATGGCGCAATTGTCAGAACATTCGGATATCACACCACATGAGGTGGTGGTTTCTTGTGCTCGATTTGGCTTGTTCCGTGCATTCATGGTTCGCTTAGATGATCAGCATCTCTTTCTGAAGTCCGATCTCACGCGCTTGTGCCTTTCTGAAAAGGCAGAAATTCTTATCACGCACCAAGATGAAGGTCAGGAATGGACGGAGAAACTTTTTGTCAAAGTTCTTGAGACAGGTCCATCAGGTTCTCTCGTCGAGATTATAGAAATGGCATCCCATCAAGGAAGAGCTATTGATGGCCATGCCTTTTCATTTAATCAAACCCAACACTAAGCATATCGTTCCTTTTATAAGCTTCTGACATAATTCCTTCATGGTGCAGTCTCGTTCGTGGTTGCGAGGTTTTCTTCGTAGCTTGCCTTTGCCGATTTTTGTGTTGTTGTTTGGCCTATTGGCCGGCATCAGTGTGCTTTGGCTCGTTGATAGGCATCAGTCGGGAGCCTTGCAAGATATCTTTGACGAAACGCTTCAGACGCGTTTGGAGTCCGCATCCCGCCAAGCGCTGATCAATTTCGATGAGCATAAGCAGTCTTATGTGTATTTGATGCGCCTTTTGGCAAATCACCGACGTATGGCGACCTACATGGACCTAACGTTTTGGGGTCCTTTTACTACCGTTTTTGAAGATCGAAAAGAGTTACCGCCTTGGATGCCGCTTCAGCAGTTTTGGCGTCAGCTCGCGCAGCCAACCTATCTAATCTTGATGGACTTAGATGGCAATATGCGTGAAGGCTTCAGTCCAAAAGGTCTACCTATTCCTACTGGCTTACTAGAAGACCAGGCATTTGTCATGGCGAGTCGAGGTGAAAAATCTTTTGTGACTACCTTAGGTGGTGCGCCTTATTTTGTGGTGACTGAACCGATTTGGGATACCGGCCCAGAAATGATGGGGCACTTGGTGATGTTGCTGCGAGTCGATAGTGACTTTTTAGCAGCCTCCCAGCAGGGTGGTACCGATAACCAAGCAATTGTTGCGATAACAGAGCCCGAGGGTAAAAAACTCCTCGCTACCAGCGATACGGCACGAGTCGATGCGGGCGAAGATGTTGAAATGCTATCGCTTGAATACCTGATTACGACGCAGTCATTTACGCAGTATGACGATGCGGACTTGAACTTGTTATTCATGACACTGATGCCGCGCTCAAGCTTTTTAGCAACCTCTGAGAAGGTGATAGATCTTGAGCGTAAGCAAAGAGCAGTGGGTGCAGGCGCAATCATTGTGACCTTCATGGCGGTAGTGTTATTGATTTCAGGTCGAATCAACCGCGTTCTACGTCGCTTACAGGAATTCGCGTCACGAGCATTGGGTGATACACCTGAGAAGACGCAATCAAAAACCGGTAACCAACTTTTGATTCTGGAAGAGCGTGTCCGAGATGTTATCGATTTGGTCTTGACCGCACGTGAGCGCACGCGGACTCAACACGAAAGCCAAGTAGAGCAGCTTGAATCATTACGGGCGGCAGCTATGTCTGCTTCAGCAGATGGCATGATCACCATTGACTATGCCGGTAATGTAATCGATATGAATGCCACAGCAGAACGGCAGCTTGATAAGCGATTATCACAAGTCCTGGGATTAGAGCTTTCACGTCTTGCTTTTGATGCCTCATCAGCAAAGCGATTTAACGAGATGCTAGACAGTTATCAAGCGCCGCTTGAAAAGCTACCCATTCAGTCCGATGAGTTACAAGGCTTTCCCAAAGATGGACACTCGAGTGATTTTGAGGTCTCTCTAACGCCAGTACACCTTGAGGATGATTTGCTCTTCACTGTTACTTTGCGTGACGTGGGTGATCGTAAAGCCAGAGAGCGTGAGATTGCCGCTTTGGCAGCATTCTCAGCTGAGAGTCCTTCGCCAATTCTCCGTATTAATCAGCGCGGCGTTATCGTTTATGCCAATACCCCGAGTGAGCCCCTGCTGAAGTATTGGAACTGTCGACCTGCGCAGACCTTGCCGCTTTATTGGCGAACAATCGTGATGCGGGTGTTGGAAGAAAATACAGACTACGAAACCGAGATTGAGACATCTAATCACCGCTTTTCTTTACTAATGACCCCAGTTAAAGACGTGGAGTACGTGAATATCTATGCACGCGATATCACTGCACAGCGCTTAGCAGAAGATGAATTGCAGCGTCGTCAGGATGAATTAGTGCACGTGGCTCGTTTGAGCACGATGGGGGAAATGTCGACCGGTATTGCGCATGAACTCAATCAGCCTTTGTCAGCTATCAGTAATTTTGCAAATGGTTGTGTTAGACGTTTGAATAGTGATGTGGGCACCAAAGACGATTTGGTTAAAGCACTTGAGCAGATTGCAGCCCAATCTAAGCGCGCGGCAGAAATTATTAAGCGCTTGCGTGCATTAGTGACTAAGCAGCAAACGATTCGACAACATATCAATCTTAATGAGATTGTTGATGAGGTCTGTGAGCTTGTGGCGCACGATATTCGTAAAGACAAAATCTCGTTAGAGAAAAAGCTGATTGGTCAGCCGTTATGGGTCGATGTTGATACGGTTCAAATCGAGCAAGTCCTGATTAATCTGGTTCGAAATGCAATTGATGCGATGCAGGTTTGTGTTCAGAGTGAACGTCGGTTACTGATTGAAACGAGTTTTACAGAAGATGATCGTGCGCAAATTCGAATTAAAGATGATGGCGCAGGTATTCCAGAAGAGCAGCTGATTAAACTGTTTGATGCTTTCTACACAACTAAAGAGCATGGCATGGGCATGGGACTTGCGATTACCAAGACCATCGTGGAAGAGCACTCTGGTAAGATTTATGCAAATTCTAAAGTGGGCAAGGGCAGTACGTTTTACGTAGAGCTGCCGTTAAGTTCAGATAACAAAGTGGACGAGGAATAAACATGGAAGCACAAGCGAATACCGCAACCAGTATTTGGGTAGTGGACGATGATGAGGCAATGCGAAGCTCATTGCAGTGGTTGATCGAATCGGTCGGAATGAATGTTCAGGCGTATACCTCAGCAGATGAATTTTTAGCTTCTCATTACCCAGGTCGTCATGGCGTTTTATTGTTGGATGTTCGCATGCCGGGTATGAGTGGTCTTGAATTACTAGAGCAGCTAACGAAAGAGCAAATGGTACCGCCGACGATTATTATTACTGGTCATGGTGATGTGCCTATGGCGGTACGTGCAATGAAGCAGGGTGCCATCGACTTTATTGAAAAGCCTTTCAATGACGAGGTGCTACTTGATGCAATACGTCGTGCAGTGAACTCTGCAGAGCAGCAACGCTCCAGTAAAGCACTTGTTGCTGATTTAGCAGCGCGCTTCGCTAATCTCACGCCACGTGAACACGAGGTGATGGATATGGTGACAGCAGGTCAGTCAAATAAAGAGATTGCAAATGCCTTAGGTGTTTCAGCAAAAACTGTTGAGGCTCACCGTGCGCGAGTGATGGAAAAGATGCAGGCTAGTTCACTTGCTGAGCTTGTACGTATGTCGATCTCGGTCGAAAAACTCTAACTAATGCATTAAAAGAAAAGGCGCCGGTTGGCGCCTTTTTTGTTTAAAGAGGTCTTAGCTCTGTAATTGGCGTGTCGTTTTTCTTTTCGACTTTCGAGTACAAGTCATACAAGGCTGCCTGCAATGCCTCTTCCATCACCGGATGGTAGAAAGGCATCTGCAAGAGATCACCAACAGTCAGTTCCTGCTGAATTGACCAGGCCAGAATATGTGCGAGATGTTCACCACGGACGGTAATCATCTCAGCGCCTAGCATTTTGCCACTGGCTTTATCCGCGTATACGCGAATAAGACCGCGATTGTTTGCCATGATCAGTGCACGCCCAACGGGAGCGATCATCATGCTACCAACGGCAGTGGTTTCAGGATCGAGTTCTGCAAAGCAAGCACCCACCTGAATGATGTTGGGATCGCTGAAGACAATATTGAGAGGTGTTTTGCGTTTAAAGGCGGTATTGCTACCGGTAGCCGCGTTATACCCGGCAATTTTGCCTTCATCGCCAGCCTCGTGAAGAAGAGGGCGGTCGCCATCAATATCGCCAGCAAGATAAATTGAGCTGTCACCCACTTGCATGGTGTTTGGGTTGTATACAGGGATGCCGCGCTCATTGAGTTCAACGCCGGCCGCCGCTAGATCAAGCGATTCCACGTTAGGAGTTCTACCTAAACTCGCAAAGACTTTATCAACTACCACGCTGTTGTCGCCTGCAGTGACCTTAATACGTCCATCTTCCGCACGGCTCAATTCAGCTGCAGCACCTAGCCAGATAGGGAAGCCTTTACCCATGATAGTGACCGCTTGTTCGTTGACTTCTGGGTCAGTTAAACCGCCAATGGTGTTTGCCATGTCGATACCGGTGACATCAACACCCATACGACTCATGGATTGGCCGATCTCAAGACCGATAACGCCAAGACCGATGACGACAGCTGAGCTTGGTAGTGTTTCAAGTTCGAAGAATTCATCAGTGGTGATAATGTCATCACGGAACTCATTCCATGCGTCAGGAATGATTGGGCGAGAGCCGGTAGCAATCACGATGCGTTCTGCACGGATGCGTTGGCCGCTAGTGGTTTCTAGTAGGTTGGGCTCGATAAATTTGGCGTATTCATCGATGAGTAGCCCTTCTGGAAAGTTGTCCGAGCTATTTGAAAGCACGCGATCAACAAAGTTGTCACGTAGGTCGCGGACATACTCCATTGCTTCTTCGGTATCGAGAGACAATGATTCGCCGCCTTCAAGACCAAAGCGCGAATAGACTTCACGACGATGGAAATCTTCAGCGACTTGAATAGCTGCTTTGGATGGCATACAGCCAACACGTGCGCAGGTGGTACCAAGTTCACCACCGTCAATGACCACCACGTTTTTACCTGCAGGACGGACCTTACTCAGGGTGTTAAGGCCGGCACTACCACAACCCAAGATAGCAACTTCTACCTGACGCTCTTCCACTGTGATTTCCTCTTAATGTTTTAAATTGAGATGCATGTTACCGCAGCAGCAGAACGGAGGGGCTTATCACTGTTCGGGAAAGGGTTAATCAGTATTCAAAAGATTGGCGGGCAGCCGAGAAAGTGAGCCAAGTTAATCACTCTATTGTTTTTATCATGAAAACGCTTGTTAAAACCTTCTTTTTGATCAATATCTTAGCGTCGGGTCAGCTGTATGCTGATGTGATTGAGTTATCAGACGAACTGACAGTGAGTGAGTTATATCAATCGATGGATCATCGATTCTCACGTGATGTAGGGTTGAGTCAAAATCAAGATTGGCGCATCGAATCACTTTGGCGGGGTACAGCTCATGTAATTTTCGATAAGGAAGCGCGGTTGGCAGATCGCCAAGAACCGTAAGTCGTTACTGCCGGTATTTTTGATGCGTTGAGCGACGCCAGCAGGAATAACCACGACATCTCCAATGCTCACCTCAAAAGCCTCTTTGCCGACTTCGGCAAGACCCTCACCATCCAAGATCACATAACGTTCTTCAGTATCTTTTAAACAGTGCCATGCGGTGATGCCCTCAGTAGGTACGCGTGCTTGGGCAATAGATAGCTGTGGGTGATCAGGATCATTCAATTGCTCTTTTATGAAGCAGCCTTCTTCGAACCAATATTCATCAGTTATCGAAGCATAGTAGTGCAGCTTAGAGGTTGGCATGCGTACCTGGATTAAAAATGCGTTTTGGGTCAAAGGTGTCTTTAAGTCGTTTTTGAATTGGGCCTAAAGCAGCTTGTGATGACATTGCCCACGGTTCGGGTAAAGCATTGCCATAAAACTGTTTCGCGTGACCTTTGAGGTTTAACGCTTCAGCTTTGATTTGCTCAGGCGCGGCATTAGATATGATCCATCGTTGGCCGCCTGCCCAATCCATCAGCGTCGAATCAGCACAATTTATTGCAGGCGCTGCGGGTGGTAGAGAAATGCGCCATACAGGCTGAGAGCGATCAAAGAAATCGAGTTGATGGTCACGTAAGCGTTCCCAAAACGTGTTGTTCTCCGCAAGGCGTTCGCCACCGATTTTTTTGCTCCATGCATTCACGCTCGCATGCGCACCTGACAAACGAATGTACAACTGTCCATTGGCGAAACAGACACCACTGAGTGGTATTGGTTTTGCAGCAAGCTCTCGCATCGTTTGATGCGCTTCTGTTTCGCTGAGGTCCTGAGTCAAAGTGATGGTTTTACTCGGCGCGGGTAGCACTTTCAGTGAGACCTCAAGGAGTACGCCCAGACTTCCCTGAGCACCGGCCATCAAACGTGAAACGTCATAGCCGGCGACGTTCTTCATCACCTCGCCACCAAATCGCATCACATCACCAGTGCCAGTTAATAAACGACAACCTAAGAGAACATCACGAGGTGCGCCACCCCAGGGACGACGAGGACCTCCCATACCGCTAGCAACTGCGCCACCAATCGTGGTGTTTTCGCTAAAGTGAGGTGGCTCAAAAGATAAGTACTGGCCGTTATCCGCAAGCAGCTTTTCAATTTCTACGATTGGTGTGCCAGCGCGAGCAGTGAGAACAAGCTCGGTTGGCTCATAATTGACAACGCCAGCATGTGAGGTCATTTCAAGCGTGTCATTAGCAGTACACGCTTGTAAGAAGTCTTTACTGTTTCCGCCAACAATTTTCAGTGTTGAATTATTTGTGTGCGCGGATTGAACCTGATCGATAAGTTGCTGTGTGTTATCAGACATCAGAAGCGCTCCAAGTGAGGGAAGCGCATATCGCCTTGACTGATATGCATCGCACCAAACTCAGCACAACGATTTAATGTTGGTATTGCTTTACCTGGGTTCAATAAACCCTGCTGATCAAACGCGGCTTTCACGGCATGGAAAAGCGTGATCTCTTCAGGTGGGAACTGCGCACACATTTGATTGATTTTTTCTAGACCAACGCCATGCTCACCTGTAATGGTGCCGCCGACCTCGACACAGGCTTCTAAGATTTTTCCGCCGAAGGCTTCAGCACGTTCAATCTCGCCGGGTTCATTACCGTTGTAAAGAATAAGCGGGTGAAGATTGCCATCACCGGCATGGAATACGTTAGCTGCACGCAAGCCATAGACTTCACCAAGGCGATTAATCTCACGCAGGATATAAGGCAAATGTTTACGCGGAATGGTTCCATCCATGCAGTAGTAATCGGGTGAGATACGACCCACTGCAGGGAAGGCGGCTTTACGGCCTGCCCAGAAGCGAGCGCGTTCGTTATCGTCTTTTGCGGTACGAACCTCAGTTGCACCTGAGTCAGTCAATCGCTGACGCACACGAGCGATCTCTTCAGAGACCTCTTCGTTATCTCCATCCACTTCGCATAACAAGATGGCAGCCGCTTCAACAGGGTAACCGGCATGCACAAAATCTTCTGCAGCTTGCAGGGATGGCTGATCCATCATTTCAAGCCCGGCGGGCAAAATTCCCTCCGCAATCAGATCAGCAACGGCTTGTCCGGCTGTTTCAACATGATCGAATGCGGCCATAACAACCTGTGCACGCTCTTGAATTGGCAATAGCTTGACGGTGATCTCAACCACAATGCCTAGCATGCCTTCAGAGCCAGTGATTAACGCCAGAAGATCAAAGCCTTCAGCATCCAGACCGCCACTACCTAGAGTGACTAGCTCGCCCTCAGCGGTGACAATGGTCACACTTAGTAGATTGTTAACTGTTAATCCATACTTTAAGCAATGCACGCCGCCTGCATTCTCTGCAACATTGCCGCCAATACTGCAGGCAATTTGTGAGGAGGGGTCGGGTGCGTAATACAAACCAAACGGTTTAGCGGCTTCACTGATCGCTAGGTTACGAACGCCCGGTTGAACGGTAGCGCAGAGGTTGGGTTTGTCGATATCGAGTATTTGATTGAAGCGCGCAAGACTCAGCAGAACGCCATTTTCTAAGGGTAGTGCACCACCGGAAAGACCAGTACCGGCACCACGTGCAACCACAGGCACTTGTTCTTCATGACAGATACGCATGATCTTTTGCACATCATCAATTGTTTCGGGTAGCACAACGATCAAAGGCAGATGTCGGTAGGCGGCTAAGCCGTCGCACTCATAAGGCTTTCGCTCGGACTCTTCTGCCAAAACAAAGGCAGGATCCACGAAAGATTTAAATTTGGCTGCGAGGCGCTCGCGTAGTGCGGATGTGTCTTGTGTGCTCATAACCCTATGATGCCGGAATAACTCCCCATATACTGCACTCATTGTCCAAATTTGGGGG
>OCRG01000052.1_pt1 | contig 17097 bp, 4 predicted proteins | sample 1535071 | NCBI WGS metagenome assembly OCRG01 (sample SAMEA3275605, study PRJEB22092) | marine metagenome | biome: ENVO:00000447; feature: ENVO:00002042; material: seawater | collected 2014-06-22T16:30:00+00 | depth 0 m
TGAATCTGGCTGCCCAGAAAGTACCCTCAAGATTTGTTGATCCTGGTGGGTTGGCTGACCAGTTATCGGTAAGACCGTCAAAGACTCCGTCCGTACCGGAGTTCCCACCGGAACCTATAAATGTAAACGAAGTTGCGGCTGGCAGCGCATCGCCCTGCGGTCCATTTGCAGAAGCATCAGCAACCTGATAATACACATATCCGGATTCAAATCTAGGAGGAACTGTAACTTCTCCAGAATCAGTACCGTCAAATACGACCGGAATATTTTCTTGATCAACCATCACGCCGTTGGTATCTGGCACCCATAGTTCTATACTTACAGAAGTAGTGCCATCAACAACATCCCATGACAATGTTCCATCACTTTCACTTACAACTTCGGTGTCCGAATCATTAGTTTTTAATATTAATGTCGTTCCCGTAAGTGCGATCTCGGGTTCCTGACCACCAGTGTACTTAAATGCAGTAGCAAAAATTTTTGATGGTTCGTGTTCAGTATTATTTGGATTAGACTTAATGACACTAGCACTGTTTATTAAACGATATACTGTAGCAGGTTGTCCGTTTTCGCCATCATTAATCTTTGTTAATGTGAATGTTGCTGACCTTCCTTTCGCCTTAGTTGTACTGTCCGCCGAAACCGTAAACGTCAAAGTCGCTTCCCTAACAGTATTCGCCATTTTTGTCACATCTAATGTTTTGTTTCCATTAGATAAAGAGTATTCAACATTACTGCTGGATGACGGCGGAGTAACAGAAATGTCCTCCTCTGGGATATTAATAACATCATCGCCATCATATGCATTAAACGTCGTTTTCGCTCCATCATAGTTGTATGCGACCCCGTTATTGTTTGCCACGATACTGTGGTTTTCATTTGTTAAATCTATAACAATACCCGAACCACCATTAGAACCATCGAAGACAATCGGAATAGTTTCTTCATCAACTATTACACCGCCAACTTCATATACCGCACGAAGTTGGGTAGTGCTAGCTTCTATAATATAGTCGTCGATACTTTCAGAATCTCCAGAGGATGCTGCAAGCGTATCCCCATTTCCGTAAAGAAATAGATATCCATCTGTCGTCGCCGCAGGAGCATTGCCTCCGACGACTTTTTGTTTGGTTATTGTAAGTGTCGAAGGTGTATGGACTGTATTATTTGAATTTGCCTTAATGACACTTGCACTGCTTATCAAACGATATACTGTAGCGGGTTGGCCAGGCGCAGCTGCTTTAATTTTTGTTAGAGTAAATACAGCAGATCTATTCAAGACACCAAAGGTTAATGTAAATTCGTCAATGTTTGCACCAACATGTGTTATTGATGTGGATAAACCTGTGGTTGTCCAATTTACATTGTTAGGTCCGTTTCCTTGATCAACATTGGATGATATGCTGATGGTTTCGTTGGTGAGATCTATCGCATCATCACCATTGAAGGCTTGTACAGAGGTAGATGCCCCATCCAGAGAGTTAGGGTATAGGGTACCATCGAATCGTGCTGTAATCGAATGATTCTCATTAGTCAAGTCTACAACAATACCAGAACCTGGATCTCCATTTTTACCGTCAGAAGAAACTTTTACTGGTTCCGACCAAGTAAGTGTCGCGTCGGTTCCTGTAAGTCCCTTCGTAGTCGCAGTTGCGCGACATAACCACAATGGGTCGAGATTTGTATTGGATTCTTGTGGGTTCTCTGACCAACCATCTGCTATGTTCTGAGCTGTAAATACTATTTCATCATCGGTGAAACTATATACTGCACCTACTGGACCCCACTTACCACCTGTTGCTGCTGGTTTGTTAGCACTTCTTTTATAAACGGATGCGGAGAAGGTCGAGTAGCCATCCTCACCGTTGTTATGGTCTTCGTATGGGGCAGACCATGTACCACCAACCTCGACACCTGTATCACCGTCTGTGGCAAATTGATATTCTACTGCCCAGATCTTACCATCCGGTGCTTCGTCTGTTGGAATTTCTGCAACGGTGTCGTACCACCCGTCTGGTGGAACTAAAGAGTTACCGGCGATTGTTAGAATACCGTTGGACGTGACGTTTGCTGCGGCCGCCTCTGCCTGTGTTCTTGTTACGGCATCCGCACCGAAGTTTACAAATCCACCTGTCGGACTCGATGGTGGATTTGTAGTTGTTCTTTGAACAATAACTGCTCTGAATGTGGATCGACCATCACGACCAGAACCACCGGCGGTCGTTACGTCTGGTGTAGACCAAACAATAACATCATCGACAACGATTGGATCTGTACTGTCACCAGAGTTTGGTTGCGTCGAAGCAATACCCGACGACACATACAACTTCATGTTTTCATCGTTTTCGTCTGGGTTATCCGGTATGGTCTTAGACCACCCGCTTGGTTGTGTAAAGGTTTTCGTTGAGAAGTCGAAACTACCACCTGAAGGTGTGCCTGCATTGTTTGCAAGATCAGTATTCGACCACTTGTAAACACTCAACTGTACGAAACTATAACCATTTTCAGCATCGATTGCATAATTTAAAGCAAGTTTGATATCGCTAAAGGTAAGATCTCTATCTTCGCCCAGATAACCGATCATACTTGCCGTAGTTGTTACGGACCACAAAGGCATGGGATTATCAAGATCTAATTCTGGCGGTTCCTCATACCATAAAGGAAGACCGTCAATACCATTGACAGCTTCGCTATCTCCCGAAACAGTTAAAAACTTGTCATGTGTGAAACTGTAAATTACATTATTATCAGTAAAGTCAGTAGTCGGTTTGTTTGTAGAACGAGCGTATAACGACTTCTGGTATGTAGAAACGCTTTCTAAAATACCTATTGTCGGTTCGCTCCAGTTCTCATCAACTGCAACGTCAGTTCCTGTATCACCTACAACACTGAACGCATAAACCGATGACCATACATCGCCCGCTGGTTCTCCTGAAGTAGGATCCCATGGTGGGACACCAGCATACCAAACACCCTCGTTGCCCTCTGCGTCATCTAATGGGGCAGGCACGTCGGGTGGAGTTTTACCGAAGATTTCTTCACCGAAGTTAAAGAAACCGCCTACTGGTTTTGGTGGTGCTGGAAGATCATCACCAACCGACCATCCAGCTGGTTTTTGAACTCTACGATAAACAGCCTTCTCGAAAATAGATCGGCCAGGTTGCCCATCTAGTCCAGTACTTGTTTTCTGTGGTTGAGACCAAGAGATATTGGTATCTAATGTCACACCTTCGTCTAGTCCGTTTGTGGTAGCAATACCTGCACTTATATACAGGTCGCCTGGTTGATCTTCCACTGAAGGAGGCGTCAAGTACCAGTCGGTCGGTGGAGTTAAAGGACTGTTCGATGAAGGATCGAAGTCGAACGATCCGCCTTCGGGGGAAAGAAGAACTGCTCCACTGTCGTTTTGTGGTGGTGACCATCTACGATAGATAGACAACTGTGCGTATGATTCACCGTTAGAATTGACATCAATCAGTCCAGCAAGTCGGTATGGTTCTGACCAATCTGTTGCGGTAATCGTTCCCTGTTGCGATAGGTAATCTCTGAATAGGAAGTTACATGCCCATAGGTCATCATCACCTTCTGGGATAGTACCTGACCAACCCGAAGGTGGGGTTAGTGTAACTGAAGGGAAGTCGAAAGTACCACCACTAGGTGTCGCTGGTTGAGTAGTCGATCTCTGATAGATTGTTGCTTGGTAGAAAGAGGTTCCGTTCTCGCCTGGATCTGTTGGACCACCACCGCCACCACTGGAGTCTTCTAGGTTAGTCCACTTGGTTCCGTCCCACTTGAGGACGTGACCTACTAATACCGGAGAGTTGAATTGAACATCATCTAAGTCTTCTAAGTCAGACGGTATAAATGGTTTGTTGGTTAGACTGTTGTAATCGCCGTCAAAATCTGAAGTTCCTACATCACTCTTTTTCGCAAGTTCAATCCATTGTCCACCGTGCGCAAAGTAAGCAGCACCAGTGGCATGAACATGAGCGAACATGCCGTGATAGGTAGATGCATCCGGCAGATCTCCTACCGTAGAGAATACATTGCTGTATAGAATCTTGTTACTACCAAGATCTAATGTAGTAGATGCAAGAAATGCGCGTATTTCAGATTCAGTGAATCCCTTATCGTCCGTTAGTTTATTTAACTCGGCTAAAATAAGGTCAATGACTTCTTCTTCAGTCAACCCTTGTGCGTTCTGAAAATTCTGATTAATCTTGTGAATTGCAGCATTAATATTGTCTGCAAGATTAATAGTCTGTATTGGATTACTCATTCGTATCACCTGCTATATTTAAGAGCAACTGTTTTATTTGATTCATGTCTTCTTTTAATCCTTTAACTTCTTCAGTAAGTGAATTAATATGTTCCTGTCGTTCTTCACTTACCTGTTTCAGTTTTCTCGCCCTTTCTATTTCTACTTTGTTAGTATTTAGAACGGCACCAGTACGGCCATCTCTGACTAAATTATTGTGACCTTCTACTTTTAGATATTTACTCATAAGATTTAATTACGATATCGGCTAATCTATTATAGAAATGGTGCCGCGCATAGATCCGTGCGCTCCACATTGATAATAAAGAGTGTCCGGAGCGTCTAAAGGTACTTCAAATTGCAATTTATCTCCGTTATATGTTGCTCTTGGATTTGGAGAATCGAAGTTTTTACGATAGAACTCATTGTGATAAATAGTGACTCCGTTAGTATATTCTCCAAAATATGCCCCAGAAACAAAGTTAGAACCATCATCTGTTGTTAGATATAATGGGTGTGCCAGATCGGTGTCATTAGAACTCCCAGTGTAACCACTGTCTATAAAGAAAGTGTATAAATTTCCTCGCTTTAATGTTAGAGGTGGATTCGGTTCTGTCTTGTCTAGAGTGTTCTGAAGTCCACCAACATAAAGTAATCCATTTGCATTGTCGCCAGAATTTTCTAGACTCCAATCAGAAGGTATGGTATCTCTGGTGACCTTATACCCTTCCCATACCTTAATATCTGGTTTTGGTAGAGTCCAAGCAGATTCGTTATGTTGGAAGGTCGAAGATTTTGCACCAAAAGATAAATTCCATCCGCTCAAATCTTGATTGAATGTCATTAATTCTGTATCGACACCACCGCCAAACATTTGGAACATTGTAGTTACATTAGAAACATCCCACCCACTAATGTCTTGGTTAAATGCAAACGCTCGATTAAAAGCTTGGTACATATTCGTTACGTTAGAAACATTCCATCCACCGATATCTTGATTGAACGCAAAGGCTTTAGAAAATATAAACGACATACCCGTTACATTAGAAACATTCCATCCGCCGATGTCTTGGTTGAATTGTGTTGCGGTTCTGAACATATAACTCATATCTGTTACATTCGAAGTGTCCCACCCACTAATGTCTTGGTTGAACGGAGTATCTGAGAATAATCCACTAAGATCTCCTGTAACTGTCCAATTAGAAACATCTTGATCGAAAGAAGTATATGCCAACATCTGATAAAAATCATCACAAGAAGAAGTGTTCCAAGATCCCAAAGGTTGATTGAAATTACTCGCTTGATAGAAAGTTCTTCTGAATGTTGAAACTTTACTTACATCCCAACTATCAATATTTTGGTTAAAACTAGAACATCCCTCAAAAGTACCTTCCATGTTACTGACGCGGGAAACATCCCAACCCGAAATATCTTCATTGAATGTTGTGTTGTCTTTAAACATAAACCTCATTGAAGTAATAGGTACAGAGGAACGTATTCCGACATTTGAAATGAATGTATACCCTGCAGGCGCAAAGTTTGTTCTCCAATATTCATTTGTAGGATCATCTTCTACATTCATCAAGTAAGAATATACTTCTCCATCGAACGGCTCCTGAACAACAGCAAATACATTTCCGGTCGCATTTTCGGATTGTAAACTTCCTCTGGTATAAGTTGCTCCATCTACCCCCACAGCAGAAGAATCTTCTACTGGTCCGACATATTTAATTACTCCGTCCCATGTAATCGTTGCCGTTCCATCTGGTTGTTCGAACCAATCATATCTTGGTGAAACATCACTATACTGTTCATCAGGGTTATTAGCGCCGCCGCCACCACCAGTGCCGCCGCCACCACCAGTACCACCACCGAAGGTTCTATATGGATCCGGAACATTAAGTCTATCAAGAGTTACATCTGGATCTACAATGTTCAATGTTATTCTCATATTTTGAGTGAAACCGCATTGCAGGTATAAGGTATCTGGTGCATCCATAGGAACAATGAACCGCAGTGTGTCGCCTTTAACAATACATCTATCTACGTAAGGCAAGAAGTCTTCTGGCCAATCATTAAGGTATGGAACCAATTGGTTGTTCTCATCATACCTTAAATCTGCTGGTACTCCCGCTTTTCTATTAAAATCATTCTTACTTACCGTAACCTGATTTGTATATTCACCTACAAACTGATCGTATGCCCAGTTAGCGCCGTCATCTGTCGTTAAATAAAGGGGGTGTGTATAATCCCTCCAAGGGAAAGGGTATGGATTTCCTCTAGTATTGAGCGAACTGAATTGAAAATCGGTACCAACTTCATTGTAATCATGATAAAATGAATACGCCCAACCACGAGTCAGGGTTAATGTTGGATTCGATGTGGACTCATCTACCTCGTTTTGAATGTATGAAACGTTTGGTCTCCCTAAAGCTCCAAGTTTGTTGCCACCTGCCCCTCGTATCTTGAGTGTATTGGAGTCACTATAAGTCCCAACAAAATTCAATTCCGAAGGTAAAAATGCTGGTTTAGGGGATACCCATGTTTCAGGGTCCCAAGACAAATCAGCTGTCTTCGCGCCCCAAGTCAATTTTGAATTCCAAGGGGATAGATCTTGATTGAAAGACATTGATCGATCGAAGATATCATGATACCCTCCAAGGATTTGATTCATACCTCCTACGTTTGAAACATCCCATCCGCTGATATCTTGGTTGAATGAAGAAGCAAGAAAGAACATTCGGTACATACTTTCTACGTTTGAAACATCCCATCCGCTGATATCTTGGTTGAACGAAGTTGCTCCATCAAACATTAGACCCATAGTTGTCACATTCGAAGTGTCCCAACTACCGATGTCTTGGTTGAATGCAGTATTATTATGGAACATATAACTCATATCTGTTACATTCGAAGTGTCCCAACTACCGATGTCTTGGTTGTAAGTAGTACCAGAGAACATCGATGACAAGTCTCCTTGAACTGTCCAAGAACTTAAATCTACATTAAAAGCAGTAGCATCGTCAAACATTCTACTGAAATCAGTGACATTAGAAGTGTCCCATCCGCTGATGTCTTGATTGAACGAAGTTGCGTCAGCGAACATATTACTCATATTTCTGGAACTTGCAGTGTTCCATCCACTGATATCTTGGTTGAATTCAGTCGCACCCCAGAACATACCCTCCATGTCTGTTACAGAAGAAACATCCCAACCCGAAATATCTTCATTGAATGTTGTGTTACCTTTAAACATGTTCTTCATGCTTAGAATTGGACTTGCTGTCCGAATTCCGACGTAAGGAATAAACTCCCAAAAACGTGGTGCTCTGTAATCTTTCCAATCCTGACTTGTAGGATCTTCAGCTACATTTAAAGGGTACACGTTTGTATAAGTCCCTGAAGGTTCTTGTAGTATAACTGAGTACGCGTCGCCAGTCGGCGTTTCCTGTTTCAACGAACCTCTTGTGTATGTTGCACCATCAACTGTTCCGGTCACTGAAGTAGATTCGGTCAAACCTGTAAATACTGATTCGCCATTCCAGACAACCAAACTGTAACCATCTGAAGACCTAATGAACCACTCATATCTTGGGCTGCTGGCACTCCATTGTTCCTCGTTGGTATTTCCGGTCGGTTCTGTACCTGTATTGCCTGTACCTGTGTTACCCGTACCTGTGTTACCCGTACCTGTGTTACCCGTACCTGTATTGCCTGTACCTGTGTTACCCGTACCTGTGTTGTTAGTACCACCGCCGCCAGTGCCACCGTATCCGGTGACCAACGCAATAGCACGTAAGTCTCTAATTGTAGGCGACTTAGATGAATTGTTAGCGCGCATTACGATCTTAACTTGGAATGCCGTGAACTGATCAACGTCTGCTGTGTATTCGTAATCACGGAAAGTTGTTGGATTTTCGTCACTTGGCAACACATTGTCTATCGCGATTTGAGTCCAATTTGTAGTTAAATTTCCATTATCATCGGTCGCGGTCAGTGCGTCTTCATCTGCAGCTGCCTTTACATAGACTTCAAAGTTTGAGTTAGGTGGTCGGTTTGCAGAGAAAATGACCTTAATTCCCGTAGAGGAATCATTAACCATTATTGGAGTAGTGATGTGTTGCGCAGCATCTACATTATCAATAACATTTTCTAATGTAAGAACAGAAACTCTCTGTAAATCTATGACTGGTGAAACTTTAGTGTCATTTGTCGTCAGCTGAAGGTTGAACTTCATTGTTTCTGCACCACTCGCATTCTCTGAAGAAGCCACGATGCTTGGTTGACTATTCGTGTTGTAATCGTTTAAGAATACTTGACGTGCGTTTGCCAGACTACTTGGTAGAGTGTAACTGAACTGACCTAGTTTACGGCTGTCGCTTTCAGAGTTACCACCATATGATTTTGCCTTTGCGTCGAATAATTTCGCGGATATGGATGTCTTATTAGGTATCACACTTTGTATTTGAGGTTTAAATACGTCGTAGTATACTTGTTGTGAGGCGACAACTGTGTTGCCGCCACCAACACCTGACATTGGTGCAGCAGTAACCACTTCGATTGTGTATCCGTCCCAGTTCACACTCTTGATGTCGAACGTCCCGTTGAACTCTGAGGCAGCAACACCACCGATGGCATTCGCAACACCTGAGATCGCAACGTTATCACCTAGGCTGAATCCGTGTCCTTCGTGATAGACCTTAACAGATACCGAACCTGAAGTTGTCTCAAGTGGGTCGGTGCCTAGTGAAACTTTTGGTAGAGGCGCGTTGTCAAGAACCAGTGCACCCGAAGTTTCAAACTCTGCACGGTCTAGTTCAAACATCAAATCTTTAGATTGATCTGGTGCCCATGTTGAAGCGTTTTGTGATAGGAACAATGACCCTGTTGCTGGTTGCCTTGAAACTTTATCCTCACGACTACCGATGACAAAATCATATGTTTCTGCAATGTATGCGTTATAGTTTACAGATTCACTTAACAGTACTATAGCATACTCTTGACCACTTGTCAAGTAAATTGGCTCATCAAACTCTATAACTGTTGCGTTTTCTTGTATATCTGCCATTGTTGTTGCAGAAGTAAATGGAGTGACTGTGATGTCGGATGGTTCAACGAACTTAACAGAGCCAGGTACAATGCGGTTGCTTGGTACACCACTTTCTACTGCACGAATCTGTACTTCTAGTGGAGTTGTTGTGTCCTTGCTTTCTAAGTATATACGTGCCTTCGTTAGGAATAGTCCGTTAGGGTTCTCTGTTTGATCCACAACAAATGTTTGGGCGAGTGGATCCCTGCGACCTTCTCCCTTTTCCACAACGCGTGTGGTGTGAATAGACTGTTGTACGCTATCCACCGAACCTGTTGATGAGTAACTTGCGCGGGCAGACACTGTTGCTTCGTCTTCGTCATTGACGCTGATATCAAGCAATTTGAATGTTTGTTTTCCTGTGCGGAACTTCATTGTATCTGTATTTGGTAAGAAGAATGAACCAACCAGTTTTCCAGACCCATCTGTCTGTAATGCGGTTGGACCACCTAGATCAGCTGGGTACTCAGTTGCGGAAGCATACTGACTTCCAAACTCTTGTGGGTTATCTGCGAATCGTTGAGTCGTCTCTTCCTGACGTACCCATGAACTTACATCCTTGTCACCGAAGAATGCAAACATCTTGGTGTTAGGGCGTAGACCTTTGGCAACAAAATTGATTCTGCGAGAACGCATGTATGGGGTGACTTCTTCTCCTGCGACTTGTGTCCCCGCGTAATCGAAAATAGTCAAGCTTCCTATTGAGGCATCTGCTGAAGATATGAATCCAGTTGAAGCATATCCAAGGATACCAACGCCACTGCCGCCATAATCCCATAGGTCATCACCATACTGATCTTGTATGTAACCATCATTGGTGCGCTCGATGCGTTGCATCTCTTCGCTTAGGTCTCTTGTTTCAATCCAATCGTCGGAAGAAGGAGTTAATTCCATCGTTCCGACTTGACTTACAACCGCAAATGGGTTAATATTGACGATATTTGTTGCTAGATTTTGAGATATCAATGCAGTGCTTATAAATGGCAGTGTGACCACATCACCATTTTTTACGACATCGTCAACATTATCTGTACTATATGATAGACGAACAGAATTCTCCCTGAATCCTGGATTTAGTTGACCTGTTCGGTCGTGTGACGCGCGATAGTTAGGGTTGTTGATATCTGAGTAGGTGTATGAGTAAAAATTATCAGCAATAAATCCTGTTTTTATTCTTTCTACACCTGTTTCGTCTGGAATAGGTAGTGTGACAGTATTGTTCTCTAATAGACTCAACGTTGTTATTTCTAAATTTTCAATGCGTCGTTCTAACCCACCAATGTCTTTCATAGTGTAACGTCTATTAGGGATATAAGCGCTTGATAGGTCAGACCTGTCGAATGTGTAGGCATTTAACCTAAATTTGTACATAGCCATCGAACTTGTAGGGATCTGCGGATCACGTGGTGTGACAGAAGATTCACCTTGAATAACCTGCAACTCACCGAAACCAACACCACCACGACTGTCTACTGCGTTAGCAACAAGAATGTCGATACGTGGTAGGTAGTACTCAATATCATCGATTGAGATTGCTGATGCGTTCTGTGGTAGTGGTGCCTTTACCACGAACTCACGTAGGTACGATCCTGAGAACTGTCTGGTTGGACGGAAGTCAAGTACATCACGCAAGCAGACAACCTGCCCAGAGGCCAGTGTGTGCTTTGGAATATCTTCGTACGCATCATCTACATAAGAAGCCGCACAGAAGTAACCTTCTTTGTCTTCGTGCGCATAGTAATCATACACGACCTGTACGTCTTTGGCAACATTATCAAAAGGAATGATATACCCTTCCTTTAGATATGCAACTGATCGATCATAGAAGTTATCGCGTTGACCACCGTCTAGTGTAAACTGGTGCGTGATATCTTCTGCGTCATCCCAAGGGCCAGTTTCAGTTGATGGTCGATACTTAACCGACTTTAACTTAATGCCGTCTGCGTAATCTAAGAATAATGGTTTACCTTGTTGATCAGTCGCAGTTACAGTGTGATATTCTACAGATTCTGTGACAGTCTTTGATCGTGGGGTGATGTTAGTCTTCTCTACATAATACGCAACGGTGTATGGGTGACTATTTTTTAGTCCTGTGTATGTTCCCGATGAGTCTGGAGTATTTGGTAAAATTTCACCATTTTCTTCAGCGATTATCCACTGTGACTGTTCTACGCCTGTTAGTGTAAGGCTGCCTGTATTATCTGACTGAACAGTTGTTGTGACCTGTGCAGTATAGTTTGCGTTGATGTTATCTTTTGTTGGTGTCGTTCTTGGCAGTTCAAACAGCAGACTATTATCTGCTGCTTCGTGAATAGCGCTATCAACCATTACAATCTGAGGGTTACCTAGGCCTGGTGTTGGGTCTTCTAGGATCGTTGCTTCAGAGAAACTATGGTTTCCACCACCTTGTTTAGGGTCCATACGAATATTAAAGATATACAGACGAACACCAGTACCGTCACGTTGTACAGCGCGGACGTTACAAAAACCGATATAGTCACCAGTCGGAGATGTTCTTAGACGTTGATGACCGAATGTTGCAAGTCGACCGAACCCTTCAGATCCTGCATCCCCTTCTTCGATATAAACATAGTTACCGAATGTCGCTGGAACAGGTTCGTTAAATTTCTCTAGCGTGTCTCGTGCTTTTGGTACAGTGATGTCAGTCGCACCGATATCTAGTCGATAACCATCTACGTATGCGATACCTTCGCTGACATCTAGATTCAGATTGTTTTCGTCTTTCTCTTCGAAGATTGCAGTAAACTTCTCGACAACATAGTTACCTGACTCTTCTTTAGTGCGTTGCGCAAGTAAATCATTGACACGATTGTATGCGTCGAATGTGATTACCTCGCGAGTGACGACACCATTGACAACACGCGCAACGAATACAAAATTCTCATCAACTGAGACTTGATCGCGTGTGGTAGGAATTAGTTTGATCTGATATCGATGTGCGCCTGGCGCAGTATGATCCGGTACCTGCCCCTGATTGTCGTGAAGATTCTCGTCTTCACCTTCTGTGATGATATTCTGTTCAATCAAAAAACCGATATCGGTTGTAGGGAACGCACTGTACTTATCAATGAACGCGCTACCACCTTCCATGTAGACGAAATGCCCCTGCACATAGAAGTCGCCTGCAGCGAAGTGTGCTTTAGTAGAACGACCTGCTGCTGGAATAGAGTCTGCGCTATCATCAATAACAGTCATGTTGATTGCAATTGCATCAACACGTGAAAGAACATCTTTTGATGCAACACGTGGTGCTTTGGTGTTATCGGTGGCCGCAGATGTGTCGGTGTACTTAACATACAACGTAGCTGGGTCGCCATTAACCCCGTCATACATTTCTAAAATCTGGAATTCGACTACACCGTTCGTAAGTAATTGTCCAACTAATGATGCGTCGAACGTGCTTGATGGATCTAGACGAATATACTCTAGTTTGTTATCTACGGTCGCACCGCCTGGATTAACTAACGCGCCCTCTTTAAAAAGGTTCTGACCAAAACGTGCAATCTCTTCTTGGATGATTGTCTGCGATTCGATTAGTTCGCGGGCTTGTAATGCCTTACCTGAGTTGAATAGGACACGGTAGTAACCATCTTCAGCATTGTAAAAGTCGCGATATGTTTCTCTGAACGTCTTATCTGTAAAATCTGCCATGACCAATCCTAAACGGTGATTACAATTTTGATATCTTCTTGTTGCTCTTCGTCGCGACGAATACGTGCGCGGTTCTCAATATATAGAACATCTCCAGAGAAACGGTCGATAACATTCTGTAGAGTTATCGAAGCGATAACACCTGTTAATATTTGACCTTCTTGTACTACACCCTCACTTGCTTGGAAGGGTTCAAATCCGGTAGACTCATTCTGGTGATAGAACACCTCAGTATCTACCGAATCGTTGACATATGCCTTCGCACCAGATGTCGCACCAGTTATAAGTTTACCCTTCTCAAAAGGAGAAGTTGCTTCTAGTGTAATAGAAGGCATGACCTTTGCGGAATTGTTAGTGTATGGGTCACCGTCTGTCTGTAAAGGGTTCTTGATAAGACCCATCTGACGGAAGGTGTTACGCACAACGAAGGTGTCGTTGACAGTTCCATCTGGTTTGATATTAACCATGATAGAACTTGTTTTCAAATCATCTATGGGGTTATACCCCAGACCATTTGCGCTAGTAATTACAGGAACCGCAGTACATGGATCAGCTGGGTCTCCACCGATAACTTCAATCGAAGCATAGGTGTAACCTTCGCCATAGGTGTCCATGGTGATATGTGAAACTGTGTTCTCTGGTGATAGGTGCGCTGTTGCTGTAGCGCCTGTACCGTCACCGATGACGTTTACAGTAGGTTCTGCAGTGAAACCAGAACCCGCACTAGTAACCTTCAATCGTAGAATTTCTCCACCTACTGCCTTGTCTTTTACATGCCACTGTAGATCTTCGATAGAATCGCCGCCGGCAAGCGTTGGTTCTGCTTCTTGTATAGGAATGTGATTAGATGACAAGAACTGATAGATGCGTTCTGGGGTTAGAGAGTACAAGAACTTCCAAACATATCCGTCTGGAGTAGTGAATGGTTTCCACCACTCACGTAGATTATACATTGGGTCGGTCGGGTCAGTTACATCACCAACCGGAGAATAGATGCCCCAGTTAGGTTCATCGGTAGATGGTTTAACTGTACCGTCTGGATTTAGTCCAGGACTTAAACATACATATACTTCTTTAGCGTCGTTCAATACGTAGTATGCGTACTGAGGTTGGATGTCAGAAGGAGTTGCGTCATCCCACCCTGAGTAGGTCGTGCCCTGAGACCAGTTAATTCTTTTTGCAACGAATGTAGAACCTTCTACCTTTTTAATTGACTGTAAGTTGTTTCTAAACTCTCGCTCTTCGCGCGGGGAATCAACGGGATCAATCACGGTGTCAAGTTCGTTGAATGTATCAGATTTACCGATTCCGATATAATATTCATTGCTGGAGTTTTGGATATCTGTCAGAAGATCCTTTGCCATACTCCTGCTGATTGTTTGTCTTACTATAGCCGGCATTTCATTTTCCCAAATAGAAATAATTATTCTTTATTTATAACGATTTTTTAAGTGCTCTGAGATAAAATCTCTTTGAGTCGTCTGAGTGTGCTTTCGTAGTCATAACATTGATAGTGTTGACAGTACCATGCAATGAAACTACGAGACTTTTCTTTATCAAACCAAGACAAATCATTCACGAAGTTTCTTAATTGTGACAGATGTCTCAGATCCTTTGTTACCCAGTGGTATTCTGGATATCCGTAGGAAATAATAGGCACATCATGCATCATACACTCAATACCTGCAGTACTGTTTTCGATGATCGCGACCTTTGTTTTGGGTAGAATATCATACAGACTTTCGAACCCTTGAAACACTACAATTCCGGCAGACTTCCATTCGTTAATTTTTCTTTCGTAAAACTCCCAGTTTTTCGCTTCTCGTTTTAACGTTGGGTGTATCTTAACAACAATGGGTTGTGTGCCTTTTAGTTCATCGACCGCTGAACAAAATTTATCCCAGTGATTGCCAAATGACATATCTGTTACAGTTTGATCTCCAGGCATCTGTCCTATGAACAACACATGGTTATTCGGAATCTCTAGTTGTTCATTCGAAAACTGAAACTCATCACGATCTGACCACTTTGATGCCCTATCGGAAATATACTTTGGTACATCTCTCTCAAAGAACGATGTACTGTTATATTCTTTATAGTCGGGTTCATTGTAAGTAATAGACGAGGCAGATGCGTATCCGACAGTGTCTATTGTAAAATGTGATGGTGTTGGTGCGGTAGGCTTGAGTATAATGATATTAGGACCACGCACTAATCCAACTTTACGTAGTTCTTCCAAATAGGTATGATTGTAAATGTATAGGTCTTCGGGGGTGTCTATGATACCCTTATTCGTCATCTTCTCTAAACTAGGTGCATCAATGAGAGGACTTCTATTTACTGTATAACCTAGGTTGCTAAGTGCAAGCGTAACCATGCAATACATTTCTGCCCAGTTACCGTAAAGAGTGGGAAACTTATACGCACAAAGGTTTGCTATCATTTGTTATCCATAAAAAGGGGGGGGATCAACACTCCCCCCGTTATCAACTATGTCGGTGTATTGAAAGTACTACTTAGGTCTCCAATAACTACCCTTTTAACACCACCTGCGAATACAGCCATACCGTTCTCGTTGAGTACTGTACCTTCACCTGCAGCAGTAGAGAAGATTAGGGCGCTCGCACTTAGGATACCTGAACCACTACTGGTTCTTTCTGTAAATGATGCGTTACCTCCAGTTGATCCAGTGTTGGTTGCTTGGAATACACGTCCATCAATAATATACCATACCACATCACCTTCGTGAACTTTGTTTCTACTGCCGAAGCCTCTCACTGTTGCGGACAGAGTCGCATTAGATGGATTGTTTCCGTTCAATGCTGTTTGTGTATCAAAGACAACAGCGTTACCTACATTGCCGACCGGACCTGTTGGACCGATTGTACCTGTCGGACCTTGACCACCTGTATTACCGCGTGGTCCAGTGTTTCCGCGTGGTCCAGTATTACCCTGTGGTCCCTGCGTACCATCAATACCTTTTGGACCAGTGTTTCCTCGCGGACCAGTGTTTCCTCGCGGACCAGTGTTACCACGAGGTCCAGTATTGCCAATTGGTCCAGTTGGACCCTGTGGTCCTTGCGTACCATCAATGCCTTGTGGACCAGTGTTACCGCGTGGTCCAGTGTTACCGCGTGGTCCAGTGTTACCACGAGGTCCAGTGTTACCCTGTGGTCCCTGCGTACCGTCAATACCTTGTGGTCCAGTGTTTCCTCGCGGACCAGTGTTTCCGCGTGGTCCAGTATTACCCTGTGGTCCCTGCGTACCGTCAATACCTTGTGGTCCAGTGTTACCGCGTGGTCCAGTGTTTCCGCGTGGTCCAGTGTCACCTACAGGGCCAGTATTTCCTTGAGGTCCCTTTGTTCCATCAATACCTTGCGGTCCGGTGTTGCCACGAGGTCCGGTGTTTCCTTGTGGACCCTTTGTTCCATCAATACCCTGTGGTCCGGTGTTGCCTCTAAGTCCTCTAGGACCACGAGAACCGGCCGGACCTCTTGACCCTAATGGTCCTATGGTCTTTGTCTTTTGTAAGGATTGATCATTAGGGATTTTAATCAAAATATTCTTGTGGTACAAATTTCTTATTCGTGATACAGGTGGAAATTCTGGCCCCAAAACATAAGCACCAAACACTTGACCAAGTGCTTTTGCCAACCAAGTTGCACCTTCGTTTACTCTGTTATAATCTTTGTGTTTGAGTGTAATTTTTATAATTCTAAAATATGGAGGATACTTGTATATACGGCGTTGATAAGTCTGTTCTTTAAACATTTTGGTATACTGATTTGAAGAAACTTGCTGCAAAATATTATGATGAGGGTTGTAGGATTGAATAATGACTTTTCCCCTAATTTTGGTGCGCCCTGCTCTTCCAGAAACCTGTTGCAAAAGCTGAAAACAACGTTCATGCGCTCTAAAATCTGGAAAATTAATAAGTTGGTCGGCATTGAGTACTCCTACTAACTTAACGTCTCTAAAATCCAATCCTTTAGTTAGCATTTGGGTCCCCACCAAAATGTCGATTTCTTTTTGTTCCAATTTTTGAATTATACGATCATAACTGTATTTGCCTCGATTG
>OCRG01000053.1_pt1 | contig 17066 bp, 11 predicted proteins | sample 1535071 | NCBI WGS metagenome assembly OCRG01 (sample SAMEA3275605, study PRJEB22092) | marine metagenome | biome: ENVO:00000447; feature: ENVO:00002042; material: seawater | collected 2014-06-22T16:30:00+00 | depth 0 m
CATAACTATACGCATTTGATGGAGCAGCCCACGATCTTTTATGCAGCTGTTCTTATTCTGGCAATGGCGGGTGATACATCAACCTATTCACTCTACGCTGCCTGGACATACACCGTAGCGCGGATTGTCCATAGTTTTTGGCAGATGTACGTCAACACCATCACCATTCGATTTTTGTTGTTCTTGATCGCAACACTCGCTTTGACAATGCTGACCGTGCACGCGGTGATGTTTACAGTCCAGCTCTAACTGAGCACGTGTTGGACCTAGTTTATTGTCTAACACTTTACCGACCGGCTGATGCGGAGGCATCGGCCGTCCTTCTGTCTCAATGGGCGCCCTGATAAGTTCATGACGTTACCAACCATTGCAGCCGTTGAAGCTGGCGGCACAAAATTCGTAATCTCGGTTTGTCGAGGCGATCAGCTTGGGAAATCGATCACCGTGCCTACTTCCGACCCCGAGACCACTCTGTCATCTGCGGTCGCCTTCATTGAGACAGAATTGCGCGGCGGCTCTCTAGATGCGGTAGGCATTGCAAGCTTTGGTCCCGTTGATGTTGACTCGGAAAGCATGTCCTTCGGCGCAATTTGCGCTACACCTAAACTGGGCTGGACTGGTGTCAATTTACGGAAGTACTTTCATTCCACTTTTAACTGCCCAGTAAATATAGAGTCAGATGTGAACGGCGCAGCACTCGCTGAGGCAACCTGGGACATTGAGCGTCCAATCAACCATCTGGCGTATGTCACCGTTGGAACCGGGATTGGCGTAGGCATCGTTCACGGCGGTTTGATTAGTAACGGCACATCACACCCAGAAATCGGCCATATCCGAGTTCCAAAACGTAAAGACGATAGCTCCTTTGCCGGCGTTTGTCCTTTTCACGGCGATTGCATTGAAGGTCTTGCATCAGGGCCTGCCGTTTTTGAGCGATGGCAGGCGACACTCTCCGACCTTGATCAAGATCACATCGCTCATGACATCGAAGCGTTTTACCTCGGTCAACTCGCAGCGAACATAGCGCTTCATCATCGGCCCGAAGTGATTATTTTTGGTGGTGGTGTCAGTCAAACCTCAGGTTTGATTCCTCGAATACGAAAGGAATGCCAATCAGCGCTTGGTGGTTATCTGCCAGATCCAGACTCATCCGACGCTATGGCCTCGCTCATCCAGCAACCGCGCCTCGGCACGGACTCAGGTATCCGCGGCGCCCTAATGCTGGGTCAAACCGCGCTGGGTGCACATACAGCCCACTCTTACCCAATTTAGCCGCGTAATAAAATTACAAAAACAAGCTAATATTCCGTTTTATATCGCTAATTATGTATTTTTATTACATAATGAGCGCTTGATGACTGGGGGAAGACACACCGCTATGCACGCTGAAATTTTGCGGGTAACGCGCGCCATCGAAGATCGCAGCAAAGACCTGCGCGACGACTACTTGAGTGACATTGAAGCAATGCGCGCGGGTGCGCCGGATCGTAAACAGTTGAGCTGTGGAAACCTTGCGCACGGCATGGCGGCTTGCTCGAGCGATGATAAGTCCGTGATCAAACTCATGGATTCAGCGAACATTGCAATCGTGACAGCGCATAACGACATGTTGTCTGCGCATGAGCCCTACAAAGATTACCCAGAGCGTATCAAGGCTGCGGTTCGCAAAATGGGCAGCACAGCGCAGATCGCTGGGGGTGTTCCCGCCATGTGCGATGGTGTTACGCAAGGCCAGCCGGGTATGGAGCTCAGCCTTTTTAGCCGTGACATCATCGCCCAAGCTACCGCTGTCTCTCTGTCTCACCAAATGTTCGACGCAGCGCTTCTTTTAGGTGTATGCGACAAGATCATTCCCGGGCTTTTGATCGGTGCGCTGCAGTTTGGCCACCTGCCTGTGATGACAGTTCCCGCGGGGCCGATGACTTCCGGGCTTCCCAACAAAGAAAAAGTTCGCATCCGTCAGCTTTTTGCTGAAGGCAAGATTGGTCGTGACGAGCTGCTCGAGGCTGAGAGTCAGTCATACCACTCTCCTGGCACCTGTACGTTTTATGGCACGGCCAACAGCAACCAAGTCATGGTCGAAGCCATGGGCTTGCAGCTGCCGGGCAGTTCGTTTGTGAACCCAGGCACACCGCTGCGCGACGCATTGACCGAATTTGCCGCCGAGCACGTGACTCGCATCACCGCACAAAGCCGCGATTATCGCCCCATGGCAGAAGTCGTAGACGCACGCGCGCTGGTAAACGCACTTGTTGCTCTTCTCGCCTCAGGTGGTTCCACTAATCATTGCATCCACTTGATCGCCATTGCGCGAGCGGCGGGCTATCGCATGAACTGGTCTGATTTCGATGCGATCTCAGCGGTGACCCCGCTCATCGCTCGGGTCTACCCGAACGGTTCTGCTGACGTAAACCACTTCCATGCAGCAGGCGGCACGGGCACCTTATTCACGGCGCTTTTAGACGCTGGGTTGATGCACGGTGATGCGAAAACCTGCTTTGGTGAAAACTTCAGCGACTTCGCTAAGGAGCCGGTACTTTCCGGAGATAAGATCGAGTGGCGCCCCGCTGCTAAGTCGAGTCTCGACCCTGAGGTTTTAACCACCCCAGCGACACCTTTTGCGGCAAACGGCGGCGTGAAGCTGCTTGAAGGCAACCTAGGACGCAGTGTCATCAAAACGTCAGCGGTAAAAGAGCAACACTATATTGTCGAGGCCCCGGCAGTGGTGATCGACGATCAAGACGACCTCAAGCCACTCTTTGAGGCGGGCGAACTCGACAAAGACTGCATTGTTGTGGTGCGTTTCCAGGGCCCAGCTGCGAATGGCATGCCCGAACTCCATAAACTGACGCCCATGCTTGGCGTGTTGCAAGACCGGGGGCACAAGGTAGCTCTTGTAACAGATGGCCGCATGAGTGGCGCCTCAGGCAAAGTTCCGGCAGCTATTCACTTGGTTCCTGAAGCTTCCAAGGGTGGTTTACTGGCTAAAATACAGAATGGCGACGTGATTCGTCTCGATGCCACCACGGGCGAGTTGTCCGTCAAGGTTGATGACGGAGTGCTGGCAGCGCGTGTTGACGCAGTGGCACCTGGTGTTCCAAGAACGATCGGCCGCCACATGTTTGCAAATAACCGCAATGCCGTAAGCAGTGCGGAAGAAGGAGCTTCATCGCTCTTTAGCTGAGAATCCGTATGACGAATGCAAATTCAGACACAGCGAGCGGTCACTACCTTGTCGGCGACATAGGTGGCACCAACGCGCGCTTTGCGTTCGTTGCGCCGGACTCAACAACACCAACGTCGCTCGCTAGATATCGCGTCGCTGACTTTGCCAGCTTCGAACAAGTGCTAGAGCAACTCATCGGAGACTGGAAGAACCAAGGATTACCTGAATCAGGCCCTTCTCATACCTGTCTTGCCGTCGCCGCACCGCCCCATTTAAAAACGATCAGCTTTACCAATAGTCCATGGCGCTTTGATCGCGCGCTGCTAGGACAACACTTGGGTGACTCGCAACTCGAGATCATTAATGATTTTGCTGCAGTCGCCAGAGCCTTGCCTGCGCTAACAGCCAGTGACGTAGAGCAGGTCGGTGCCGGTGAATCACAGCGTAATAAGCCCATGGTCTCTATCGGACCCGGAACAGGGACAGGTGTTGCCACGGTAGTGTTCGATGAGCTTGGAAAGCCAGTCATCCTAGAGGGTGAAGGCGGACATGTGGATTTTGCACCGATCACCGATATGGAATTCGAGGTACTCAAGCACCTGCGCGCACGCTTTGGTCGTGTCTCTATAGAACGACTGTTGTGCGGAGCGGGCATCGTCAACATCTATCAAGCGCTTGCTGCGATCAGAGGCCAACAGGCAGAATTCGAGGCACCCGGCGATATCGGCGCTGCCGCGCAAAAGGATAACCCGCTCGCAAGCGAGGCAATGGCGATGTTTTTTGCTGTGCTCGGCTCGTCAGCCGGCAACCTTGCGCTCACCTCAGGCGCCCTCGGCGGCGTCTTTATAGCGGGCGGTATCGCACCGCGCTATATCGACTTACTGCGACGCAGCGATTTTCGCGCTCGCTTCTTGGCGAAAGGCCGCTTCGCTGACTACACAACCAACATTGGCACTTACGTCATAACGCATGAAGATCCGGGGCTGCTCGGTGCGGCGCTATGGCTAGGAGACAAAGCTTAAATGACCGCTTCTTATGATTTTCTCGACACCTCTCCCGTTATCCCTGTCATTGCGATTGAGGCCATTGAACACGCAGTTCCGCTCGCCGAAGCCTTAGTAGCTGGCGGCATTGTCAATCTCGAAGTCACGCTGCGCACACAACACGGATTAGACGCTATTCGACTCATCAATGAGCAAGTACCCGGCGCCAATGTTGGCGTTGGTACTGTTTGCTCGGCCGCTGAATTCGATGCTGCCGTCGAAGCAGGCGCCTCGTTCGTCGTATCACCAGGCCAATCGGACGAATTGTTCGAGCGTGCGCTGCTGACTGATGTACCTTTTCTAGCTGGCGCGGTCACCGCCACCGAGGCGATGGCCGCACAGTCGAGGGGGTTCAATCTTCTGAAGTTTTTTCCTGCGGGCACTTCAGGCGGTGCGGCGGCTATCAAGGCCTTTGCGGGTCCGTTTGCCGATATTCAGTTTGTGCCGACCGGCGGCATCAAACCTGAAAATGCCCAAGAATATCTTTCGCTCTCCAATGTGAGAGCCGTTGGCGGCAGTTGGTTGACGCCGGGTGATCTTATTAAAGGTGGTCGCTGGGACGAGATTGAAGCCATCGCTCGTCAAGCGTCATCACTGAACGCATAGCTGGGGGACCATCGATATGGCAGCTGTAGACCTTATTATTTTCGGTGCTTCCGGAGACCTCTCTGCGAGAAAGCTATTTCCCGCACTGTTCCAGTTGGAGCGCCTTAATCTATTGCAGGATGATCTTCGAATTGCGGCAGTGGCGAGAGCGCAACAATCGCTTGAGGATTTTTTGCCCGTTCTAAAGGGTAAGATGTCCTCCTATATGGGCAACGACGCACCCAGCGAGGAAGAATGGGCGAGTTTCACAAAGCGGTTCAGTTATGTGGCAGTCAACTTCTCGGAGCCCGAACAATACGGCGAGTTAAGAGATTGGCTCGATGATGAGCGCGTAAGCCTGTTTTATTTCGCAACACCGCCTTCACTGTTTGCCCCTATCTGTGAGCACCTAAGCACCACTAATTGCTTGGCCGGAGACTGCCGAATCGTTGTCGAGAAACCCATTGGGGAGAATCTCGAATCATCGGTCAAAGTGAATGAGACCCTCGCGAAGTACTTTGATGAAAAAGCGATCTACCGCATCGATCATTACCTAGGCAAGGAGACCGTCCAGAACCTCCTTGTCCTACGTTTTGCTAACAGCTTCATCAATAGTCAGTGGGACAACACCTGCATTGATCACGTCCAAATCACCGTTGGTGAAATGGTGGGGATCGAGGGTCGCTGGTCCTATTACGATAAGGTCGGACAGTTGCGAGATATGGTCCAGAACCACCTCATGCAGCTTATGTGCCTGGTGGCCATGGAACCGCCAAACTCGTTGGAGGCTGAGAGCATCCGTGATGAGAAGGTAAAGATTGTTCGCGCGCTGCGGCGAATTGATGCGCAGTCCGTCACTGAGAAAGTGGTTCGGGGCCAGTACATTAATGGATGGATACGCGGCACAGCAGTACCGGGCTACCTAGATGAAGACGGCTGTGAGATGGATAGCAGCGATACCGAGACTTATATCGCTATCAAAGCCCACATTGATAACTGGCGCTGGTCGGGTGTCCCGTTCTATCTCCGAACCGGGAAGCGCTTGCCTGAGAAGGTCACTGAAATCGTGATCCAGTACAAAAGCCTCCCGCATAATATTTTCGGTACAGGCGCCAACATCCCCAATAAGCTTGTTATTCGCCTTCAGCCCAACGAGGGCATTGAGCTCAGCATGGTATCCAAGAAGCAGAGCCTCAAAGAGCGCATGTCGCTGCAATCGCATCTGCTGGATCTAGATTTTAGAGAGGGAAGTGATCTTGATCGTATCCCGGACGCCTACGAACGTCTTTTTCTTGACGCCATTCAGGGTGACCAGTCGCTGTTCGTTGGCCGTGAGGAAATCGAAGAAAGCTGGAGATGGTGTGATCAACTCATCGCAGCGTGCAAAGAACAGCAGGTTCCGGCACTGCCCTATCAAGCGGGTTCGTGGGGACCTGCAAAAGCAGAAGTTCTGATTGAAAAAGACTTCCGGAGTTGGCATGTCTAAGCGGCATATCTTTTCCTCGCGGACCGAGCTAGACGACACACTGACGCAAGCGGTTTGTGCGCAGTTACAGGCGGGCATTGACGCTCGCGGCAAAGCGACCCTGGTTGTCTCTGGCGGAAGCACACCCAAAGGGCTGTTTGCAGCTTTATCTGAGGCCACGTTAGATTGGCAAAGCGTCACGGTGCTTTTAGCGGACGAGCGTTGGGTTGATGGATCACACGCCGATAGTAATACCGCAATGGTGAAGAGCTTGCTGCTAACAGGTGCAGCTGCGGATGCAAAGTGGGTCGACTTTGGCGCAGGCAACGCCGATACGGACGCCGAGCTAAATCGCGTAAAGCATGAAGTAGCCAGCTTAGGGACCTTTGATGTCGTGATTTTAGGGATGGGTAACGACTCTCACACCGCATCGCTGTTCCCGTGCTCTGTTGAGCTTGACGAGGGGTTAACGACAGATGCGGTTGCTCTGATGACCCAGCCAACAACGGCTCCACACCGTAGACTGTCGCTCACAAAATCACGATTGCTCGACACCAAGATGGGTGTCGTACATATCGTAGGCAGCACTAAGCTTGAGGTCTTTGATACCGCGACAAAGTATGCAGACGATAACCTGCACCCGATAAGTCACTTTTTCCACCACGAGCAATTCAGCCTGTGGTTCGCTGAGTAGCCATATCCCGATTACTCGACACCAAGATGGGTGTCGTCCATATCATAGGCGGCACTAAGCGTGCGGTCTTCGATACTGCAACAAAGTATGCGGACGATGATGTCCACCCGATTAGTCACTTTTTCCACCACGAGCAATTCAGCCTGTGGTTCGCTGAGTAACCATAACGCGACTGCTCGATACCAAAATGGGCGTAGTCCATATCGTAGGCAGCACTAAGCTTGCGGTCTTCGATACTGCAACAAAGTATGCGGACGATGATGTCCACCCGATTAGTCACTTTTTCCACCACGAGCAATTCAGCCTGTGGTTCGCTAGGTAACTATGACGTTTACAAGTGATTTACGCTGAGATAGGCGACCAAGGGCAGACAACACGCGACAAAAAAAGGGGGCACTAAGGCCCCCAAACACTCACACTCAAAAACTGTTACTCAAAAACGCTCTCTCACGAAAGCTCTCTCAAAAATCCTCACCCAGAGCCTAGGCCGCGTTGCTAACCGGCAAACTCCCCGCTGCCAGCAAACAACCGGTGTCCAACATGCGGTTCGAGAAGCCCCACTCGTTGTCGTACCACGCTAGGACCTTAACCAACCGACCGCTGACACGCGTGTGATTTGCGTCGAAGTTGCTCGAAAACGCGTTGTGATTGAAATCGGCGGACACGAGCGGCTGTGTATTGCAGGACAAGACGCCTAAACGATCAGCAGAGGCGGCCTTCGCCAAAATCGAGTTCACCTCTTCAACAGATGTGTCGCGCGAGGCAGTGAACGTTAAGTCAACTAATGAAACATTGATGGTCGGCACACGCACCGCCAGACCATCGAGACGGCCCTTCAATTCGGGAAGCACCAAACCAATTGCGGCAGCAGCACCGGTTTTAGTAGGGATCATGCTGTGCGTAGCAGACCGCGCGCGATACAGGTCAGAATGGTACACGTCACTCAGATTTTGGTCGTTGGTGTAGGCATGAACAGTGGTCATCAAACCACTCTCGACGCCCACTGAGGCATGCAAAGGCGCCACCAGAGGCGCCAGACAGTTAGTGGTGCATGAAGCATTTGAGACCACAACCGCATCGTCGTTCAATACGTCATGATTAACGCCGTAAACGATGGTCGCGTCAGCATCATTTGATGGTGCTGATATCAAAACCTTACGAGCACCCGCCCGGAGGTGTGCTGACGCTTTGTCGCGCGAAGTAAAAATGCCGGTGCACTCGAAAACCACATCGATGTTCAGGTCACCCCAGGGTAGGTCCTCGGGGTTTCGCTCTGCGAAGACCGCAATGCGATCGCCATTCACAACCATCGCATTGTCCTCTACCGACACCGAGGCACCGAAGCGCCCATGCGTCGTGTCGAACTGTAGAAGGTGCGCATTGATTTCAGGAGTGCCGAGATCATTGATGGCAACAATGCGCAACTGCGACGCCATTTCTGGTCGCTCATAGAGCGCCCGCAAGACATTGCGTCCGATACGTCCAAAACCGTTGATTGCTACGTTAACCATAACTATCTCCCTCTTTGCTGTGCATTATGTAGTAAATTTACAAAAAAACAAACAAAAAGCACGGAAAAACCATTTATTTTTAGTTTTATTACAAGTATTCGCAGCAAAAATTCAAATTCACGGTGCATAACTGACATGACTCAGGCATTATTCGTAATATTCTTACCAACAAAGACATCATAATGACGTCTGAACCCAATTTGCTTGCAGTCATTCAGCGCCAGCTGGGAGAGCTCAATAAATCAGAGGCCAAGGTCGCCAACGCGATTCTTAACGCACCTGAAGACGCGACACGCTCCAGCATCGCCGCACTCGCAGCCGCTGCAGGTGTCAGCGAGCCGAGCGTCAATCGATTCTGTAAGCGATTCGGTGCAACCGGATTTCCTGACTTCAAGCTACAGCTCGCCACATCCCTAGCGTCAGGCGTTAAGTATGTCAGCCGCTCTGTTGAGTTTTCAGACGACATCAATACGTTTCCGGCCAAGCTGTTCGACAACGCAATAAACGCCCTGCTGACTGCCAAAGACGGGCTGCCCCTAAAAGCGATTGCACAAGCGGTTGACCAAATTGCGCAGGCGCGGCGCGTTTATTTCTTTGGCCTCGGCACGTCGGCTGCGGTAGCGAGAGACGCAGAACACAAGTTTTTTAGATTTAACGTACCCGTATTCACGCACGAAGACCCATTAATGCAGCGTATGCTCGCCGCCTCAGCAGGCGTGGGCGATGTTTTCTTTTTCATTTCGCATACGGGTCGAACAAAAGTTTTGGTTGAGGCAGCAGAGATTGCCCGCCAAACGGAGGCGACTATCGTCTCTTTAACTGCCGAGGGCTCGCCTCTGGCAGAAAAAAGCCATTGCTGTATCAACGTACAAGTAGAAGAAGACACAGAGCAATACTTGCCCATGACGTCTCGACTGGTACAGCTTGTCATACTGGATGTTCTTGCCGCCGGCGTAACACTGCGCCGCGGAGAGGGCTTCACACCACATCTCGCTCGAATCAAAGACAGCCTTAAGGACACACGATTCCCAACGAGTTAAAACATGACAAACAATTCATTACTGGACACTTCTGGGCTACGCCAGAATGTGCGACTGCTCGGCGATACGCTGGGCGATGTTATTCGTTCCACCGTCGGCGAAGATCTCTTTGAAACGATCGAATCCATACGACAAGCATCGAAATCAGCGACCGATGTGGAACAAACAACGGCGCTTTTTAACGCGCTTCGCAAGCTGGACTCAGAGCAACTTCTGCTGATATCGCGCGGCTTTGCGCAATTTCTGAACCTTGCCAATATCGCCGACCAACACTTTACAACCACGAAGTCTGTGAGTGATCACTTCGGCGCATATGACCGCATTGCAAGTACTATTTCGGAGTTAAGCCAGGCGGTTAGCAAGGAAGCATTGGCTGAAGCTATTGCAAGTTTGCACATAGACCTCGTGCTTACCGCGCACCCTACCGAAATTACACGGCGAACCCTGATTCACAAGCACGGTGAGATACATGACTGCCTTACTGACCTTGAGAGCGGACTTGTAAGCGAAGAGCGTATTCAGTCCCGACTGGCTGACCTCATTGCACAAATCTGGCACACCGAGGAGTTTTTAGAGCAGCGCCCCACTCCCGTAGACGAAGCTCGATGGAGTTTTGCCGTAATCGAAAATTCGCTGTGGGATGCCGTACCCCAATTCCTGAGAGATCTCGACGCCATCGCGGAGAAATTTGCGCTGAACTTACCTCCGCGCACAAAGCCAGTGGTTCGGCTCTCGAGTTGGATAGGTGGCGATCGCGATGGGAACCCCAATGTCACGGCCAAGGTGACTCGGCGAGTAATGATCATCAGTCGGTGGCAAGCCGCAGATCTCATAAACCGGGACCTGGAGGCTATTTACGAAGAGCTCTCTATTACACGCGCAACAGATACGCTTCGAGCGCTAGTTGGCGACGTACGTGAACCCTACCGAGCTCTATTAAAACCGCTACGGGACGCAGTACGCAGACAGCGCGATGAACTTGGCGCGTACATTCAAGACGGGACATACCCCCTGCCGCCTGTCCTTTTCACTCAGGATGTTATCGCCCCTCTGCAGCAGTGCCGCGTGTCACTGGCGGAGGTAGGCTTGTCGGCTATCGCTAACGGAAAACTACTCGACCTCATCCGTCGATTGGAATCCTTTGGTGCTCACCTCGTGACGCTCGATGTTCGCCAGGAAAGTACGCGTCACAGCGACGTGATCGGCGAAATCACGGAAGCGCTCGGGCTTGGGAATTACAGTGAGTGGACCGAGCTGGATAAGCAGGCTTTTCTGAAAGCAGAAATCACCAACCCACGGCCGCTCCTGCCTTTGCACTTTGAAGCCTCGGAACCCTGTCAGGAGGTTCTTGACACATTTCGGGTCATTGCAGAGACACCCCGAGAGGCGCTCGGCTGTTATGTGATATCCATGGCATCTGAACCATCGGACGTGCTCGCAGTACAACTGCTCCTAAAAGCAACCGGGGGCCCCTTGGACCTTCCCGTCTCTCCACTCTTTGAGACACTCGATGATCTCGATGGCGCGCCCTCCACTCTGGACGCACTACTGAGTGACGATGAGTTCCGTGAGCGAATCGACCACTCAATGGTTGTCATGATCGGCTACTCCGACAGCGCTAAGGATGCGGGCATGCTGTCCGCTGGGTGGGCTCAATATCGTGCCCAGGAAGCCTTGTTGAATATTTGCCAATCACACGGCGTCAGTTTGCAACTCTTCCACGGCCGAGGTGGCACCATTGGCCGCGGCGGCGCACCCGCGCACCAAGCACTGTTGTCACAGCCACCCAGATCGCTAGAGCAGGGTCTTCGTGTGACCGAACAGGGTGAAATGATCCGTGTTAAATTGGGACTAAAGCCGCTCGCGATTAATACGCTTGGGCAATACACGAGCGCTATCCTTCGCGGCAACTTAACGCCTCCGCCTGTTCCCAAGCCCGAGTGGCGAGAGCTCATGAATGAATTGGCTGAACAGGCCTGTAGTGACTATCGTAGCTGGGTGAGGGGTAATCCCCATTTCGTTGAATACTTCAGGCAGGCGACACCCGAGCCCGAGTTAGCGAGCCTCCCGCTAGGCTCGCGCCCAGCACGTCGGCGCACCGGAGGAGGCATCGAGACCTTGCGTGCCATTCCTTGGATATTTGCCTGGTCGCAAAGTCGTCTGGTACTTCCTGCGTGGCTTGGCGCGGGCTCAGCGCTCAGCAAGGCCGTGGAAAATGGTTACCTGAATAGCCTGAGAGAAATGCGTGACCAATGGCCGTTCTTTGCATCGCGTTTATCCATGCTCGACATGGTGTATGCGAAGTCAGACCTGGTCATCAACTCGCTCTATGACGAAACACTGGTCGAAGAAAATCTTAAGACCTTGGGAAGCGACCTGCGCCAGCAGCTGAGCGCCGACATTGAATCACTGATGGTCATCCTCGATGTCGATACGTTGATGGCGTCAGACCCGTGGGGACTTGAGTCAATCGGGCTTCGCAATGTCTACACAGCACCGTTGAACCTAGTGCAGATCGAGCTTCTACGCCGCGTTCGAGCGAGCGAAAGCGAGTCTGTTCAGCGCGCCTTGATGGTTTCCATCGCCGGCGTCGCCGCGGGCATGCGAAACACCGGCTGACAAAATCTGCTTAAAATTTGCGAGCTAGGGGACGGCGTTTCGTCTTAAGGCTCGCGCTCTTTAAATACGGTCCTTGGGCACAGGGCTTTAAACTGAGCGTTGGCGCTCCGCTTTTACGGGTGCGCCCTTGAACAAAGGCTCTTCAACCAAGAGACCCTCTAATAAAAGCCCATTTGCTAAGACCCCCTTTACTAAGAGTCCCTTTAACAAAAAACCCTTTACCAAAAGCTCCTGTAATAAGAACTCCTTCACTAAGAGCCCCGTTACTGAGAGCCCATTTGCTAAGAGCCCCCTGGACTAACACTCCCTCAGATAAAAGCGCTTTACAGAAGCCTCTTCGCCGAGAGCGCCAGCCCTAGTTGACTTAGCTCATCGCCAGCTGACGAATATCGCTCAGTAAACTCACCAAGTAAGTTAAGAAACGACCTGCGTCACCACCATTGACCACCCGATGGTCGTAAGACAATGAAACTGGCAACATCACACGCGGCTGAAACGCTTCTCCGTCCCAAACAGGTTGGGTAGACGCTTTGCTGACACCTAAAATACCGACCTCAGGGGTGTTCACGATCGGGGTAAACCCTCGACCGCCAATATTCCCCAAACTGCTAACGGTAAATACCGCTCCCTGCATCTCATCAGGCTTGAGCTTTTTGTCCTTCGCCTTTGCAGCAAGATCTCGGATCTCATCAGACAAAACCCAAATCGATTTCTTATCCGCATCACGAATCACAGGAACAACAAGACCATTTGGCGTATCGACTGCCATACCGATATGGCAGTAATCCTTGTAAATGAGCGCCTCTCCCTGTTCAGCAAGGGACGATTTAATCTTCGGATTCTCATTAAGCGCGAGCGCGACGGCCTTGATAATGAAGGGTAGCGGCGACAGCTTGCTACCACGTCGCTCAGCCTCTGCTTTTAACCCTTTGCGGAAGGACTCCAAGTCTGTGATGTCTGCATCATCAAACTGCGTGACATGTGGCACGTTGAGCCATGACTTCGACATATTAGTCGCGGTGACCTTATCAATACGGGAACGCGCTTCACGACGAACAGGCCCGAACTTTGCGAAGTCCACGTCTGCAACTGCCGGAATACCCGAACCTGAGGTGACTGAAGCTGAAGAGGGTTCGGCTAAGCGTTTAGCAACGTGGGCTTGAACATCCTCTTTGAGGATTCGCCCTTTTGGACCCGATGCTTTGACCTCTGCAAGGTCAACACCAAACTCGCGAGCTAATTTTCTTACAGCGGGGCCCACATAAAGGCCGCTGGCATCGGTCGATGGTGCTCCACCTGCAGCCTGATTTACCACTTCAGAGGCTGGTGCTGGAGCAGATGCAGGTGCAGGTGCAGGTGCAGGTGCAGGTGCAGGTGCAGGTGCAGGTGCAGGTGCCGCAGAGTCTGTCGCAGATACGACCGGTACAGATGAGCGAACACGCACTAACGGTGCTCCCTCCTTCACCATGTCGCCTTCTTTTACCAAGAACTCAAGTATCTCCCCGCCAGCGCTTGCAGGAACCTCCATCGATGCTTTGTCTGATTCAAGGACAACAATCGAGTCACCCTCCGCCAGAACATCACCTACGGCGACCGGGATTTCGACAACCTCGACATCACCCTCAGTGCCAATATCGGGCACTGCAATCGTCAGTTCGCTCTCCGTGACAAGCGCATTTGGCTCGTCGGAAGTCGCTTCATCAACAGAATCGACCTCCGCAGCTGTTGCGCTATCTTCTGACGTGGAAGTTGGTGCATCAGGCACGTCAGCCGATGCCTCGCCTGAATCCTCAAGCTCGAGAATTAATATGGCGTCGCCCTCTGACAGCTCATCGCCCACAGCCACCTTAAGTTCTGTGATAACACCTGCATGAGAGGCCGGAATCTCCATGGACGCTTTATCCGACTCAAGAACAATAAGGCTTTGCTCGAGCTCAATCTGATCGCCAACAGCGACAAGAAGCTCAACCACTTCAGCGCCTTCGGCACCGCCAATATCAGGAACACAAATCGTATAGTTCGCCACGATCTCTCTCCTTTATACCGTTGTGGGGTCAGGTTTGGTGGGGTCGATACCGAGATCACTCATGACCTTTGCAAGATCTGCTCTTGGAATCACACCTTCATCGGCCAGTGCCGTCATTGCGGCAAGCACCACATACCGACGATCGACCTCAAAGAACTCCCTCAACTTCGCTCGCGTATCACTGCGCCCGAAGCCGTCAGTTCCCAGCACAGTAAATGACCGAGGCATGAACTCCCGGATCTGATTGGTATGCGCGCGCATGTAATCAGTCGCGGCAATAATCGGCCCCTCGGTCGCTGCCATACATTGGGTAACATAAGGGACCTGCGGCTCTTCAGCTGGGTTCATCATGTTACGCCGCGTGATCTTTTGACCCTCTCGGGCAAGCTCGTTGACGCTGGTCATGCTCCAGATGTCAGCGGCAACGCCATAGTCTTGCTCAAGCATTTCAGCGGCTGCTTCAACCTCCCGCATGATCGTTCCAGCACTCATCAACTGAACGCGCTTTTTAGACTTGGCAGTCGATTTCTTTAGGGGGTACAACCCCTTGACGATGCCCTCTTCAACCCCTTCTGGCATATCTGGGTGAACGTAGTTTTCGTTCATTGTGGTGATGTAATAAAAGACGTTTTCTCCGTCTTCGAACATGCGCTTCATGCCTGAACTGATAATCGTTGCCAGCTCATAGCTGTATGTAGGATCGTATGAAATACAATTAGGAATGGTCGTCGCCATCAGATGACTGTGACCGTCTTGGTGCTGAAGACCTTCGCCGTTAAGCGTTGTCCGACCCGCAGTCGCACCCATCAAAAAGCCACGTGCCTGACTGTCACCCGCCGCCCATGCGAGGTCGTGAATGCGTTGGAAACCAAACATCGAGTAGAAGATGTAAAACGGCACCATTGGGTAATCGGACACGGAGTACGACGTGGCAGCGGCAAGCCAAGCGGACATCGCACCAGCCTCATTAATACCCTCTTCGAGAATCTGACCTGTCTCTTCCTCCTTGTAATAGAGGATCTGACCCGCGTCGTGCGGCGTGTACTGCTGACCGACAGATGAGTAAATACCTAACTGTCGGAACATGCCTTCCATGCCAAAAGTACGTGCTTCATCAGGGACAATAGGAACGACACGCTCGCCAATTTGCTTGTCTTTAACCAAGGATGACAGGACGCGAACAAACGCCATCGTGGTAGAAATCTCGCGCTTACCACTCCCCTTAAGCTGAGCTGCGTATGCCGACTTGGCGGGTGCAGGCAGACTGTAAGAAACCGCTCGTCTAGCAGGAATGCTACCTCCCAATTCAGCACGCTTTTCACGCAGGTAGCGCATCTCAGGACTATCCTCCGGCGGACGATAGAAGGGCACATCCTTCAGATCTTTATCTGAGACTGGAACACCGAAACGATCCCGGAATGCCTTAAGGCTCTTCATGTCGAGCTTTTTCAGCGAATGCGTCTCGTTCGCTGCTTCGCCTGCCTCGCTGGTGCCGTAACCTTTCACCGTCATGGCTAAGATTACGGTTGGACGCTCCGTCTCCTCGCACGCTGCAGCGTAAGCCGCATAGACTTTATAAGGATCATGACCTCCGCGATTGAGATACATGATGTCGTCATCGCTCAGATCTTTGACGAGATCGAGCGTCTCTGGGTATTTCCCGAAGAAGTGCTCTCGCGTGTACGCACCACCATTAAACTTACAGTTTTGAAGCTCACCATCGCAGACTTCGTCCATGCGCTTTAGCAGCATTCCTGACTTATCGCGCTCAAACAACGGGTCCCAACGACGCCCCCAGACCACCTTGATCACATTCCAGCCAGCACCGCGGAACACGCCCTCGAGCTCCTGAATAATCTTGCCGTTACCACGGACTGGGCCATCGAGCCGCTGAAGGTTGCAGTTCACAACAAAGTGAAGGTTTCCCAAGCCCTCGCGCCCGGCCAGACCGATCGCGCCGAGCGATTCAGGTTCATCACATTCCCCATCGCCCATAAAACACCAAATCTTGCGGTCCCGATGATCAACCAGCCCGCGCTTCTGCTGATATTTCATAACATGAGCTTGGTAGATTGCTTGAATCGGCCCCAGCCCCATCGACACCGTTGGGAACTGCCAATAGTTGGGCATCAGCCATGGATGGGGATAAGACGAAAGACCGTTACCCGAAACCTCGCGTCGGAAATTTTCGAGATGACTCTCGTTAAACACGCCCTCGAGGTACGAACGTGCGTACATGCCAGGCGCACTGTGTCCTTGATAGAAGACCAAGTCGCCAGGGTGGCCGTTACCTGTTCCTCTGAAAAAGTAGTTCATTCCAACATCGTAGAGCGTCGCGCTTGAGCTGAAGCTTGAGATGTGGCCGCCGAGCCCGTCTTCATTGTCATTAGCGCGCATGACCATTGCCATAGCGTTCCAACGAATCAACGAGCGAATGCGACGCTCCATGAAGAGATCACCCGGCATGACGCGCTCATCTTCCGGGTTAATGGTGTTTTTGAAAGGGGTTGTAATCGCCGCAGGAAGACGGACGCCCTGCTCCCGCGCATGATCTGTCAGCTTACCGATCAGCTCACTGGATGCGCCTTCTCCGTTGAATCGTTTAACCGCATCAAATGAATCCAACCACTCTTGTGCTTCAACTGGATCTAATCGCGTATTCATTGCATTCCCGCCTTAAGATTCTTTTTTAGAACTTACTTGCTTATTCGTTATCGCATTGAACACTACATTAAACTCTGAAAATTTGATACATAGTTCTATTATAGAATTTAAAATTGCGATTTATCAGATTGCGATAAGATAGGGGCATCCGGAAAGCCCACCCCCTCCCCCGCCATTAATACCAAATAAGAATTTAGCCCTGCTCTCAGGTCGTCAAAACATTGGTTAGAGATCAGGGATAAAGACCAAACGA
>OCRG01000054.1_pt1 | contig 17052 bp, 18 predicted proteins | sample 1535071 | NCBI WGS metagenome assembly OCRG01 (sample SAMEA3275605, study PRJEB22092) | marine metagenome | biome: ENVO:00000447; feature: ENVO:00002042; material: seawater | collected 2014-06-22T16:30:00+00 | depth 0 m
CTAGTTCGGAAGCAAAATCGATAATTCCAGATTTATCTGAAACACTTATGAGTGCCCAGAACGGCGGTTCTTGGAGGCGGTGTCGTGGCGAGAACTGAAATAGCTGCGGTGACGCTTGATGGACTGGCGTTATAACTATCGTCAACCAAGCAAATACCGCCTTCAAGAAGACGTGTCTTGCCGCGGCCTTCTACCGGGTCTAACGCCTCGAGGCCTGCAATAATGTCATCCTGATCAAGTCCCAGCGCAACACCCACTGCGGCGCCGGCAAGCGCGTTCATTACACCGGCTGTGCCCGGGACTGCCAGTTCTATCGAATAACGCTGCCCACACATGGAAAACGTCAGCGAAGTTCCCGCAAAGCCCCGATAGACCGCATCCAAGCAGCAAATGTCTGCCTCCGAATTCATTCCAAAAGTGATGATGGATGCGGGCTGGGCGCGTTCTTTCCAGCCGTTGAGGTGAGGTTGGTCAGCATTCAATATCGCAACAACGTCAGGCGTCAGACCGTCGAGAATCTCCCCTTTGGTCTCAACAATGGTCTCAACACTTCCGAACCGACCGACGTGTGCCTCCAGAGCATTCAGGAGCACAACCACCTGCGGCTTCACCATTTGGGTGAGGTAGGCAATATCACCCCGTTGAGCCGCGCCCATTTCGACCACCGCAAACTCAGGGTCGGATGACAAGCGCGCGAGGGTAAGCGGAACACCCAACTCATTATTTTGGTTGCCCCGTGTCGCTATCGTATTGCCCGCTCGTGCACACATTTTCTCGACGAAGGCTTTTGCCGTGGTCTTGCCGGCACTCCCCGTAATACCGACCACTTTTGCTAAGGCGCCTTTTCGCATAAGTAAACCAAAATCTGCGCAGGCTTTTTCGACATTGTTTACGCGCAGTGAAGGTATTGTCTGACGTACTGACTGCGCGCTGACGACTGCAGCCGCACCGTTGGCGATAGCAGCGTCAATAAAATCGTTACCGTCAACGGTCGCACCCTCAATAGCGGCAAATAAATCACCGGGCTTGACCTGTCGGCTATCGATTGCGAGCCCGGTCAAGGCGACATCCTCGCACTCGAGGGAAAGTCCAAGCTGATGAGCAAGAAGCGAGAGATTCACACTAGACATTGGCGATCTCCCTTGCTGCCAGCGCCTGGCGCGCTTGCTCAACATCTGAGAATACCTGCTGTGTTGTTCCAACGATCTGATAACTCTCGTGGCCTTTACCTGCAATCAGCACGGTGTCACCAGGGCTCGCAGACTTAATGGCATGAGCAATCGCCGCTGCCCTATCAAGCTCAACCCTCATGTTGGCCCTGTCACAGCCTGATGCAATCTCTTCAGCAATCGCAGCTGGATCTTCGGTGCGTGGGTTGTCGTTAGTGATAACAACGTTAGAGGCTAAGTCAGATGCAATACGCCCCATCTCGGCGCGCTTCCCTGAATCTCGATCCCCGCCACAACCAAATACCACCCACAACTCGCCAGCACAGGATGATTTAAGCGTAAACAGGGCACTCGCAAGAGCGTCGGGGGTGTGAGCGTAATCAACAACCACGCGAACACTCTCGCCACCACCAACCGCTTGCATTCGGCCGTCTACGGATTGCAAATAGCTAGCGGCGGCAGCAACATCCTTGAATCCAAACCCAAGCCCACAGACCGCCATCATCGCCGCAGCCACGTTGAATGCATTGAATCTGCCATGAACATTTATGGCGACAGGCGCCGAGCCAAACGGCGAATGAAGCTGAAACGACAGACCCGAGGCATCTTCGCTTATCACCTGCACATAGACATCCGCCGAGGTATCTTGAAGTGAAACGCCCAAGGCAGACTGAGCGGCAAACTCACGTGCGCTAAGGGTGTTTTCATCATCGGCGTTGTAGATGACTCGCTCGGGCTGAAAATCCCTGAAAAGCCGGAGCTTGGCCTGTCGATACGCGGCCATGTCCTTGTGATAGTCCAGATGATCACGGGTTAGATTACTAAAAACACCCGTGTGAATCGTCAAGCCATCGAGCCGCCCTTGATCCAATGCATGGCTCGATGCCTCGATAGCAGCAAAGCCAACCCCCTGCTCAACCCATTCAGCCAATTGACGGTTCAGAGAGATAATATCGGGGGTCGTATTCTGACTCGCGACAGCTTCACCTGAGCGCGTTCTGGCACCCAATGTTCCAATCGTACCGGCTGACTCACCCAGCAGTCTGAGTAGCTGCCCGATGTAGTCGCTAATGCTTGTTTTTCCATTGGTGCCTGTTACGGCAATAAGGGCTAATTGCTGCGAAGGGTCCGCGTAAAAACGTTTCGCAAGTGCTCCGATCTGTTCTTTGAGGTCCGACATTGGAATAATTCGGTCGCCCTCAAGCGAAGCCGACGATGACTCTGCCAGAACGACGGAGGCCCCTCTATCTAGGGCATCTGCAATAAATTGGCGCCCGTCTGTCTGAGTACCCTGCACCGCAATAAAAGCGCACCCCGACGCAACCTGACGGCTATCGAGCGTAAGATCGCTAATGGGCGTATTGGCAAGCGAGGAGGGAATATCCACCAGTCCGTTTGCCAGCTGGACAAGAGACATACTAGCCACGAGCCGCACCTCCGGCACTAGCCATCATCAGCACATCTGCTTGCTGCGCGGTATCCGGCACCGCATTGCGAATACGCAAAACTTCCTGCGTGATGCGCGAATAGACCGGCGCCGCCGCCGCACCACCACCGTAGACATCACCCTCAGGCTCATCGATGACAACCACCGTGACATACTGAGGTGATTCGATAGGTGAAACGCCCGCAAACAAGGCCACATAGCGGTCATCGAGATAACCCGCAGCCCCCACTTTATGCACTGTACCGGTCTTTCCGCCCACGCTAAATCCCGGGACGCTAGCGCGTTTAGCGGTCCCCTCCTCTCCAGTCACTCGATGAAGTACCGTGACAACTTTGCGCGCAATCTCGGGGGAGACCACTTGCCGTCCCGCTCTGGGAGCTTCATTGGTGGCCAGTAAAGTAAGCGGGACAAGTCGCCCGCCGTTAGCGAAAGCGCCGTAGGCGTGCGCCAACTGCAGTGGCGTCACTAACAACCCGTAGCCAAATGCTGGCGTGACCTGGTCAATCGCACTCCAGAAATCGTGATCTGGCAGTCGCCCGGAGCGCTCACCGGGAAACTCGGCGCCCGTTGTCCGTCCCAGGCCAAAACGCTGAAACACGTCAATAATATTCTCGTACCCGACAGCCTGCGCCATCTTGGTGACACCTACCTGGCTAGACTTCTCAATGACGCGAGAGACAGTAATAGCGCCGTAGTTGCGAGGATCAGGTAGTACTTTGTCACCCACTGTGATGCGACCCGGCGAGGTATCGATAATGGTATCGATATCAAATTGCCCGCTCTCCAGCGCCGCAACCAAAGTAAGAGGCTTAACTGTCGAGCCGGGCTCATATACATCCGTAGCCACGCGATTACGCATAGCCGCAAGATTCAACTGCCCACGGCTATTTGGATTAAACGACGGCAGGTTCGTCATCGCGAGAATCTCGCCAGAATGTGCGTCGATGGTTACAGCCGAGGCGGCGGCCGCTCCCGTCTCCTTCATTGCACGAAGAAGCTCTCGATGCTGAACATGCTGCAGCCGAAGGTCGATGCTCAGCTGTAGACTCTCACCGTTAGTCGCCTCGCTGACAACACCAATATCTCTAATAGCCTCGCCGTGCAGGTCCTTGATAAACCGTTTCTTACCAGGCACCCCCTGAAGACTCTCATCGAATAGCATTTCAACGCCCGACGCACCCGCCCCATCGATATTAGTCGTACCCACAAGCTGAGAAATAACCTCACCCGCAGGATAGAAGCGCCGGTACTCACGCTTCCCATAGATACCAGGAATCCCAGAAGACAAAACAGCTCGAGCAACCGAGGGGGTTTGATGCCTCGCGAGGTACATGAACTGCTTGTCTTGATAGCGCTTAAGCTTCGCGAGAAAGCCATCTTCAGACAGATTCAACAATCGCGCGAGCTCGCTCTCTTTGCCGCTCCCCATTAGCTGCTGCGGATTGGCCCACAAAGTAACAACGGGGGTTGAAACGGCGAGTGGCGCGCCTCGACGGTCGGTAATGAGGCCCCGGTAGGCAGGGATCTCAGCCGAGCGCACCGAGCGCAAATCGCCCTGACGCTTTAGAAAGTCCGCGCCGTACTGGCTCGCCCCGACCTGGAGCTGAATCAAGCGAAAGACCAACATACCAAAGAGGCCGACTAAAACAGCGGCAACAAAGAGAACCCGCAATCGATAGCCAGCGTGCTGTGGTGCCCTTGCGCTCATTCTACGACCACCTTGATCGCACCGGTACTGGGCGAAGTCATCGCCAAACCAGTCACTGACAGCTCGCTCACGCGGTGCGGAGCACTGAGCGTTGAGTACTCAAGCACCAGACGACTATGGTCCTCTTGTAACCGCCACCGCTCACTTTCCAGAACTTGTAATTGCGCAAAAAGAAGCCGCGTTTGGTGCGTCTCACCAATCACCATCAATGCACTACCAAGACAGAGCGCGAGCAAGGCGGGCACACTGAGAACGGAGGCGCAAAATCGACCTATCATTATCGACGCTCCGCCACACGCATCACCGCGGAACGAGAACGCGGATTGCGAGCAATCTCTTCATCACTCGGCCTGATGGCCTTGCCAATCAAATTAAGCGTCTTGCCCGCATCACTATCAACAACAGGTACGTGACGAGGCAACTGGATACCTCGCGCTTGATCGCGCATAAACCGCTTTACGATCCGGTCTTCGAGCGAGTGGAAGCTGATCACCACCAGGCGACCACCAATTTTCAACTTATCGACCATCAAAGACAGCGCAAGCTCGAGATCCTCGAGCTCACGATTGATGAAAATCCGGATTGCCTGAAATGCGCGGGTAGCAGGGTGCTTATGGGGCTCCCACTTGGGATTCGCCTCCGCAATAATCGACGCAAGCTGCCGCGTGCTCGTTATCGGCGCCTCGACCCGCGCCCGAACCACCGCCGAGGCCATGCGCTTAGCGAAACGCTCCTCGCCGTACGTCTTGATAACATCCGCGATTTCTTGCTCCGGCGCCGCAGCCACCCACTCAGCAGCCGTCATACCGCTTCGCGTATCCATCCGCATATCGAGCGGACCGTCGCCATTGAAGCCGAATCCGCGCGTCGCATCATCGAGCTGCGGCGAGGAAACGCCCAGATCAAGCAGAATCCCATCGAGCGATCCATCGCTTACGACGCGTGAGATATCAGCAAAACTACCCGGCACAAATTGAAAACGAGAATCCTCTGCAAGGACCTGGGCCGACGCTTCCGCCGCGGGATCTTTATCAACCGCGATCAACCGGCCGGCCTGCGATAAGCGTGACAGGATTGCGCGCGAATGCCCTCCGCGACCAAATGTCCCATCAAGATAAGATCCGTCCGCCCGCACCGACAAAGCGGAGACAGACTCCGCTAACAGCACTGAAATATGCTCAGACTGAGTCAAAGCTTCAGCCCCATCAACTCATCAGGCATATCGCCGTCTTCAGCCGCAAGCGCCGCCTCACATTCAGCCTCCCATAATGCGTCTGACCAAAGCTCCAGCTTATTACCCTGCCCCACCAGAACGACTCGCTTCTCGAGCTGAGCGTATTCGCGAAGCGCACTAGGAAGCAGGACTCGCCCATTTGAGTCGAGCTCCAAGTCGCTCGCATAGCCCAAAACAAGGCGCTGGAATCGGCGCACGGCTGGATTCAATGTGGGGAGGTCTTGCACGTCACGCTCAATCCGCTCCCACTCTTTAAGGGGATAAATGACCAAGCAAGAAGATTGGGTATCAATCGTAACGACCAGAGAGCCGGCGCTGACATCAAGGAGCGACTCGCGCTGGCGCGCCGGGACAGATAGCCGCCCTTTCGCATCCAGATTGATGTGCTGAACTCCCCTAAACACCACATTTTCCCCATGTAACCCGTAAAAAAGCAGGTTAATTCCCCAATAACCCACTTTTTCCCACTTATCACCACTGTAGCAACCAAGACCAGAGGGGTCAATGCGAGAAAACCAAAAAACCTCGTAAATTCAGGGCCTTATAAGTGTCGAGAGTCGTGCTTATAACCTCTGAGATTCGGCTTTTTGCGAAGAAAAAAACAGGCGAGAAGTCAGCCTTTTAGAAGCCCTACGAAGACCAAGACTGTTATTTTAAGCCCAAAGAGAATAAGAAAACTCTGGATATGCTATATCGATATAAATGAAGGGTTTGATATCGATATAAAAAGGAGCGCCCCAACCGGTAAGGGTAAGGGGCGCATAGCGAGTCGGTCGATAAGCCGGGTTCTGTCGTGAACGGTCATTCATCTGCGACGCCTGTCACCAGACGCCTGTAGCGACCTACCCGGATCCGCCGAGGGTCACGGCAAAAGGATCCCTATTTGGTCTTGCTCCGAGCGGGGTTTACCATCGCCACGCCTGTTACCAGTCGCGCGGTGCGCTCTTACCGCACCTTTTCACCCTTACCTCGAATTGCTCCGAGGCGGTTTCCTTTCTGCTGCACTTTCCGTGAGCTCACACTCCCCAGGCGTTACCTGGCGCTCTGACCCATTGGAGCCCGGACTTTCCTCTGCACGCAGTGTGCAGCGACCGTCTAACCAACTCGCGGCGACAATAGCACTGACTAGACTATCGCTCAATCAGATATCAATTGCTGATAAAGCTCACGGGATTTAAGGCCGTAGTGATCCGCCACTATTTGAGCGGCTTTTCGTGGCGGCAACTCAGATGCCAAACGTTCCAACAACGCCCTGCCTTCAGCACTCAACGAAGTCGATTGCGTAACAGCGGCTGAGATCACAACAAACTCTCCCCGTTGCTGATTGCTGTCGCTCAACACCCACTCACGGATCTCGGACACCGGCGCTCGGCGAATCGTTTCAAAGGTCTTGGTCAGCTCTCTCGCTATGCAAACCTCATGCGCCTCACCGAACACCGACATCATATCTGTTAATAAATCGACTATCCGATGGGGCGCCTCGTAGAGAACTGCGGTGGTACCAAGAGCTTTGAGGGCCTCAAGTCGCTTCACCCTCGCAACACGCTTAGCAGAGAGAAAACCCTCAAAGTGAAAGTGATGTGTCGGAAGCCCAGCCGCACTCAGCGCAGTAATGGCGGCACAGGCTCCAGGCAAAGGAATCACCAGCCCCCCTTTATTTTGTACACCCCGTACCAAGGCATACCCCGGGTCGGAAATCAACGGCGTCCCCGCGTCGCTGATGAGCGCAATGGATTCACCCGCATCAACCCTGCTGACCAACCGATCCATCACATGGGCGTCGCTGTATTCATGAAAACTAATGAGTGGCGTCGAGATATCGTACTGCGCCATGAGTGTACGGGAGTGACGCGTATCCTCTGCCGCAATCAAATCGACAGCTTTCAGCGTCTCAATTGCTCTGAGCGTTATGTCACCCGTATTCCCGATAGGCGTGGGCACAATATACAATGCAGCTTTCAATTCTTGGTTCTCTCCGTACAATCAGGACGCATGATTGACCCTACTCCAACAGTAACTGGTCGCCCGCTCCATGATGGCACTTTCTCGGGGCGCCTGCACAAGTGGGCATTGAGCAGTCTGGTATGCCTGCACCTCGCGGCGTGCACAACCGCACCTTCCGTTGACGTACCTTCAACAAAAGGCGCCATATCGGATTACCCAATTCCTACTCAACGAAAAGTCGATGCTGGCGATACGCCCGATACTCGCCTAGACCATGAAGCGGTACTTTGGGCGCAAAAAATTGCGGCGGAGCGAGGTTGGCTATTTGCACTCGCAGAACTAGAGGCGCTAGAAGAGGGTTTGATCTCAGCGAATACTGAGCGCTTCATACGGTCTCAATTACTGTGGCTTAAAGGCGATACCACTGCTGCCAATACTCAGCTCTCTGAAGTCGTTGTAAGTGGTAAAGAAGAACTCGACCTTTTACTCGCAGAACGACAGCGCCGAGCATTCGAGGCGGGGGAGGCGGTGGCGTCGGCGAAGATTGCCTTGGAGCGCTTACAACTGGGCTATGAGGGCGACAACGCAACCACTTATTCGGCTGTCTTCGACCTTTTGTCTGCAGCATCAGAACAGCAAATCGCCGCGGAGCTTCGCAAAACAGAACCCAATAGCGACTGGGCAGCATGGCTAAGTCTTAACCGCGCCTATCGGAAAGGACGCGATGAGGTTATGAGCTGGCGCCAATCTCACCCCATTTTACCAAACGGGTTACTCAGCCTACCGTCAGGACTGCAAACATGGCTTGAAAGCGACTTACCCTCCCGCGTAGCTGTACTTTTGCCGTTGAGTGGCCGGCTCAAGGATGCCGGCGAGGGTGTACTTGAGGGTATAACGGAAGGTCTGTATGCGAGCTACAGAGACTCAGCACTGCGTCCGCAGTTAATCACCATTGACACCGAAGCTGCTGGCAGCGGCAACGCGGCCTACCTAGCAGCGCTCGAGCGCGGTGCCGACTTTGTCGTGGGACCACTAACCAAAGAGCGCGTGACCGAGCTGCAGTCAGCCGAGACGTTACCCATCCCAGTGCTGGCACTCAACCGTGGGGCGACTGTCGACGCCGTGGCAACACCAACAGTGAAGCAACTTCTCAGTCTCAGCCTCGCCCCGGAGGACGAAGCAATCCAGCTGGCGTCCATGGTTTGGCAGGAAGGTTTGCGCAAGCCATTGGTTATCATGCCAGAGTCAGCTTGGGGCAACCGTATGTATGGCGCTTTTAGTCGTGCATGGGAGTCGCTGGGCGGCGATGTCAGAGCGCTTACAATACTCAGTGATGAGGTAACTGATAATGAGACGGTTGCGACTAGCCTGGCCACACTACAGAGCGAATCGCGTATAAAGGAGGTCGAGAAAGCCTTCGAGGCACCAGTAGACGCCCAGACGCGGCGCCGAACTGATCTTGATGCCGTGATCTTGCTGGTGCCCACCCCCCAAATGGCCCGTGAAATTCGTCCCCTACTGCGCTTCCATTACGCTGGTAAGCTACCCGTTTATGCGCCTTCGACCATTTATCAGCCTGAATCAGGCATCGCAAATCGCGATCTAAATGGCATTCGATTTGTGCTCACGCCCAACGCATTCGCCGCAGACAGAAAAGACTCGACGCAGTTACACGCCCTTGGCCTGGACGCTGCGGCATTCATTGATCATTTTTATCAAGCAGAGCAAACCCGCGGAACGCTTCTTTTTGGCGCAACTGGAGATCTGAGCGCCGATAACGCGGGTAATATCCGTCGACGATTGAAACCGGCGATAATTGCGCGAGGCAAAGCACGCGCCATTTAGTAGCCTGTGATCTTCCATCTCCAGGGAGATCTCGACCATCCAAACAATTGGTCTACATTGGGAAACCTGCGCGGCGCACTTTCTGTGGACCAGAGATGTCGTCACCATTACCGCCAATTTCCGAAGCCGATTTGGTGAAGTCGATCTCATCGCTCTCGATGGCAACACTCTCGTTTTTATCGAGGTTAAGTACCGGAAAAATAGCCGATTTGGCCCGTCTCCTTGCACCGTATCCAAACACCAGCAGAAACGCATTGCCCTCACCGCCAATGTTTTTCGATCGGAGCATCAAGAGTATTGCCACTGGCACTGCCGATTTGACATCATCGGGTTTGATCAGAACGACGATCAAATCCACCTAACATGGTTAAAGGCCGCGTTCGACAGCATCGAGTAATCTAGTTATGGACAGTTTCGATATCACGGCTGATTTTTTCCATCAGCAGATTGCACAAGTCAGTTTGTCCGCAGATTCCGTCGCAGAAATGGCGGAAGCCGCAGCGCCCTTGATGGCAGGTGCAATGATGGCCGAACGTAGAGTTTATTCGATTGGTGCCGGCATCGACGCTCATATCGCAAACACCTTTTGTCACATCATTCGGGAGGGCTTGGACACTGAGCGTCCCAACTTACCGATTACCCCCTTGACCTCGGTGGGCGCAGAACCCACCGATGCTGCTGCGCATTGGATTGCACGAGAGATACGTACACTGGGTCACCCGGGTGATGTTGCTATCGTCTGGGGGGCAAACCTGACAACCAACGGCATAGACTCGATCCACTCAGCGCTGACACAACGTGAAATGACGTCATTCTGGATAGGGGCAAACAGCCCGAGTCACTCGCTGCCCTTCGCAGACACAAGCCCCTCAGTACGGCTCGGACTGTGCACTATGACGGCAGTAGCAATGGCGCGTATTGTGGAGGGCGTCCTTTTCGACCACTAAAGGACGAGCGCCGTAACGCGACTATTTTACAAGTTTGAGCGAGGGCTTTTTACCAGACCCAGGTGAGATCGGGTCTGGCTCTGGCGGCGTCGGGTTATCCGAATCGTCTTCATCATCGAAAATCATACCCTGGCCATTCTCTCGGGCGTATATCCCCAAAACGCTGTTCACGGGGAGGAATACCTCCATTGGAACGCCACCGAAGCGACCACTAAAAGCGATGGTGTCATTACCTAAATGCAAACTCACCACGGCTGTGGGAGAAATATTGAGAACAATTTGGCCCTCGTTGACGTAATCAACGGGGACCACAACGCCCTCCACCCCAGCATCAACAAGCACATGCGGCGTACAGTTGTTATCTACGATCCAATCGTAAATCGCACGAACCACATAAGGCTTACTGGGCGTCAATAGAGTCTCCCCGAAGAATCAGCTGCGCATTTCCCGCTCTTGAACAGACAGACTCTCTTGGAAGGCCTCTCGACCGAACAAACTGTCCATATAATTAAACAACGGCTTGGTTTGCTTAGTTGCGCGAATGTCGACCCCAAGCGCAGGTAGGCGCCATAAAATCGGAGCGATACAGCAGTCAACAAGTGTGTACTCCTCACTCATAAAGTAAGGTTTCTCGACAAAGATCGGTGATAACGCGGTAAGGCTGTCGCCAAGATCGCGACGTGAAACAGCAACATCACCCGCATTGGATGAGTGCAAGATAGTGTCAACGAGCGAACACCAGTCGCGCTCTACTCGGTACATAAACAAACGGCTCTCGGCACGAGCCACTGGATACACCGGTAACAGCGGTGGATGCGGGAATCGTTCATCCAAATATTCCATCATTACCTTCGACTCATACAGAATAAGGTCTCGGTCAATGAGCGTTGGCATCGTGTTGTAGGGGTTCAAATCTCCCAACTCCGGCACGGGGACGCCATCCACACCTTCGACCAAATCTACAGACACACCTTTCTCGGCCAAGACAATGCGAACACGGTGGCTGTAGTGACTGGTGCTATCTGAGAAAAGGGTCATAGCAGAGCGTTTCGAAACCGCTGCTGCCGCGTCGTCGGTTACCTTCATGAAGAACTCCGGGCGGGATTTGAATGTAATAAAGGCGGAGCACTGCCCCGCCTTTTGTGATTATGCCCTTGCAGGCTAATTAGTGCACGTCTTTCCAGTATTCTCGGTTAAGTGCCCAAGCGATGATGAAGAAGATCGCCAAAAACAGCATTACCTTCTTACCGATCTCAATGCGTGTTTGTTTGAATGGCTCCGCCGTATAGGCCAGGAAGTTCACAAGGTCATACATCGCGCCATCAAACTCTGCCGTTGTCATGACCCCTGCTGCTGACACTTCCAAAGAGTCGCAGTGACCTTCAGCGTGATCGCTGTCCGCATTAACACACTGAGGCAAGCCTTGGAGCTCAAGAAGAACGTGAGGCATACCCACATTTGGATACACCAAGTTGTTTACACCATAGGGGCGAGAATCATCTTGATAAAAAGTGCGCAGGTAGGTGTAGAGGTACTCAGGCTTCTTCGCACGCGAAATCAGCGTTAGATCGGGTGGCGCTGCGCCAAACCAACCTTTTGCGACATCTTTATCCATACTGATATCCATCAGCGAGCCGATCTTCTGATCAGGATCGAGCAACAAATGCTCACGGTAGAGATCTTCTGGAATGCCCAAGTCTTTCGCTACACGGTTGTGACGAGAGTACTGAAGCGAGTGACAACCCGCGCAGTAGTTTGCGTACAACGCGGCACCGTGCTGCAAAGAAGCTTGGTCACTCGCATCCGCCACAAACTCGTCACAGGGGATGCTGCCACAGTCATAGGCCGACTCAGCACCAACAGCCTTTAGAGGCAACCACGTGAGCACAGCGACGACGGCTAAAGTGGCAATATTTTTGCCGAAGCCCATGCCGCCATCCATAGTGATGCGGTCTGGCACTTCTTTTGTCTTATCCCAAGTCGACCACCAGTACATACCAAGGAAGAACACAAAATAGTAGATGGTGCAGATCTGTGCCAAAAGCGTGCGACTTTCTGTTGGTGCTTTAACACCAAGGACGCCAAGAATGATGAAGCAGATCACAAATCCCAGCAGCATCACACGATTCAGCATGCCGCGGTAACGCCATGAACGAACGGGGTTGCGGTCAATCCATGGCAACGCAAAAGGAATGGCGACCGATGCAGCGAAGGCTACGAAGCCCCAGAACTTATCGGGAACGGCGCGCAAGACTGAGTAGTACGGCGTGTAATACCAAACCGGCGCAATGTGCGCGGGTGTCTTAAGTGCATTCGCTTCTTCGAAGTTAGCCAATTCCAAGAAGTAACCACCCATCTCAGGCGCGAAGAAAATGATGCCACAGAAGAAGAACAAGAAAACCGCAATACCTTGAATATCGTGCACCGAGTAGTAGGGGTGGAACTTAATACCATCGAGTGGGATTCCGTTCTCGTCCTTGTGCTTTTTGATCTCGACGCCGTCAGGGTTGTTTGAACCTACTTCATGAAGCGCGAGGATGTGCAAGACAACCAGTGCGAGCAAGACAATGGGCAACGCAACGACGTGCAACGCGAAGAAGCGGTTGAGCGTGATGCCTGACAGCAAGTAGTCACCACGAATCCACGTTGTAATGTCTTCACCGACGACAGGTATCGCACCGAACAGTGAAATGATGACCTGTGCGCCCCAGTAAGACATCTGACCCCAGGGGAGTACGTAACCGACAAACGCCTCGGCCATAAGCACGACGAAAATAAGCATCCCGAAGATCCAGATAAGCTCTCTGGGCTTCTGGTAGGAGCCGTACATCATGGCGCGGAACATGTGCATGTACACAACAATGAAGAAGGCGGAAGCACCGGTGGAGTGCATGTACCGCAGCAACCAGCCGTATTCAACGTCACGCATGATGTATTCAACCGACGCAAACGCTTCTTCAGCGCTTGGCGTATAGCTCATTGTCAACCAGATACCGGTGAGCAACTGGTTAACCAGTACAAGCAGGGAAAACACACCAAAGAAGTACCAAAGGTTAAAGTTCTTCGGCGCGTAGTATTTGCCCATGTGCGTGTCCCATGCACGCGTCACGGGAAGTCTCGCGTCAATCCACGAGACCAATCCTGTCAATGCCTTTTCCATTTACGCAACCTCCGTGTCAACGCCAATGACAAGCACGTCATCGCCTTCGAATGAGTAAGGTGGGATGATCAGATTATCCGCCGCCGGAACACCCTTGTAGACGCGTCCTGCCAAATCAAATTTGGAGCCGTGGCATGGGCAGAAGAAACCACCCAACCAGCTGTCGCCACCTAAATCGGCCGCGCCCACTTCAGGTCGGAACTTGGGTGCACACCCGAGGTGCGTGCACAAGCCAACGACCACAAGATACTCTTCGTTGAGAGATCGCGGTGCGCCACTGATGTAGTCAGGCTGATCAGATGTGTCAGAATTTGGATCCTTGAGGTTGTCGTCAAGGCTGGGAAGACCCGCGATCTGCTCGGGCGTTCGTCGAAGCACATAAACAGGCTTACCACGCCACTCAACAACGACCATCTGCCCCGGCTCGATCTTGCTAATGTCGGCCTTAACGGGCGCACCGGCTGCCTTGGCCTTCTCTGAGGGGTTCCATGACGCCATGAACGGCACTGCAACACCAACCACACCTGCGGCGCTTACGCCCGTTGTGGCCATGGTGAGAAATCGACGTCGTGTTTGGTCTGATGCGCTGCCAGCGTCGGCCGCCTGACCTGCCTCAACTTCACTCATTCGGTTATCTCCGATCTTAGTTATGTTGTCGGCAGCGCTGTGTCACTGCCGTATGTAAATTTAAAGCCGCGAAAGTTTAATCGTCGGTATTACGCACAGCAAGGTGAGGCAGGCCATAAATGACCTGCTTATAGTCAAAATTTGTTCAGTAACGTGACAGCGATCGCTGTCACAAAGAAATTTACCGCTTTGAGAACTGCGGACGACGGCGCGCTTTGCGCAGACCGACTTTTTTACGCTCAACTTCACGCGCATCACGGGTCACGAAACCGGCCGCACGGAGAGTACCGCGGAGCGACTCGTCGTACTCGAGAAGCGCTCGAGTAAGACCGTGACGAATCGCACCTGCCTGACCAAAGTTACCGCCACCAACAACGGTGATGTTTGCATCGAACTTCTCAGCGTTTTCGGTGAGCTCGAGGGGCTGGCGAACGATCATACGAGCAACTTCACGACCAAAATACTCGTCAATGCTGCGACCGTTGATTGTGATCGCGCCGTTACCGCCCTTCAAGAAAACCCGCGCTGTTGATGTCTTGCGTCGACCGGTGCCGTAGTACTGTGCAACTGCCATTATCTAATCCTTAAATTGTCAGCGACTGAGGCTGCTGAGCCGTGTGTGGGTGAGAAGGCCCAGAATAAACTTTCAATTTCTTGAACATGGCACGACCGAGTGGGTTGCGCGGCAACATGCCCTTGACTGCTCTCTGAAGAACACGCTCGGGCGCCCGTTCAATAAGCTTCTCGAAGGTAAATGACTTTAGACCGCCGGGGTAACCCGTGTGGTGGTGGTACATCTTGTCCGTTGACTTGGCGCCTGTGACGCGGATTTTCTCGCAGTTCACAACGACAATGTAGTCGCCCATATCCATATGAGGTGTGTACTCAGGCTTGTGCTTGCCACGAAGACGATGCGCGATTTCCACCGCCAAACGTCCAAGAGTCATGTTTTCTGCGTCCACAACGTACCAGTCGTGATGTACGTCGCCTGCTTTCGCACTGTAAGTTTTCATGCAATTGCCCACTAGGCCTGAATTAAAGGAGCGCGGAGATTACAGGAGCAAGCGCTGCCTTTCAATAGATTAAAAGGAGTTAAGGCAGATGTTCTCGACCCAAATATTCCACAGATTGCATTTCGATTAATCGAGACAGCGTGCGCTGAAACTCAAAGCTAAGCTTCTTACCTGAATAGAGAGCTGCCATAGGACGATCTGCAACGATAGCGACTTTAATGTTCCGATCGTAAAACTCATCAATAAGCGTAATAAATCGGCGCGCGCCATCCTCGGTCTCAGACGTTAACTCAGGGACACTATCGATCAATACAGAGTGATACTCCTTGGCCAGCTGTGTGTAATCAGCGGCTGAGCGAGGGGCGAAGCAAAGCTCCGCAAACTCTGCGAGAAGAACGCCCTCGGAGACCCCTACCGCTTGCATATTGCGCCTATTGATGACGAGCACCTTTGCTTCAGGCTTCCTACCACCAGTCAGGTCGGCAAACAGCTTGCGGAGTTGCGGTGATGTATCAGTCGGCGCACTCGCCTCGCGACCACGAACGAAATAGAGCTCCGACTGACTCAACACCCTCAGCCGGTAATCGATACCACTATCTACGTTGAGCACTCGCGTGTTGGCCTCTACCGATTTGATCGCGGGTATGAAACGCGCGCGCTGCAAACCATTCTCATACAAACCTTGAGGCGCGATGTTGGACGTAGCGACCAAGCAGATACCGCGATCGAAAAGCTTTTGCATGAGGCCGCCAAGCAACATGGCATCGCCAATATCACTTACGTAAAACTCGTCGAAACACAGGACCACTGTCTCGCTCGCAATCCGATCCGCGACAACATCCAGTGGGTTTTTCTCACCTGCAAGCTCCGTGAGCTCAGCATGCACTCGCTGCATGAACCGATTGAAATGCATGCGGCTCTTACGCTCAAAATCAAGTGCCTCGTAAAACGAATCCATTAGATAGGTCTTGCCCCGACCCACACCACCCCACATGTACAGTCCGGTGACCGGTCCGGTAGCGCCTCTTCCAAGCCATTTGCTAAAGAATGATGGCTTTTCTGATACGCGCTGATTGACTCGCTCGTAAACATCTTGCAACGCATCCACCGCCTGCGCCTGCGCGTCGTCAGGCAAAATAACACCTGAATTCAGGTCTGATTGATAACGTTCTTTTGGCGTCAACGGCATGTGAGGAGTTTCTTGGTGTTCGAAATTTAAATCGGGCGCGACTCTATCGTCTGCTGATTTATACGACAAGAATCGGTTTAGGATGACGACTATTTCCACTAGCTAACCGCGCAACAACCATGCACCATAACAACATCAAAAAGCGCCAACGACAGATGGGGGACAACAATGGAAACGACCGCAACAACTTTGGGTTACTTCCTACTGGTCGGGTTTGCCGTGGGCCTTGCCGCTGGGTGGTGGGCTGCCATGCAGCGAAAGGACAACAACGACGACGTTGTTAACGAGCTTCGACGCGAAGTAGAAGCCGCCAAAGCAGCACATCGCAATTACGAGCAGTCTGTTACCAGCCACTTTGCAAACACCGCTCAACTCCTTCATCGGATGCAAGACGATTACAGGTCCATCTATACACACATTGCCTCGGGTGCTCAGGAGCTTTGCGATGCGGAAGTCGCAAGTCAACTAGACGACACAAAATTAGTTGGCAACGCATTTGATCTAGCCGACCATCTCGTTGACCCCGCTCAACCACTGGACTACGCGCCGAAGAAGACGCCTGATGAGACCGGGCAATTATCGGAAGATTTCGGACTGGAGAAAGACTACAAGACTAGCGCTGGTTAATGACTAGCGACGGTTCACGCCTTGCACTGATTAATAACTTGCGCTGGTTAGTAAAGGGGCTGGTTAATAATAGCGACAAAACAAGTGTAAATGGCCCCGTTGATTTAAGGTCGCGTGAGATCAAGCTAAAGCTTGGTATTGC
>OCRG01000055.1_pt1 | contig 16932 bp, 14 predicted proteins | sample 1535071 | NCBI WGS metagenome assembly OCRG01 (sample SAMEA3275605, study PRJEB22092) | marine metagenome | biome: ENVO:00000447; feature: ENVO:00002042; material: seawater | collected 2014-06-22T16:30:00+00 | depth 0 m
CCCAGGTGTCTTCGATGTCGTACTGCGATCGAGGCACGAGGAAAGTGCGATAACCATCCCCTGGGATGACGCCACCAAGCAGCGCCCAAGTACAGTGGTCAGAGCCTGAGCTCCAACCCCAACGGCCGTGCAGCATAAAACCGCCCTCACACATCTCAGCTCGGGCGCCAACCGGGTTGTACGAGCTACTGATGAGCGTGTTGGGGTCGTTTTCGTAAACCTCGCGTTGTGCTTCCTCGGACATCAGCGCCAGCTGGAAGGCGTGGACCGCGATAATGCCACCGGCCCAAGCTGTGCTCATGTCTGCTTCGGCAATGCGCACCTGCTCAGCGAAGAATTCTTGTGGTTTGCGCTCGAGACCACCCCATTGCTTGGGCAGCAACATGGTGAAGAAGCCGCATTCCTTCAGCGCGTCCACAACGTCTTTGGACATGCGTCGCGATGCACGTTGCTCGTCTGATTTGCTCGCAATCAAATCGAGAATTTGCTGTGTGACTACTGGCTCGTGTGTACTCATGGTTGATTCCTAACTGTTATTCCGTCTGTGTGCGGGTTTTAGGGCATTGAGCACATCGTTGCAAAGCGATGCGCTTCTCACATACCTCGTATGTACTAACTCGAAAAATTCGCCTAATCCGCGTGGCCTACAGAGAAGTCATGTCCCCAGAAGCTCACCACAGTGCTCTCAAAGACTTCATACTTATCCCACTCTTCAATCGTGCGGCCTTCGGCACCGTATTCAACGTCGAATCCTGCGGGGCTCTGCATGTAGAAGCTCACCATGTGGTCATTCGCATGACGGCCCAGGGTGCCTGTGAGTTTGACGTCGGCTGCAATGCGCCGATCGTTACAGAGACCGACCTCATCCACATTGTTAACTTCTGTCATGACGTGAACACAGCCGGCAGGATGGGGAAGTTCGAGTAGCCCAAGGCTGTGGTGACGGCGATTGCAATGCATAAACCAAAGACGTTTGACGGGCTCGTCGGGGTCAGGCGTAAATCGTAATTTCATTAAGTCCGATAAGCCAAAACCGAGAACGTCGATAAAGAAATTTGAAGTCTCATCAAAGTTGGGTGCTGGAAGAACGATATGTCCCAAGCCCTGATCGCCCGTTACAAATCCTGAGACACCCTGGGGTGAGTTGAGCGCCTTAAAGTCCGAGACAACACCCCAATAGGCTTCGTGGTGATTGCCGGCGGGATCAGTAAAGCTGAGGAGATTCTGTACACGGCGTTTGGCGATGGTCGCGTCATCACCCCAGGTGAAAGCAACACCCGCCGACGAAAGTGCGGCGGCCACGTCGTCCAAGCCTTTTTGATTGTTGGTTTCCCATCCGCAGAGCGCCAGACCATCAGTCTCTGCTTGCTGAACGAAAACTCGGTAGGGGTGATCGTCCATTTTGTAATAGTGTGTTGTCTCATCACCCAGCGAGGCGGATGTGTCTTCAAGCCCCATGACATCGCAAGCGAAGTCCTTCCACTTGCCAAGTTCTGTTGCGTTTACCCCGATGTATCCCAAGCTCTTAATACTCATTGTGTGCTCTCTGTCTGCTGTATTTCGACTCTGTTTTTGATGTTCTACTGCAATCGCTAGTTTTCTTTTTGAAGCTACCTTCTATCCCAAGAAGATCTCTCAGCTCATAAAACTCTTATCTAATCAAACTCTTATCCGATCAAAGAAGGGCCCTTAACTCGGTCTTTAACACCTTGCCTGAGGCGTTAAGCGGAAGTGCGTCCATAAAAATGATTTTTCTGGGCACCTTGTAGTTGGCCATCTGTTCTCGGCTCCAGCCAATGAGATCAGCCTCCTGTATTTGGCTCGTGGCTGTTCGCACCACGAAAGCGGCGGTGACCTCACCCATGCGTTCATCAGGCATGCCAACCACGGCCACTTGTGCAATCTCGTTGTGATTAAGCAGTTGGTTTTCTATTTCAGCGGGGTAGCAGTTGAAGCCACCTGAGATGAACATATCCTTCACGCGGTCCGTAATGCGAATATTCCCGGCGGCGTCCAGCGAGCCGATATCGCCAGTATGGAGCCAGCCGTCTTCGTCGATGGTCTCTGCCGTGGCTTTCTCGTTATCGAAGTAGCACTGCATAACATTGAAGCCCCTGACAACAATCTCACCGGTCTCTCCGGCGTCGGCCAAGCTTCCGTCACCGCGCATGATGCCGAGTTCAATACCCGGTATGGCTCGACCTGACGTATTTGCGATGATGTCGGGCGCGTCCCCTTGCCGACACATAGTGACCAGCCCGCAGGTTTCTGACAGCCCATAAGCGGTAATGACGGTGTCGATGCCAAGTATGTCCTTCATATCAACAATTAATTGCGTCGGAATGGACGCAGCGCCTGTCGTCGCCTTTTTAAGCGATGAGATGTCGACCTCGTCTCTGTCCGGGTGCATGAGGATGCTCTGAAAAAGCGTTGGTGGCCCTGGCATCACCGTAATTGCGTGGCGGCTGATAGCCTCTAGGACAGCAGGCACATCAAACACTGCCATGGGGTAAACCGTTGCGCCCCGTAGCAGTGATGCGAGCCACCCGGCTTTGTAGCCAAAGCTATGGAAGAAGGGGTTAATAATGAGGTAACGATCCGACTCGTCGAGCCCCAAGATAGACCCGAAGATATCAAAGGCCCGAACATTTTGGCCGTGGGCGGTGACGACGCCCTTAGCGCGACCCGTTGTGCCCGAGGTGAACAAAATGTCCGAGACGGTGTCCGGGCCGACACTCGCTCGCTGTGCGTCACGTTGCTGGCAAATTGCTTCCGACGCGGACATACCCTCGGTTATCCATTGGTGGTAGCGCGTCGAGTCCGAGGTGTCCGGTGAGGGCAGGGCTACTATGTGCTGCAAGTCAGGCAGATCTTGCTGTGAAAGCGCCTCTGCGTATTGTGTGCCGAGGAAGCTCTCTACCACGAAGGCGACGGAACTGCCGCTGTCAGCAAGAATCTCGCGCGCTTCGCTCGGTTTGTAGCGCGTGTTCACAGTGACTAAGACGCCGCCAACGTATTGAATGGCGAGTGCTGCGACGATCCACTCGGCACAGTTGGGGGCCCAGATGGCCGCCCGGTCACCGCGTTTGAAGTCACGTGCGACAAGAGCATTGGCTAAGTGGCAAACCTGATCGTGAACCACAGCGAAAGAGAGGGCTTTGTCACCGTCTTTGATAAATATTTTGGACCCATACTGCAGGGCAGCGTGCTCAATAAGCTCCGCGGTGGTGCTGTGATGTGTTGGCGCTGCCATCGTCATAACTGTGATTACCGTTAGTCTGTTTGTGCACGCTATGTCGCTTCGCTTTTGTTGTCATAGTCTCAATGGGGGATGCTGGTCAGATGGTGCACTTTGATACTGGATTCATCTAATCAGTCATACAGGAAATTCGCGCATGAATAAGTGCGTCAGCGCCGCTGAGGCGGTGTCTGTTATTGAGAGCGGCATGACCATCGGAATTGGTGGTTGGGGACCTCGCAGAAAGCCCATGGGCCTTGTGCGTGAGTTACTGCGTTCGGACGTCAACGATTTAACCGTGGTTGCCTACGGGGGTGCCGACGTTGGTCTTCTCTGCGCCGCTGGTAAAGTGAAAAAAGTGATCTTTGCGTTCGTGTCTCTGGATTTTATGCCTCTCGAGCCCGCGTTCAGAAAAGCGCGCGAGTCAGGCTCTATCGAAGTCCGTGAGATCGACGAGGGCATGATGTTACTGGGGTTGCGCGCGGCCGCCTGGGGTAGCCCCTTCATCCCGACACGCATCGGGCTTGGAACAGACGTCGTTACTCGCAACCCCGATCTCGCGTTAGTGGACAGTCCCTATGACGATAAAGAGTGGGTGGCAATGCCTGCGCTCAATCTCGACGTGGCATTGATTCACGCAACCCGAGAGGACGAGCGCGGTGTCTGTGAAATCGCAAGCCCGGATCACTACATGGACGATTGGTTCGCCAGGGCCTCGAAAACCACTATTGTCTCAGCAGATGAGATCGTACCTTCTGAGCATTTTAACGATCCCGACGTCGCGCGGCGGGTGTATTGGGAACGTAACTGCACCAATAAGGTGGTACACCTGCCGGGTGGGGCGCATCCGTCTTCGTCCGATCCACTACATGGCTACGACGTGAAGCACTATAAAGAGTACGGCGCACTGATTACCGAGGGCGGAATCGATGCCTACGCAGAGGCGTTCTTGGGTGACTCTGAGGCGGACTACCAAGCTGCGGTTGGTGGTCTTGATGCTATTCAATCATTGCCCTTACCGGTCTACTAAGAGGAGCTCACTATGACGTTTTCACTGGCAGAGCTCATGGTCTGTGCTGCAAGTCGAAGCTTCGACAATGATGGCGAAGTTTTAGCCACAGGTATTGGCCTGTTGCCAAGGCTTGCGGCTAGCCTCGCGATGCGGACGACCAACCCCGAGATGATGATGACGGACAGTCAGTCGTACATGTTGTCTAACCCGAATCCCGTGAGCGGCATGACGTCTCACGAGGGTCAGGCCAACGAGAATTGGATGGGTTTTGCGCGCATCTTTGACAATGTATGGAGCGGTGCGCGTCACGCTTTGGTGGGACCCAGCCAGGTGGATCGCTTTGGTCAAACCAACATTGCGGCACTTGGCGGTACTTACGATGCGCCCAAGGTGCAATTGTTGGGGGTTCGAGGTTTCCCCGGGAACTCGATTAGCCATGCGAATTCATTCTTCGTACCCAAGCACTCAACGCGGGTTTTCATAGACGGCGAGTGTGATGTGGTTTGCTCTATTGGCTACAACCCAGACCGATTGCCCCGTTGTTATAGTTTCGATGATATCGACATTCGGCGTGTGATTACCGATTTGTGTGTGATGGACTTTAACGGGCCCAACAAGCAGATGCGGGTCATCAGTCTTCACCCCGGCGTAGCTTTATCCGAGGTGCAAGAAAATACCGGGTTTGAATTGGCAGTGGCAGATACTTTGGAGGAGACTCCTGCGCCAACCAATGAGCAACTTGCCGTCATTGCCGAATTGGACCCATTGAATTTCCGTGCCAAGCAACTCAAAGACAATCCACCCGGCGTCCGAGCCGCCTGAGGGGAGAGAAAACGATGACAGAAGCAAACACCGATTACGTTGAAGAGACCGATATCGTTACCTACGAAGCAGCTGACGGCATCGCCTGGATCGCGATGAATCGCCCCAAGTACAACAACGCACAAAACGGTCGTATGACTTACGAGCTCGATGCCGCGTTTATGCGCGCTGTTGCTGACGACGACGTCAAAGTGATTGTCCTCAAGGGTGAAGGTAAGCACTTCTCGGCAGGACACGACATTGGAACACCGGGTCGAGATGTTCACTTGAGTCAGGAACGTGTGACAAGCTGGTACGATCACGCTAACAAGCCGGGTGGTGAGTACCTCTATGTTCGCGAGGCAGAGGCCTATCTGGGCATGTGCCGCCGCTGGCGTGATATTCCCAAGCCGACGATTGCTGCAGTACAGGGAGCGTGTATTGCCGGCGGTCTGATGCTTGCATGGGTGTGTGATTTGATCGTTGCGACTGACGATGCCTACTTCTCAGATCCTGTCGTTCGTATGGGGATTCCGGGCGTTGAGTACTTCGCTCACCCCTACGAGCTCAATCCTCGCATCGCTAAAGAGTTCCTGTTTACGGGCAACAAAATGGGTGCAGAGCGCGCTTATCAGATGGGTATGGTCAATCAGATAAGCTCGCGGGAGAGCTTGATGGATGACGTCACAGCGCTGGCAACAAAGATCGCTGCTATGCCACGCTTGGGTCTTGCACTGACCAAGCAGGCAATCAACAACGTCGAAGAGTTGCAGGGTAAACGCCAAGGCATGGAGGCTGCATTCGCTTGGCACCATTTTGCCCACGCCCATAACGATGTCGTCTCTGGCGATAAGCTGGGCGGCTTTGACGCGAAGGCAATGGCGAAAGCGAACAAATCACAGGACAGCTGATCTTATGGAGTTGATGTATACGCAAGCGCAGCAGTCGTTCCGTAGTGAGGTTCGCGCATGGCTGTCGGAAAATGTTCCAAACGAACAACTACCTTCGTTTGACACTGCTGAGGGGTTCGAAGCTCATCGAGAGTGGGAACGCACGTTGGCGGAAGGCAACTGGGGCATGGTTACGTGGCCTACAGAGTTCGGTGGCAGAGCTTGTGACCTAATCGAGTGGCTCATTTTCGAGGAAGAGTATTACAGAGCGGGAGCGCCTTTGCGGGTTAACCAAAACGGCATCTTTTTGCTCGGCCCCACCCTGATGGAGTACGGCACTCCCGAACAAAAAGAGCGGTTTATTCCTGCGATGGCGAGCGGCGACGAAATTTGGGCGCAAGGGTGGTCCGAACCGAATGCGGGCTCTGATATGGCAGCGATTCGATGTCGCGCCGACCGTGACGGTGACGAGTTCGTTATTAACGGACAGAAGATTTGGTCGACGCGTGCGGTGTATGCCGATTGGGTCTTTGGTCTGTTTCGCACAGACCCCGATTCAACACGCCACCACGGGCTCTCGAAGATTTTGGTGCCGCTCAACTCTGAGGGCGTGACGGTTCGCCCGATTCCCCAATTGAACGGCTTGCCCGGTTTTGCAGAGATCTTCTTCGACGATGTTCGCGTTCCAGCCTTCAACTTATTGGGCGGGGAGAACGAGGGATGGCGAATCGCTATGGCGACCGCGGGCTTCGAGCGAGGCTTGATGCTGCGCAGTCCCGCACGATTCCAACAGGCGTCGAAGCGGCTCGTGCAGTTGTACCGAGAGCACGGCTCTGACGTGATTGACCCATCGATCGAGTCGGCGGTAGTGCGTTGTTATATGGATGCGGAGGCCTACGCGCTTTCTACTTATCAGACGGCTTCCAAACTATGCTCTGGGGGATCGATTGGCCCTGAAGCAAGCTGTAACAAAATCTTTTGGTCTGAAATGGATCTGCTGATCCACGAAACAGCGATGAAACTACTGGGGGCCCGAGCAGAAATAGAGCCACAGACCGCTGCCGAGTTTGCAGAGTTAGGGACTTGGCTGGATGGGTTTATGTTCGCTCAGTCCGGTCCGATTTACGCGGGAACCAACGAGATCCAGCGCAATATTATCGCCGAGCGCATGCTCGGTATGCCGAGAAAGTGAGGAGAGCACTATGAACTTTACGTTCACTCAGGATCAGCTCGACTTCCAAGAAGCGATTGCCAGCATGCTGAAAAGCGAGGTGACCGCGGACACGATTCGTGCGCGTTGGTCAGCCGAGGCTGGTTTAGATGATGCGTTTTTGGCACAAGCGCATGAACTTGGCCTCAATTCGATGTTGGTGCCAGAGGCGCTGGGTGGTCTCGGTCTGCAAGCGACCGACTTCATTCTCTTGGCCGAGGCCTGTGGCGAGGTGGCTTTACCGGAACCCGTTGTTGAATCAGTCATGGTATCCACACCACTGTTGGTCGATATTCTCGATCAGGGGTTGGGCAATGCGGATGTGCAGCGCGTTATTGATGCGGTGCTCGCAGGCGAGGCGAGAGTGGCTGTAGGGCACTCAATCAATCCCTGTATTAACTATGCAGACAGCGCTGATTGGTTTCTGCTTGCAGATGGCAACAGCGTCTATCTCGTTCCGCGCGATGCCGTTACCTTAGATGCGAAGAAAAGCGTCGATCCGTCCCGCCGGCTATTCACTGTCTCATTCAACCCAGACAGCCAATTCCTCGTCGCGGATGGCGACGCAGGTGCAAGCCTGCAGCGAGCGACACTCAATCGTGGTGCGCTTGCGACTGCGGCACAGCTTGTCGGGCTGTCGAAAGGCATGATCGCGCAAAGCGTTCAATACAGCAGCGATCGCGAGCAGTTTGGTAAAGCCATCGGCGCTAATCAGGCGGTAAAACATCTGCTCGCCGATGTTGCTGTGCAGCTTGAGTACGCCAAGCCTGTGACATACCGCGCTGCCTACACGGTGGGTGTATCGCCCACACGTGCTGATTTCGCGGTTTCGCACGCAAAGTCGGCGGCCGCCCGAACAGCACTGATGGCCTCTCGTAACTGCATTCAGGTGCACGGCGCCATGGGCTACACCTGGGAGTGCGATGTGCAAATTTGGGCGAAACGGGCCTGGGCGCTTGCCAGAGAGTGGGGCGACGAAGGGTTCCACAACAATCGTATTCACGAGTGGTTACTGCGCAAAAACGCGCTGCTAGGACCAGAATTTACCTTTGGTCGTGGCTCACTTACCGACGTTGCGTAAGTAAACGCAGCTTTACACCAAAAAACGTTTTAAACGGAGAATGAGTATGGGACAGCGCGCAGAGGCCTATATCGTTGACGCCATCAGAAGCCCCACAGGCAAGCGACGCGGTTCGCTTGCAACCGTACACGGTGCGGATTTAGGCGGCTTCATCCTAAAAGCGCTCGTTGAGCGGCATGATATTCCAGATGATGAGTACGACGATGTCGTGTTTGGTTGTCTGGACACTATCGGTCCACTGGCGGGTGATATTGCACGCACCTGCTGGTTGGCGGCAGGCCTAAGTGACGTTGTACCGGGAACGACCGTTGATCGTCAGTGTGGCTCCTCGCAACAGGCGGTCCACTTCGCAGCGCAGGCGGTCATGTCGGGCACGATGGATGTTGTGGTTGCGGGCGGTGTGCAGACCATGTCGTCTATCCCTATCTCTGCCGCTATGTATGCCGGACAGCCCTATGGTTTTGACAGCCCCTTTACCGGCAGTGAAGGCTGGGTTGCGCGATACGGTACCCAGGAGGTTTCGCAGTTTAAGTCAGCACAGATGATTGCCGATAAGTGGGAGATTTCGCGAGAGGAGATGGAAGCGTTCTCTCTCGAATCGCATCGGCGCGCACGTGCCGCGACTGACGCGGGCTATTTTGAGCGAGAAATTATCCCGTTTGAAGGACTAGGATTCGACGAGACGATCCGCAATACCTCGATGGAAGCGATGGCGGGTTTGGAGCCACTGGCGCCTGGTGGGACGATTACCGCTGCGGTTTCGAGCCAAACCTGTGATGGTTCATCAGCAGTGCTCATTGTCTCGGAGGAGGCGCTAAAGCGTTACAACCTGACGCCACGTGCTCGTATTGCCCACATGTCAGTGCGCGCCGATGACCCTATTTGGATGCTGACGGCGCCCATTCCCGCGACAACCCACGCAATGAAGAAGTCAGGGTTTTCACTCAACGATATTGACCTTGTGGAAATCAACGAAGCCTTTGCCTCTGTGCCCATGGCGTGGCTTAAGGATCACGACTATCCGCACGAGCAAACCAACGTTAATGGGGGCGCGATCGCGCTCGGCCATCCGCTGGGATCAACCGGGACTAAATTGATGACAACCTTGCTCCACGAGATGGAGCGTCGAGAGGTTCGCTACGGTCTGCAAACAATGTGCGAAGGCGGTGGTCAGGCGAATGTGACCATTCTCGAACGTTTGTAAGGCGAGGCGCGATTAGGAGTTTTTATGGGGATTTGTGATAAACGCGTGGTGATTGTCACGGGCGCTGGCGGCGGTTTGGGTGCAGCGCACGCGCGAGTATTGGCTAGCGAAGGGGCGGCTGTACTCGTCAACGATATTAATACGGATGCGGCACAAGCGGTGGTAGATGACATTCTTGCCGCCGGTGGCCGGGCGGTTGTGAACCAGTCGGACATCACTAACTACGAAAGCAGTGGTGAAGCTGTCGCGCAAGCGATCGAGACATTTGGTGATCTGACCGGTGTGGTCAACAACGCGGGCAATAACCGCGATCGCATGTTTGCGTCACTGTCCGAGGCCGATTGGGATCAAGTGATCGCCGTTCACCTAAAAGGACATTTTTGCATTGCTTCCCATGCTGTCCAGTACTGGCGCCATCAGTCAAAACTGGGGAATGCCGTATCGGGTCGAATCATCAATACAACGTCTGGCGCAGGGCTACAGGGGTCTATCGGTCAGTCTAACTATGCAGCTGCTAAAGCAGGTATTGCCGCGTTGACCCTGAACCAAGCCGCAGAGCTTGGGCGTTACGGCATTACCGCGAACGCCATTTGCCCAGTTGCACGAACCGGAATGACGACGGCTGTCGCGGCAATGGCTGAGCGAATGGCGGTACCCGAGGACGGGTCTTTTGATCACTTTGCCCCAGAGAACGTGTCATCGGTTGTGACGTGGCTTTGCTCTGAGGCATCCAGCCATGTTACGGGTCAAGTCATCGAGGCGGAGGGCGGTCGTATCGCTATCGCTGATGGCTGGCGAAGCACAACGGGCGTTGATAAAGGTGCGCGCTGGGAACCTGCAGAGGTTGGCGCGGCGCTTGAAGAGGCAATGTCTACAGCTGTACCTGCGCAGCAGGTTTGGGGAAGCTAGGAGCTGTTTTGAAGTTTGCGTTCACCGATGAGCAGCGAATGCTCAGAGACACCAGTCAGGCCTTCCTAGCAGCCGAGTCCAGCTCAGCTGCGGTTCGCACAGCGTCTACCTCTGAACAGACCTATGATCCGGAGCTCTGGCAAAAGATTTGCGAAGACATGTACTGGCAGGGGATCCTCGTACCAGAGTCTTGTGATGGCTTGGGGCTAGGCTGGGTTGAGCTAGCGATTGTTCTTGAGGCCGCTGGCGAGAGACTATTAACGGCCCCTTTATTTGCCGTGGCTCAGAGCACCGTTGCGCTCAAGTTGTGTCCCCAGACGGATATAAGAGATGCACTGTTGTCGGCGATTGTTGGTGGCGATGTGATTAGTTTGGCTATGAGCGATCAGCGCAGCGGTTGGTCGTCTTGCGGCGTAACGGCAAACGATAGAAGTAATACAACGCTGCTGTCGGGAACAGCACGATTCGTACCCTTTGGTGCTGCCGCTTCTAAATTCTTGGTGGTTGCAGCCGATGCGTCGGGCTCACAATCCGTTTGGGTGATAGACGCAGCGCAGGAAGGGGTTGTTACCGAGCACACACCCACGATGGACCAGACGCGCGCTATGGCTACTGTCTCTTTGGAGAATGTGGCGGTAAGTGTCGATCAGCTTCTTGCTGATGACGCCGCGAGTCTTGTTGATAAGACGCTCGCGTTGAGTCGGATTTTAGTGGTTGCAGATCAGGTCGGCGTTGCCCAAGCGAGTCTGGATATCAGCGTTGACTACACGAAAGAGCGATCGCAATTTGATCGAACAATTGCATCCTTTCAGGCGATCAAGCACAAAGCGGCAGACATGATGCTTAAGGCAGAGTCGGCGCGCTCACTCCTTTATTACGCAGCCTGTATTGCCGACGCGTGGTTTGCTGGTGAGGCTGACGATGCGGCGCTTGAAGAAGCAGCCTGCATGGCCAGCGCCTGTGCCAGCGAAGCGGCATTTTTCAACGCAGGTTCGGGCATTCAAATGCACGGCGGCGTGGGCATCACTGAAGAGTATGACATTCAACTGTATTTCAAGCGTGCACGCGCTACCGAGAGTTTCTTGGGCAGACCCGCCGAGATGCGCGAAGCGCTCGCGTGTCAGCTACTTGACGGAGGTGCGTCATGAAACTGAGTTTTACGGCCGCTGACGAGCAATTTCGAGAGGAAGTCGCCGATTGGTTGAACGACAACCTGCAAGGTGAGTTTGCCAAGGTTCGCTATCGCGGAGGGCCGGGTGATGAGCACCACTTTGTGGATGAACGCAAAGCATGGGAGCGCAAACTCGCTGAGGGTCGTTGGACGTGCATTGGTTGGCCCGAGGAGTGGGGTGGCCGAGCGGCCTCGATCGAGCAGCAGGTTATCTTCCATGAGGAATATGCGAGGGCCGGTGGTCCCGGACGCATGGGGCATATTGGCGATACGCTGACAGGCCCGACGCTATTGGCCTTTGGTAGCGAAGCGCAAAAGGCAAAGTATTTGCCCCCCATTCGAAACGGTGAGGCTTTCTGGAGTCAGGGGTATTCAGAACCCGGTGCGGGCTCCGACCTTGCGGCGATACGCACGCGTGCTGTCTTTGATGAGGCCACAGGCCAGTGGCAGATTACGGGACAGAAGGTATGGACCTCTCTCGCACACGAGTCTGACTATGTCTTTGTGCTTGCTCGTATCGATAGAGAGAGCAAACGCCATCATGGCCTTGGCTTCTTTTTGGTGGCGCTCGATCAGCCGGGTGTCACGATTAGGCCGATTACCCAGCTAACGGGCACCGCAGAGTTTAACGAAGTCTATTTCGACGACGCAGTTTGCAGCGCTGACGATATTGTCGGTGCCCCCGGTGATGGCTGGAAGGTGGCGATGGGCTTGCTTGGCTTTGAGCGAGGCGTTTCAACGCTAGGGCAGCAAATGCTTTTTCAAACCGAGCTTGATGAGATTGTCCGTATTGCAAAGGGCAATGGTGCATCAAGGGATCCCGATATCCGCCAGCGCATTGCTGAGGCGCATATCGGACTGCGAACCATGCGCTACAACAGTATGCGTATGTTGTCTGGCGGTGAGGACGGTAGCCTGAGCCGCGAAGCGATGATTTATAAATTGTACTGGTCGAGCTGGCACCGAAACCTAGGCAAGCTTGCGATGGATGTGTTGGGACCTGAGGCAGAGCTCGTCGAGGAAGGCCCGTACGAATTGAACAAACTCCAGTCGCTGTTTTTGTTTACGCGGGCGGACACAATTTATGGTGGCACGAACCAGATCCAGCGTAACCTGATTGCAGAGCGGGCATTGGGTATGCCAAAGGAGCCGAGGGGCTCGGCAAAATAATGTGGGGACTATCCGATGAGTAAAACGATTCCAGCTTATGTGGAAGGACACAATCTCCTGGCGGGTAAGTCAGTTCTTATCACGGCTGCGGCCGGTGCCGGTATTGGGTTCTCTGCCGCAACACGCGCGGTCGAGGAAGGCGCTCGCGCCGTCGTCATAAGCGATGTGCACGAGGGGCGCCTAGCGCAAGCAAGGGAGACACTGGATGCGATCTCCCCCGACTGCTCGGTGAGTGCACAACTCTGCGACGTCACTGACGAGTCCCAAGTGCAAGCACTGGTAGCCTTCGCTGAGTCAGAGATGAGCGGTGTTGACGTGCTGATTAACAACGCCGGCCTGGGAGGTTCTAAGCGCTTAGTTGATATGACTGACGAGGAGTGGTCTCGGGTTTTGGATATTACGCTGACCGGTACCATGCGCATGACACGAGCCATGCTTCGCGAGATGGAGCCTCGAGGTAAAGGGGTCATCGTAAACAATGCCTCTGTGCTTGGCTGGCGTGCACAGGAAGAGCAGTGTCATTATGCGGCGGCAAAGGCGGGTGTTATGGCGTTGACGCGCTGTTCTGCCATGGAGGTGGCTCAATCAGGTATTCGGATTAACGCGGTATCGCCAAGCATTGCTATGCATGACTTTTTGAGAAAAACATCAACGCCCGAGCTGCTCGAGCGCTTAGCGTCTCGAGAGGCGTTTGGACGCGCTGCTGAGGTTTGGGAAGTAGCGAACGTTATGATGTTTTTGGCTTCGGACTACTCGAGCTACATGACGGGGGAGGTGGTCTCTGTATCCAGTCAGCACGCCTAACGCTTGCTCAGGGTGCTGGTAAACGTCAATTAGCGAGAAGAGATAAAGGCCACAAGAGAAATAACAGGCCACGGATGTAGGTTGCGACCATAACCAAGCAACGATCAATATGTACCAAAAGCGTTACACACAAAATAAACAAACGTTGGGCCAGACGAGAGTGTGTGTTGAATAGTAGGGCTGAGAGAGTCTTAGAGGGTAGATGAGATGAGTGAGATGAATTGGGATCGAGAAGTCGACGTGCTCGTGGTGGGTACCGGTAACGGTGGACTCACAGCGGCAGTGTGTAACTGGGAGATGGGTACCAAGAACGTTTTGATCATCGAGAAACAAGACAAAGTCGGTGGCACCAGTGCGTCGTCTGGTGGCGGTATCTGGATCCCCAATAGCCACTACGCCAAGGAGGTAGGGGCCAAAGACAGTGTTGAGGATGCGAAGACCTACCTCATGAACACGCTGTTCGGAGAGGATGTGCCTGAGGAAATGATTGATATCTACCTCGAAAAAGCGCCGGAGATGCTCAAATTTCTCCACGACCGAACAGATGTCCGCTATGAATCCCTCGCTGAGTATCCCGACTACTACACGAACATGGAGGGCGCTCGTGAAGGCCATCGTTCCCTCGAGCCTTCACCCATTATGGCCTCTGAGCTCGGTGATAATTGGAAGAACATGACGTGGACGCACTTCATGATGCGCATGTTCAATCGCATCCACTTCACGCAAGTTGAAGCGCATTTACTGATGGTGCAGTTGCCCGGGTGGAAAAGGCTGCTGGCACGCCTCATGTGGGACTATATTCGCGATATCCCTTGGCGATTAAAGACACCGATCTCGCGTCGCTTGGCCTGTGGTTCAGCCGGTGTGGCACGGCTTTATTTATCGGTGTTGAAACGAGAAATCCCCTTGGAGTTCAACACGCAAATGGTCGAGTTGATCGCAGAAGGCGACTCCGTGTTGGGCGCCGTGATTGAATGCAACGGCCAGCGCCAGCGCGTGCGCGCGGCAAAAGGCGTGATCTTGGCGTCCGGTGGCTTCGAGAAAAATCAGACGCTTAGAGAGCAGTATCTTCCGGCACCAACGAATACGACTTGGTCGGCGGGTAATGCCGGTAACGAGGGCGACGCGCTGTTAGCTGGTCTCGAACTGGGTGCGAAAACACGCTTGATGAACGATGCCTGGTGGACGACCACGCTTTGCGTACCCGATGAACCCGCCCCACGGCTTGCAATTATGGAGAAGTCGTTCCCGGGATCCTGCGTGGTTAACCGCGATGGCAAACGGTTTGCCAACGAGTCGCAGAACTACATGGCGTTCCAGAAGGACCTCTTTAAGACACACACAGAAGAGCATCCGAATGCGCCTGCCTGGCATGTGTTTGACGCCACATTCCGCGAGAACTTTATGGTGGGTCCGTTGATGACCAAAGCGATGAAGCCCGACTCGCAGATTCCCAAGAAGTGGTTCGAAGAGGGCTTTGTTGCTAAGGCAAACACGATTCGCGAGCTGGCCGATATGTTAGGCATCGACGCCGACGGCCTCGAGGAGACAATCGGTAAGATGAATCACTATGCAGAGACCGGCGTGGATGAAGATTTCGGTCGCGGTGACTCGGCTTATGATCGTTACTATGCCGACCCTGCTATTAAGCCCAACCCCTGTTTGGCCCCTATTATCAAAGCGCCGTTTTACGCAATGCGTATCGAGGCGGGTGATTTTGGCACTCTAGGTGGCCTAGATACCGACACCTCAGCACGTGTTAAGAAAGCCTCAGGTGGCGTCTTTGAGGGGCTATTTGCGGTGGGTAATTGCTCTGCTGCCATCCTCCCGACTTACCCAGGGCCTGGCGCGACGCTGGGTCCCGCAATGACAATGGCCTATCAGGCCGCACGCCACATTAACGCCTAGGAGTTGATATGTTGGACTTAGAAGCGATCGAACTCATCAAGCAGCTCAAAGCGCGCTATTTTCGCTTTCTCGACACACGTAATCTCGAAGGGTTGCAGAGTGTTTTCACCAGCGATGCGACCGCCTCTTTTATCGGTGGAGATTATGATTTTCAGCTGACTGGCTGGGAGCAGCTTGAAGCCTTCTACAAGAAGTCATTTACCGGTCAGTCGTTTGGTATGCATAACGGTCATCACCCAGAGATCTGCGTCGATGGCGATACCGCGACGGGTATCTGGTACCTGCAAGATATTTTCGTGTCACTCGAGCACAACATGACCATCATGGGTAGCGCACTGTACGACGATGAGTATCGTCTTGAGGACGGTCAATGGAGAATTGCGAGGACGGGCTACAAACGCTTGTGGGAAGAACACCATAAGCGCGGTGAAGACATCAACCTCCGCGTAAAACCAATTGCGGACTGACAAGTCCATTCAAAGGAAAGAGAGTTATGAGAGATGTAGTAATCGTAGACAGCGTCCGAACCGGATTGGCGAAGTCGTTTAGAGGTAGTTTTAACTGGACGCGATCCGATGACATGGCGGCATTCCTCATCGATGCGCTCATCGATCGGAACGCAAAGTTTGACCCGAGTGAGGTTGATGACATCATTCTTGGTGCAGCGAATCAGGCGGGTGAGCAGAGCGGTAACCTGGCAAGAATGGCATCGTTTCTATCAAAACTCCCGATTGAAGCAACCGGCACCACTGTGAACCGTTTTTGCGCTTCTGGTTTGCAAACGATCGCCATGGCAGCCAATCAAATAGGCTCTGGCTATACCGACGTGATGATGGCGGGTGGCGCTGAATCGATTTCAATGCGTCTGCGTCAAGAGGCGGGTAAGTTCCAGCAGAATTGCACGCTCCTTGAGAACAAGCCCGAAGTCTATATGGAGATGGGTAATACCGCTGAAGTTGTGGCTCGTCGCTACAACGTAACCCGTGAGTCGCAGGACGAGTACGCGCTCCAGAGTCAGAAGCGCTACGCGCAAGCGGTAGATCAAGGTGCGATCCAGGATGAAATTGTGCCTATGCCTGCGACCATGAAATTGGTGAACAAAGAAACGGGCGACGAGACGTTTAAGGAGGTCATGGTCGATCGTGATGAGTGCAATCGTGTCGACACGACGCTTGATGGATTGTCGATGCTCAAGCCCGCTTTCGAGGAGGATGGCAGTGTGACGGCTGGTAACTCCTCGCAGTTGAGTGATGGTGCGTCTATGACATTGCTGATGAGTGCAGAGCGTGCCGAACAGCTAGGTGTTGAGCCTCTGGGCTATTTCCGTGGTTTCGTTACGGCGGGTTGTGAGCCTGATGAGAGAGGGATTGATCCCGTTTTTGCTATTCCACAGCTCTTGAAGCGTGCAAGCCTCAGCCGCCTCGTCAAGGCGCTCCGGCCCCTCGAGGAGGAGTTCGAACTGATCGTGATCGACCACGGGGCTGGTCTCGGCTACTCGGCCGTGGCACACCTGGCGGCCACCTCGACCCTGGTC
>OCRG01000057.1_pt1 | contig 16557 bp, 18 predicted proteins | sample 1535071 | NCBI WGS metagenome assembly OCRG01 (sample SAMEA3275605, study PRJEB22092) | marine metagenome | biome: ENVO:00000447; feature: ENVO:00002042; material: seawater | collected 2014-06-22T16:30:00+00 | depth 0 m
CTGATCCCGCCTTTAGGCCCCGCAAAGTGTCAAAAGTATCAGGCGCCAGGACATATCGTCCGATAGAGGCCAGGTTTGAGGGTGCATCATCCGCATCAGGTTTTTCCACCAAGCCCGCAATACCCGCACCTGACCCATTTGGCACAACAACCCCGTATTTTGAGATATCTGGCCCACTGAAACAGAAATGTGACAGATGACAAGTCAGGAAAACAAGACGGTGGGCGAGGACCTGTGTCGTGGACTTACTCTAAAGTCCTAAAATTTGACCCTTTATCTTAAGACGAAAAACGTATTTAATTAACCTACTTAGACTAATTTGCAGGTTCCACGTGACTGGCCCCAAAAATCGCCCCCTTACCTTACGAGATGTTTCTGAAGCGTCTGGTGTTTCTGAAATGACCGTCAGTCGTGTATTACGCGGGCGCGGCGATGTATCAGAGGCCACACGTGAACGGGTGTTAAAGGCTGCCAAAGAATTGGGATACGTCCCGAACAAAATTGCAGGGGCGCTTGCATCGCAAAAGGTAAACTTGGTCGCCGTTGTAATCCCGTCAATGTCCAACATGGTGTTCCCCGAGGTTATGACAGGTGTGAACAATGTTCTTGAGGGGACGGAACTGCAGCCTGTTGTTGGCATCACAAATTACATGCCCGAGAAAGAAGAAAAGGTTCTGTACCAAATGTTGTCATGGCGCCCATCTGCCGTGATCATCGCAGGGCTAGAGCATTCCGAAGCATCCCGCGCAATGCTGGCGAATTCTGGTATTCCCGTCATTCAAATTATGGATGTTGATGGTGAACCCATTGATACGGCCGTGGGCATTTCCCATCGCCGTGCGGGGCGGCATATGGCCAACGCGATTATCGAGGCCGGGTATTCCAAGATTGGGTTTATGGGAACGAAAATGCCACTTGATCACCGCGCGCGCAAACGCTTCGAAGGCTTTACCGAGGCGCTTGCCAAGGCAGGTATCGAAGTGAAGGACCAAGAGTTTTATTCGGGTGGTTCTGCATTGGCCAAGGGGCGTGATATGACACGCGAAATGTTGGAACGCTCTCCTGATTTGGATTTCCTTTATTATTCAAATGACATGATTGGCGCAGGCGGCCTGTTACATTTGTTGGATGCGGGTGTGCGCATTCCAGATGACATCGGGTTGGCAGGGTTCAATGGAGTTGAGTTGCTGCACGGTTTGCCCATGCAATTGGCGACGATGGATGCGTGTCGTGTTGAAATTGGGGAACGCGCCGCACAAATTGTGGCCGATCGCGTTCTGGGAAATGAAACAAAAACCGACAGTATCGTTGAACTTTCTCCGGTGCTAGAGGTTGGAGACACTCTTAGAACGGCACGCACCTAACAGGCATCCTTTGATCATTACGAGTACCGCGCGTGAACTTTTCTAGATACGCAATTTATTACATTCCTGATCAACCGTTGTTTCAAATTGGCTCTGACTGGCTTGGATGGAATTCAATAACGGGACAAGAAACCACACTTTCTGCCGATCATCGTCGCATTACTGATCGGCCGCGAAAATACGGGTTTCATGCTACTGTGAAACCGCCCTTCTCGCTTGCATCGAATTCCACACAAGGTGACCTGCAAGACGCATTTCAAACGTTTTGCGCAACTGTTTCTCCTGAGACAGGTGGCACTCTGAAAATCAGTCGCCTTGGCCGATTTTTGGCAATGACGCAGGATGTACAATCAAACGAAGTGACAGAATTGGCGGCATCGACAGTTTCGCATTTCGATAAATTTCGCGCGCCGTTATCTGATAACGATATCGAAAAACGCCGCCAACGCAGGCTCACACCCCAACAAGACGCACTGATGTTACGTTGGGGGTATCCTTATGTGATGCAAGAATTCAAATTTCACATGACCCTGACTGGTCCGCTTCAAAATAATGAAATTGATGCAATCGAACATGATGCAAACACACGGTTTCAGGAATTCCTCGATAAGCCGCTTAATTTAGCTTCGCTCTCGTTACTGGGCGAAGACAGAGAAAGCGGACGCTTTCACGCGATCGAAAGACTGCCTCTTGGAATGTAAAACCCCGCTTGATTAAAGCGGGGTGAGAGTTTAGCCAGAGCTAAGTCGCGTTATTTCTTCTTTCAATCGGAGTTTTTGCTTCTTGAGTGATTTGATATCTATGTCGCTGATACCCGGTGATTGTTGGGCCTTTTCGACGGTTTGTGACAAAGTTTCATGTTTTATTTTCAATTCGCGAACACGTGCGCTTACACTCATCTAATGTCTCCTTTTATTTATATGCTTAGTGGAGCACAGGAAAATCCATTTGTCACGCTGCGTGTGCATCTTGTGTCAATAAAGTTTTCACTACTTAAAGAAGTGTTATTCGCGAAACCAATCGGTTAACACATCCCCATCCCGCAAAACTTTTGATATTTTTTGTGAATAATCTTCACCATCTTGTTGATGAAATGCGCCTTTGTGCAGGATCAGAGGCGATTCGAGGCGGAACAAGGCCCTTCCGTTTTTCCGCGCATGCGCCATGAACAATGTGCTTTCACGTCCCTGCCTAGGAACAATTGGCGTAATCACCCGACTACCCAGCGAATCGGGCAGGAGCCGCAAGAATTCGTCCATGCGCTCCGTGCGGAAAATAAAGTGCGCATACCCTTTTGGCTTCACCCGTTTTGCGGCCACGCTAAGCCAGATGCCCAACTCGTCACTTTCACCCATTGCGCGATCGCGACCACCATCATCGGACCGGGTGCTAGAGCTGCGGTCAAAATATGGGGGATTGGCAAAGACATGGTCGAACTGTTGATCACGGATTTCAGCTGGCAAGGCGGCCAAATCGGCACAAACAACAGAAAAGGGCAGATTGTTCAGATAGGCGTTTTGTCGCGCTAATTCGGCGTATCGCTCCTGAACCTCCACCCCGGTGATACTTAGGTCTGTCACGCGATGAGCAAGCGCAAGTGACGCGGTACCCACACCACAACCCAATTCCAAAACCGTTTGGCCAGATTTTGCAGGAATGCTCGCCGCAAGCAGGATTGGATCAATTCCCGCGCGATAGCCTGATTTTGGCTGCGCGACCTTGATCGCGCCTGACAGAAAATCATCAATCGTTACGTGATCCGTCATGTCAGAAATTGCGCCTCAATCCCATTTTCAATCATGGTGTCATAGGCAATTTCATATTCTTCATCAATCACCATCAAACGCTGGGGTAAAATACCAATCGAACCTTCCAAAACACTCATATTTACGTCCAGTTCAAAGACCGCTATATCAACCTCACTCAACACGTGCTTGGTGAATGCAATCAGTGTGATATCATTGGTGCGCAAAAGCTCTTTCATATATCCAATATATGGACCGCACACGAAATGTGAAGAAATAGGGGTGCCGCATGGTCTTAGATAACGAGCAAAACAAACCGCATGACGCGCTTGCTCGGATTTTGGCGGATGATATGGATGCGGTGAACACGCTGATCCAAAAACGCATGGCATCGAAACACGCACCTCGGATACCCGAAGTGACAGCGCATCTTGTGAATGCGGGGGGCAAACGTTTGCGTCCTATGCTGACTTTGGCTGCGGCGCATTTGTGTGGATATCAGGGCGATCATCACATTCGTTTGGCCGCAACGGTTGAGTTTATTCACACCGCAACTTTGCTGCATGATGATGTGGTTGATGAAAGTGGTCAACGACGTGGTCGCCCAACTGCGAACCTATTGTGGGATAACAAATCATCTGTATTGGTCGGCGACTACTTATTCTCTCGCTCATTCCAATTGATGGTGGAAACCGGATCGCTGCGTGTTTTGGACGTTTTGGCGAATGCCTCTGCCACAATTGCAGAGGGTGAAGTTCTGCAACTGACCGCGGCACAGGATGTGAACACAACGGAAGAGACCTACTTACAGGTAGTCCGTGGGAAAACAGCCGCCCTGTTTTCGGCAGCAACTCAGGTGGGCGGTATTATTTCCACAGCGGACGAGGAAATTTGTCAGGCCCTCTATGATTATGGGGATGCATTGGGAATTGCCTTTCAGATTGCGGATGATCTGTTGGATGTGGTGGGTGATGCGAAATCAATCGGAAAGAACGTCGGTGATGATTTCCGCGAACGCAAATTGACCCTACCGTTGATCAAGGCGATTGCGGCAGGCGGCGAACATGATCGCGTGTTCTGGACCCGCACAATCGCAAAAGGTGATCAAAGAGAGGGCGATCTAGAACACGCCATCAATTTGATGCACACAACTGGTGCGATCGAAGCTACACGCACAGATGCCTTGGATTGGTCGAATAAGGCACAGCAAAGCCTATCTCTATTGCCTGATAGTGAATTGAAAACAATCCTACAGGATTTGGCAATCTACGTAGTGTCTCGCGTTTCTTAAACCATTTTTGTTGCAACAACCCACCAATTTGGATGCGCCTGCTGCAAGTGATCTGCTGCTACATTTGCACGCTTGATATCCGTGAAAAGACCAAAGCATGTGGCACCCGATCCCGACATTCTGGCCACCTGACACTGTGGGATTTCGGAAATTGCATCAACTACGGCTGCAACCTCTGGGACCATTGCCTTGGCGGGCGGTTCCAAATCATTTCGCTGATCACCAAGCCATGCAATGTCAACACAATTTTCTGCCACATTCTGCATTGGTGGATTTTGTTTAGAGTCCAGCGCATTGAAAACAGCAGGCGTAGAAACACCAACACTGGGATTGACCAATACCAACCCCCAATTCGGAGCAGTCGACAGTTGCGTCACATCCTCACCCGCGCCCTGCATAAGGGTCAAACCCTTATTCATGCAAACAGGAATATCTGCCCCCAAAGCCATCAATTCGTCCACATTCGGCAATGGAACAGACCAATATTGGCTGAGTGCCCTCATCACTGCCGCCGCATCACTAGAGCCGCCACCAATCCCCGATGCCATTGGTAGGTTCTTTTCCAGTATGATTTGACAATCCAATGATTTGGAATGTGTTTGTGCCATGAACTTTGCGGCCTGAACAACCAAATTACTCTCATCCACAGGTATACCCGCCGCATATGGGCCGATGACCTGAAATGAAAACTCAGCCCCAGGCGACAAGTGTATTCGGTCTCCAAATTCAGTCAAACAAACCAGCGAATGCAATTCATGATATCCATTGGCGCGCTGCCCAACCACATGTAATGTTAGGTTAACTTTCGCATGAGCAGTGACTTTAATCGTTTTGCTTGTCGGCATAAAGTGCGGGCTTTCCTTCTTCGCTTAGCACCTGATCGAGTCCAACCTCTAGCTTGCGTTTAATGCGGGCTTCCTCAATCTCTTCGGGATTGAACGATAGGGCACGACGCCACTGAAAGCGCGCCTCGTTTTTCCGGCCAACCGCCCAATATGCATCCCCCAAATGATCGTTCACAATCGGATCAGTTGCCATCAATTCCGCTGCACGTTCCAAGTCCGGGACAGCGTCTTCATATTGACCAAGTCGGAATTTACCCCACCCCAAACTATCAACGATATAGCCAGAGTTCGGCTCTATCTCGACCGCTTTGATGATCATTTTCATCGCTTCATCCAGCTTTTCACCGCGTTCAATCAACGAATATCCAAGATAGTTCAACACACTTGCTTGATCAGGGTTGAGTGCAAGGGCACTGCGAAAATCTTGATCCGCATTCGGCCATATTTTCAGGCGTTCATGCGTGATCCCGCGTGCATAGTACAATTGCCAACGCACATTGTTTTGTGCCTCATACATGGAAATTGCGGCATTATAGGCAGGTAACGCTTCATCATAACGTTCTTGGCGACGTAAAAAATCGGCCAGCGTCGCATGCGCGACGGGCACATCTGGATAAGCCGAGGTCAAATTGTTCAGGACATCTATACCATCATCAACACGGTCTGATCGGCGCATCGCACTGGCCTTGGCGATCTGAGCAGTATAATATTTGGGATCTTCGATTCCGATCTTTTCGTACACACGTAGGGCCAAGGAATATTGATCCAATTCCTCAATAACGTCTGCCACAAACAACTTAATCTCGGCCGATTGCGGATTTAACGCCTCGGCAATGCGTGCGTAGACTAGTGTCGCACTTGGATCGACCTGCTCTTGGATGAACAAAGCCAGCGTGAAGAATATTTCAGACATCGCCTGCGTAACAGTGCTAGGCAAACCCGAAACGATGGGTTCGTTACGGTCCAAATTTCTGAGGATCACGGCACTTTCTGGTGAACTTCCCACGGAAAACTTCGCATCAAAAAATGCGCGCGCCTGATCTGATTGTCCCATCCGCTGCAGCAACGCAGTTTTAATCAAAAGGGCGCGGTCCGTTAGAATGCCTGCAGTATTGTCAAACCCGTCTAAAACCGCCAAGGCATCTTCGTTTTTTCCATCTGCCAGATACATCATCGCACGATGAAAGGCCGCAAATGTTTCAAATCCTGGACGGCCCGAAATATCGTCAATGATGCGCTGCGCCGCTTTGGCATTACCCTGCCCATGTTCGGCCCAGGCCATAACAACCTCACGGATGAAGGGGTTCAGACTAAGCTCATCTTCGTTTTCAAGTGCGGCGGTCAGGCCCGCAAAATCTTCATCCTGAATCTGGCCAAGCAATACGATTAAGTTGGTGACAAAATCATCCGCCCCACGCTCAGAATACAAATTTGCAACGGGGATCGCATCGCGCAAACGTCCCAAAGCAACGTAGGAAAACAACAAATCCCGCATTGTCGCATCATTGTCGCGATCCATCGTCAAAACACGCGATTGGTATTGAGTGGCCAGCGCGAAATCATTTGCGCGCATCGCGCTTTGTGCCGCCAAATATGGCCCCGAGGCGTCTGACATCGCTCCAGACCCAGACAGAGCAATTAAACAAGCCAATGAAATTCCGAAAATGCGTTGCAACTGCTGATCCCTCAATTTTCGTTAATGTAAAGCTAAGCGTAGAAATTACAAATGACAACGCGGGACACATGAATAAACATGGTCCCGCGTGATTTTTGCCGATGAAACCTGTGAATGACAGATTACATGTTTGGATAGTTTGGTCCGTCACCACCCTGTGGCGTTACCCATGTGATATTCTGACTTGGGTCCTTGATATCGCACGTTTTGCAGTGAACGCAGTTTTGGAAATTCACAACAAACCGTGGATCCTGGCCCTCTTCCTCGACCAGTTCGTAAACACCCGCTGGACAGTACCGCTGGGCGGGTTCTGCATATTTGGGAAGGTTCACTGAAATTGGGATATTCACATCAGATAGCTGCAAATGCGCGGGTTGGCTTTCTTCGTGGTTTGTCATCGAAAATGACACGTTGGTCAAACGATCAAATGACAAAACACCATCTGGCTTTGGATACTCAATTGGGGCGTGCTTATCCGCTGTTTCAGTGGACTGTGCATCGTTTTTACCATGACTCACAGTACCAAAGAGTGAGAATTTGAACGCGCTTTGGAACCACATATCAAATCCGCCAAGGGTGAGGCCGCCAAGCGGGCCAAATTTGCCGTTTAGTGGGGCAACATTGCGTACGGTTTTTAGATCCTTACCAACAGGTCCAGCGCGCAGTGCTGCGTCATATGCCTCAAGTGTATCGCCTTCGCGACTCTCTTGGATCGCGGCATAAGCTGCTTCTGCTGCTTCAATGCCAGAGTGCATTGCATTGTGGTTGCCCTTAATACGCGGCAAGTTCACAAGCCCCGCTGAACAGCCAAGCAGTGCCCCACCTGGGAATGCGGTTTGCGGAATAGATTGGAAACCACCCTTTGTTACGACACGTGCGCCATAGGCCACGCGCTTGCCACCTTCCAACAATTTCGCGATCTTTGGATGATGCTTAAAGCGCTGGAATTCCATGTAAGGGAACAGGTGTGGGTTTTTGTAGTTCAGATCGACAATATAGCCGACGTAAACTTGGTTATTGTCCAAGTGATAGACAAACGAACCACCCGAGTTTTTCCAACCCAAAGGCCAACCCATTGTGTGGGTCACTTCGCCTTCGTTGTGGTTTTCTGGTTTTACTTCCCAGATCTCTTTCATCCCAATGCCAAACTTTGGCACGTCACAGTCTGCATCTAGGCCATATTTCGCGATGACCTCTTTTGAAAGTGAACCACGCGCACCTTCTGAGAAGAAGACATATTTGCCATGCAATTCCATACCTGGTTCATAGGCGTCTGACGGCGTGCCATCGGGGTTCTTGCCGAATTCACCGGCAACAACGCCCTTCACTTCGCCATTGTCGCCATAAATGATCTCTGAACATGCCATGCCTGGGAAAATTTCAACACCCATGGCTTCGGCCTGCTCCGCCATCCAGCGGCACACGTTCCCCATCGATACGATATAGTTGCCATGATTGTTCATCAGTGGTGGCATCATTGCATTTGGCAAACGAATTTGCCCAGCCTCACCCAAGACATAGAAGTTGTCTTCTTTCACAGGTACATTCAGCGGTGCACCCTTTTCCTTCCAATCTGGGATCAAACGCGACAAACCAGACGGATCCAAAACAGCACCAGAGAGAATATGCGCGCCAACTTCTGAGCCCTTTTCAAGGACAACGACATTTAGATCAGCATCAAGTTGCTTTAGTCGAATTGCCGCTGACAAACCCGCAGGTCCAGCACCAACAATTACAACGTCACATTCCATTGCCTCGCGTTCAAATTCAGACATCGGCGCTCCTCCTCCTCGGGTCGCAGAAATTTCGTTGAGGAATGGGTTACCCTGACGATCAGGGGTGCGTCAATCTAAACGCGTCGTCCAAATGCTGCTTTGCGGCACTTCATCGCAATTTTTGTAACATTCCCTTACGTCTAGGCGTTAATCATGAATAGCTATCACGCAAATTTGCACATTTTCCCCCTAGACGTTGCAAAGGCTTGATCGCGTAGATATCAGTGCATACTATCAGTAAACAGGTATTATTTTACAGCGGAACACACATGGACAAGATCCCAATGACACCTGCGGGTCATACCGCGCTTGAGGTAGAACTAAAGACTCTAAAGAGCAAAGATCGTCCGAATATTATTAAGGCGATTGCAGAGGCACGCGAACATGGTGATCTGTCTGAAAACGCGGAATATCACTCGGCCCGCGAAAAGCAGAGCTTTATCGAAGGACGCATCAAGGAATTGGAAGGCATTATTTCACTTGCCGAAGTGATTGATCCCTCTCATTTGTCTGGGTCCGTCAAATTCGGTGCCCGCGTGACTGTGGTTGACGAAGATACTGACGAAGAAAAATCATGGCAGATCGTGGGCGAACACGAAGCGGATATTGAAAAGGGTTTGTTAAACGTCAAATCCCCAATTGCCCGTGCACTGATTGGCAAGGATGTTGGTGATAGTGTTGAGGTTCGCACACCCGGTGGCGAAAAGGCCTATGAAATCCTTGATATCGTTTACGCGTGAGTAAGCGCGGATGAACGACGATAGAGGAACCAACCCAACACCTGCTGGCCTCTATCTGGGGACGCAGAAACAACCAACGCTTTTGATTGAATGGATTGGCATTGCCTTGGCCATTCAATGGCTGGGCGTCAGTGCCTATGTCCTGCTGAACAATGCGACATTGGCGGCCGCTATGCTGACCAGTATCCTGTTGATTTTCATGCCGGTTTGCATCCTGTGGGTTTCGGTCATGGTGATCCGCACATCACATCGCATGAAACAGGAAAGTCAGCGGTTGAACGTGGCAATCGAAGCCCTGCGCAAGGCCTATATTGATCAGGCAACGATGTCTGGCGCCCCGGCGAGTGAGGGCAACGTCAACAAGCGGCTCGATCAAATCGCAGAAAGCCAGCGAAAAACAGAAACAGCAATTGCGATGTTCACGTCCTCTCGTCTTGCGCAATCCAAACGACCCCTGCCAGAAATTGCCGCCCCGCAATCGGTGGAGGAGGAACAACAAACTGTGCTCGAACTGGGTACGCCCGTCGAAGTTTTGGCCGAACCGCTGAAGAACGAGGATTTCATCAAAGCACTGCATTTTCCAGAGGATGCAAATGATGAAGCAGGGTTCACCGCATTGCGCCGTGCCCTTGCGGATCGGAACACAAATCAATTGATCCAGGCCGCGCAGGATGTTTTGACCCTGCTAAGTCAGGATGGGATTTACATGGATGATTTGCGTCCTGACATGGCGCGCCCTGAAATTTGGCGGCGCTTTGCACAGGGTGAACGCGGGCGCACGATTGCGGCATTGGGCGGAATTAGGGACCGTTCTTCATTGGCGCTTACCAATGTGCGCATGAAAAAGGATCCCGTTTTTCGCGATGCCGCGCATCACTTCTTGCGTCTATTTGACAAGGGATTTGCCAAGTTCGAGGACACCGCAACCGAGGCCGAGATTTCCGCATTGTCAGAAACACGCACTGCACGCGCCTTTATGCTATTAGGGCGCGTGGCAGGTACGTTTACCTAACATTTAGACAGTCAGGATTGTTGACCCAGTGGTTTTGCGCGCCTCTAACGCGTCATGGGCCGCACGGATGTCGTCCAGTGCATGTGTCTGATCAATCCGAATTTTCACGTCACCTGATTGCACCTTGGCAAATAATTGTACCGCCATATCCTGACAGGTTGCGTGATCGGCGATATGCGTGAACAACGTTGGACGCGTGATTTTCAAAGACCCTTTTGGACCCAGTAAACCAATATTAAATGGCGGAACTGGGCCAGACGCATTTCCGAAACTGATCATCATGCCGAGTGGTTTTAGTGAATCAAGCGACCCCTCGAATGTAGACGCACCAACTGCATCCATAACGACGTCCACACCTTTTCCATCTGTTAATTCGCGGACTTTGGCTGTGAAATCCTGATCATTATAGTTGATGCAATGGTTTGCGCCGTGCTCCAGTGCCAGCGCACATTTTTCGTCTGTTCCCGCTGTTCCAATCAGATTGATGCCTTCAGAGCGTGCCCATTGGCATGCGATCAAACCAACGCCACCTGCAGCCGCATGGAACAACACTGTATCCCCCGCTTTGATCGGCGTGGTACGATGGAATAGGTACTGAACCGTCAACCCTTTCAGCATCATGGCCGCGCCTTCTTCAAAGCTGATCCCACCAGGCAAAGGGCAAACCTGCGCTGCGGGCATCACACGTGCCTCGCAATAGGAACCGGGTGGCATGGCGGCATATGCAGCACGATCACCCACTTTCAAATGTGTGACACCTTCGCCAACCGCTTCGATAACACCTGAGGCTTCCATACCAAGTGCCGTTGGCAACTCTAATGGATAAAGGCCCGTGCGTTGATAGACATCGATGAAGTTTAGGCCAACAGCACGATGTGCGATGCGCACCTCACCCGCTTTGGGCTCGCCCACATCACGATCAACAACCTTTAACTGATCTGATCCGCCAAATTCTTCGATAATTACTGTTTTTGCCATTTTCGCTACCTTTATTCGTCTGGATGAACCGACAGAACAATTTTGCCGATATGCGCACTACTTTCCATACGGCTGTGCGCAGACGCGGCTTCTGCCATGTTAAATGTACTGTCCATAACTGGCGCGATTTTCACCTGCGACAAGAGAGGCCAAACCACATCGCGCAACTGTTGGGCAATCTTAGCTTTGGCCAAATCTGATTGTGGGCGCAGTGTTGATCCCGTGAATGTCAGTCGGCGTGTCATCAGTTGTACAAAATTCACTTCGGTTTTTGGGCCTTGCAAAAATGCGATCTGCACAAGGCGGCCATCATCTGCAAGCGCCTTAAGGTTACGCGGGATATAGGGGCCACCCACCATATCCAATATCACATCGGCCCCACCAACCGCGCGCATTGCATCCACAAAATCTTCGTCGCGATAATTGATCGCGCGTTCTGCACCCAAGCCGGTACAGGCCTGACATTTATCATCACTACCTGCGGTCACAAAAACCCGCGCGCCAAAGGCATTGGCTAGTTGGATCGCAGTTGTTCCAATTCCAGATGACCCACCGTGTATCAAAATACGTTCGCCCGCCTGCAATCTACCGCGCATAAACACATTGGACCAAACGGTGAAAAATGTTTCAGGAAGGCAGGCCGCTTGTTTCATTGAAAGCCCTGTTGGAACTGGCAAACAATGCGCTGCGGGTGTCGCAACATATTCCGCATATCCACCCCCCGGAAGCAGGGCACAGACACGATCCCCAACAACCAAGTCGGCCACGTTTTCGCCAACCTCAACCACAGTTCCAGATGCCTCAAGCCCCGGAAGATCACTGGCACCTGCAGGCGGATTATAAAGACCAGCACGCTGCAAGGCGTCAGGGCGATTAACGCCCGCATAGGCAACTTGAATAATGACTTGATCCGCATTTGGAACGGGCCGTGGGCGCGTACAAGATTGCAGCACCTCTGGTCCACCGGGGGCGGTGATTTCAATTGCGTTCATTGTTGTCATTGGTTCTCTTTCGATGTTGGGTTTATGTACCCTGGCAAATCCGATTGCACCTCGGGCGCGGTAAGCCTGTGTAAAATGGCGCGCGGTCCTGAGAGAATTTTCATCAGACTGGGGGATTTCCGAATTTGACCTTTTACTTTTTCAAACTGCATCACGTTATCAATGCGGCGATCCAAAAATTCTTGGGTCGCGCTATCACCATCTGATGTGTCACCCAGCCAATAAAGCACGGTTGATCCATAAACCCCGCTGAGAGTTGCGCGTTTACTGTACCAATTATAATCCCGCGATGGGTCGCCCAGCGCTGACCAAATCGCATCACAGGTTCCCCAAATCAATTTCGCCCCCAGGGCCGCATTTTGCGGTAATGCAAATAATGTCGTTGCGCGGCGCACAGATTCTTTGTCCCTTGCGAATTGCAAGCGAAGTATCACAGCCGTGGCGATTTTATCGCGAAAGCGCAGCGCGGACAGATCCATGTCAGCGAGTGCGGCGACCATATCACGATCACCTTTTTTATGGGCTTCGACTGCCAAATCACGCCCACCCTGAGGCAGAAATAAACGCGCAAATGATTCGTCAATATCGGCATCCCGACACGCCGCAGCAAAGGTTTCATCCCCCCATCCATCAAATGGAACGTGCATTTCGGCAGCTTCCAATAGCTTTTCAACAAGTTCAGCTTGTTCCACGGGCGCTCCTTTTTGGTTCTATCTAGACAATAGGAGATCGGATTGCTATAGCAAGGCCTCCTGCAACTATTGCAAACTCAAACTTAGAAAGGTGGTGAAAACCACATGCAGGTTAGCGTTCGCGACAATAACGTCGAACAGGCACTTCGTGCCTTGAAAAAGAAGCTACAGCGTGAAGGTGTTTTCCGCGAAATGAAGCTTAAGCAACATTTCGAGAAACCCTCAGTTAAGAAAGCACGCGAGAAAGCAGAAGCGATCCGCCGTGCCCGTAAACTGGCGCGCAAAAAAGCACAGCGTGAAGGTATGATGTAAGTCATCCGCCAAACTGGCCAAAATTTAACCCCTGATCCGTTATGGATCTGGGGTTTTTTTGTTGAAACCTCAAATTATCGCTTAATAGACCTTCGGAACATACAATTCGTCTGGAAGAACGCGGCGTTCGTAATCTGGATTAAACACACGTTCTGGCAGATCGACCTTTTCATGTTCGACCTCTTGATACGGTATTTTCGAAAGTATGTGTTCAATGCAATTCAAACGTTCGCGTTTTTTATCGTTGCCTTCAACGATATACCATGGCGCTTCTGGGATATTGGTTTTAGCAAACATATCCTCTTTGGCGCGGGTGTAATCCTCCCAACGGATGCGACTTTCCAAATCCATCGCAGACAGTTTCCATTGTTTCATCGGATCATGGATACGCATCAAAAACCGAAGCTGTTGTTCTTCGTCCGTGATCGAAAACCAATATTTCAAGACAATAATACCTGAACGCACCAGCATACGTTCAAATTCAGGGACATCGTGAAAAAACTGATCAACCTCGGCGTCACTGGCAAATCCCATAACGCGTTCCACGCCCGCACGATTATACCAAGAGCGGTCAAACAAAACAATTTCACCACCTGCAGGCAGATGTGGAACAAAACGTTGGAAATACCATTGGCTTTGCTCGCGCTCGGTCGGGGCGGGCAATGCAACAACACGGGCGACACGTGGGTTCATGCGTTGGGTGATACGTTTAATCACCCCGCCTTTCCCCGCGCTATCGCGGCCTTCGCAGATGATCAAAACTTTGGATTTCGTGTGTTCTACCCAGTCCTGAAGTTTCACAAGCTCGGACTGTAGGCGCAACAAGTTCGAATAATAGGTGCGCCGATCCAACATATCGGGATGCTTATCTTTGTAAATTTTGCGCAGTTCATCTGTCAGAATAGGTTGATTAAATTCAGCCTCAAACAGATCATCCAGCGTCTCTTCGAGTTCCGCTTCGATCCATGATCTTTGAAATTCTTCTTCCGACATTTTATCCGACTCCGACAAATTTTACTCCCTATCTCCGTTTTGTTACGTTTTTATGAATGTTTCGGTGGATGGTCTTTATATGCAGTTAATCCACAAAATGACAACTAAATGGGCAGGGCCGTGGTTTTGAACACCGTGCGCAATGCAAAGGATGACTGCATCTGTGCGACGCCTGGCAGGCGCGCCAAATGTTGCCGATGGATGCGCGCAAAATCATCTGTGTTTTCGGCCACAACCTTTAACAAATAATCCGCGCTGCCAGCCATTAAATGACATTCCAACACATCGGGAATACGCGACACTGCTTTTTCAAAAGCTTCTAGCACCTCATCCGCCTGAGCAGACAGCGAGATTTCCACAAAGACAGTCGTTGGAAATCCGGATTTGCGCGCATCCAACAGGGCGACATAATCCTTGATCACGCCTTCAGCCTCAAGCCGTTGGACGCGACGATGACAGGCAGATGCAGATAAATTCGCGGCCTCAGCCAGTTCAACGTTAGAAATTTTTCCACGCCGCTGTAACTGATTCAGTATTCGTTGATCTGTAGCGTCTATTTTCATATTTTCGAATATTTTCCCGATTATTAGACGTAATTGGAAGAAATTTCTGTTTTCATACTTTTTTTCGACGATAATTTCAAACCTATTTCGTTTCAAACACGCAATTATGCACCAAATCCAACAATAGGAGCGTGACATGCTAATCGGATGCCCAAAAGAGATTAAACCACAAGAGTTCCGTATCGGCCTGATGCCAAGCGCAGTGTTCGAACTGACAGAGCGTGGCCATCAAGTTGTGATGGAGACCAATGCAGGAACAGGCGCAGGTTTCAGTGACGAAGATTACACTGCCGTAGGCGCAGAAATCGTAGCCACTGCGAAAGAAGTTTTTGAACGCGCAGACATGATTGTTAAAGTGAAAGAACCACAATCAGGTGAACGTGCCATGTTGCGCGAAGGTCAATTGTTGTTCACATATCTGCACCTTGCACCAGACCCCGATCAAACACAGGACCTGTTGAACAGCGGCTGCACTGCAATCGCATATGAAACAGTTACAGATAACAACGGTGGCCTTCCCCTATTGGCCCCAATGTCAGAGGTTGCAGGGCGTCTTGCACCGCAGGTTGGTTCGTGGACACTGCAAAAGGCAAATGGTGGCCGCGGCGTCCTACTGGGTGGTGTTGCTGGCGTTAGCCCATCGCGCGTGTTGGTTATTGGCGGCGGCGTTGTTGGCACACAGGCGGCCAAGGTTGCAGCGGGCATGGGCGCGGATGTGACCGTTTTGGATCCCTCCGTTAATCGTTTGCGTTATTTGGACGATGTTTTTGGCGGAACCTTCAAAAATACCTATGCGACTAAGGCGATCACAGCTGAACTGGCCGCGCAGGCGGATTTGATCATCGGTGCGGTTTTGGTACCTGGTGCGGCCGCGCCAAAATTGATCACACGCGCACAGCTATCTGATTTGAAACCAGGTGCGGCGTTGGTGGATGTTGCGATTGACCAAGGTGGGTGTTTTGAAACATCGCGCGCCACAACACACCAAGATCCAATTTACGAGGTAGACGGCATCATGCACTACTGCGTGGCGAACATGCCAGGTGCGGTTGCGCGCACATCTACACAGGCACTGGGCAACGCGACATTGCCATTCGTCATCGCATTGGCCGATAAAGGATGGCGTCAGGCATGCGCAGATGACGTGCATCTGTTGAATGGTTTGAACGTGCATGCAGGACAACTGACATACGCCGCCGTGGGCGAAGCATTGGGGATCGCATCAATCGATCCACAGTCTGTTCTTAGCTAAAAAAAGACCCCCTCGGTTGTGGCCGAGGGGGCAAGTTCTCTCTCAACTGAATCTTATTTTATTTCTTGAGTGAGTCCCGAATTTCCAAAAGCACCTCTAATTCTGTCGGCCCTTTGGGTTCTTCTGGCGCTGGCGCTGCTTCCTCTTCTCTGGCGGCGGCTTCTCTTACCTTGTTCACGTAACGCACCAACATAAACACAACAAAGGCGATGATCAGGAAATTGATCACAGCCGTAATAAAGGCGCCATATGCAAAAACGGCCGCGCCTGTATCCTCCGCCTCGGTCAGTGAGGCATAGGTTCCCTCACCGCTTAGAAC
>OCRG01000058.1_pt1 | contig 16486 bp, 12 predicted proteins | sample 1535071 | NCBI WGS metagenome assembly OCRG01 (sample SAMEA3275605, study PRJEB22092) | marine metagenome | biome: ENVO:00000447; feature: ENVO:00002042; material: seawater | collected 2014-06-22T16:30:00+00 | depth 0 m
ATGAATATCACGCCTTACTTCGAGGCGATGTACAATACTTATGAAGTGAACCAGAACAGCGGGGAGGGGCAACTCTTCCCAGACGTTCCAGCACTCAATCCGTACAACTTATGCAACCCAGATGCGGAAAATGGTGTTGACTGTGGTTTGGCCTACGATGCCTATCTTACCAATCCAAGCATTGTGCAAAATTTTGCCAACTACTACCTCGAAGCAGCCAACTGCTTTGGTGTTCCAGCACCATTCTGCTCCCCCGCGACCTTTGGTTTATTGACCGGCGGCTATGGCGCAGTGCCGACAGTGCCAATTGTATCCGTCCGAGGGGATCGCAATCTTGTTGACGTAGAAATGGAGCAGGCACGACTCGTGTTCGGTGCCACTGCTGATTTGCCTTTTATGGACATCGGCACACTCAGCAACTGGCGCGGTGATATCTCGATCGCCTACAACCGCTCGGAGGGTGATTCGTCACGTTACGGCGTTCGTGAAGACCGCCTCGAATTAGCTCTGGGCTACTACTCAAGCACCAATACGCCTTGTGAGAACGACACAGGTGCAACGTTAGCATCGGATACCGCAGGTTGTGTTCCGGTCAATATGTATGCACCGTCGCTCTACCCTGTTGGCACTGTGACAGGTGATTTTGCAACACAAGCGGAACGCGATTACCTTTTCGATTCTCGCGACTTCAACACTGTGTACGAGCAGACTTTGCTGAGCTTGGTGCTTGACGGTGACATCTTCGAGATGCCTGGTGGTGAGATGGCTCAGCTTGCGGTTGGTCTTGAATATCGTAACGACGATATCCAGTCTAACCCTGATGCAGTCGCGCGTGATGGTTTATTCTGGGGATTCTTTGCTGATAAAGGCGCCTTTGGTGACGTATCTTTGACCGAAGTATTTGCAGAGGTCCAGCTACCACTCATTGCCGATAAACCGCTTCTCAAAGAGCTCACCGTGAACCTCGCAGGTCGCCTCACTGACCACGAGTACTACGGTGAAAACGACACGGCGTCGGTAAAGGTGGGTTATCGTCCATCTGAGCCATTCCTGATGCGGGCAACATGGGGTACAGCGTTCCGAGCTCCTAACAACCGCGAGCTTTTCCTACTCGGATCCACGGGCTTCACCAACGTCTTTGATCCCTGTTACGTACCAGACTCTGCAATTGGTGGCATCGGGGATGGCGCCGGAGAAGGAGCGTATATCCCTGAGCGCGATCAGCGAGACCCTGAGTTGCTGGCGAACTGCCGAGCAACAGGGGTTGATCCAACCTTGGCTAACAACGGCGGGTTCAACACCTTCAGCACGGAAGTGCAGCAGGGTGGTAGCTTGACACTTGATCCAGAGGAATCGGAGTCTTACTCGTACGGTTTCTCCTATGAGCAGGACTTCAGCAACAAGTTTGATCTTTCGATGGGTATGACTTACTACTCGGTGAAGGTTGAAAATACGGTGATTGAACCATCAACAGGTTTCATCATCTCTGATTGCTTGTATGACGAGGCGGGAACAGGTGCTTCTGTATTCTGTGATCGTATTCAGCGTGATCTTTCAGACCCTACCGATCCTCGCATCCAGTTGATGGATCTTGGCTTCATCAACCGTGACCTCGAGCGTGCGCGCGGTATTGACTATAACCTTACGTTCAGCGACGTCATCGACTTAGGTGTCCCTGTTGACTTCTCGGTCAACCTGACAGCGAACCGCAACCTCGAGCGCTCTCTCACCTTTACCAATCCCGACGGTACGGTCGACTTCGAACGCTATGAGGGTGAATGGGGCTTCTCTGAGTGGCGAGCCCTCGGACAAGTTCGTTTGTCTTGGGATCGCTGGACTATGAACTGGCAAACACGCTACCTTGGCGCGGTTGCTCAGGACGCAGATGCCGTTGATGATTTCTCTGATGCATTTACAGCATCTGACACTTGCCTAGGACCACCCGACGATGAGCTTTGCCGCGACTACGCAGAAACCGGTAGTTACATGGTTCACAACGTGTCGTTGTTCTATCGTGAAGACAACTGGACGCTGGGTATGGGTGTAAGGAACCTCGAAGATAAGGCTCCACCATTGGCTGACCCTACCGAGGTTACCGGCGTTAAGGCTCGCCCAATCGGCGTAGGTTACGACATCTTTGGACGTACATTCTTCGTGAACGCGTCTTACAACTTCGACATTGGCTTCTAAAACGAGGCCCATTCATGCTGAAAGCGCACTTCGGTGCGCTTTTTTTTTGTAAAATCGATTACGATAGAAAACGACAAAAAACAAAGATATTGCAGAAGACCTTCTTACAAGCACCCAAAAATTGCTGGCAATATCAAATTCAAAAGGAGAGTAATCATGTATCGGCAAGGATGTATCGCACTTCTTCTAAGCCTCCTCGTTTCAGAGGTAATAGCCGACCCTTACCCCCTTGACTATTGGGCACGAAGATCAGCCGTAACAGGCGTGTCACTCTCGCCTGATGGCTCAAAGTTCGCACTGACTAGAATTCTCGAGCGTGGTGGAAACCCTATCATCGAGCTCTACGACTCGGATAACTTAGAAGCCGAGCCACTTCGCATCGACTCAAGTCCCATGGAAATCCTACCCGGCATTCGCTGGATTGATGATGATGTGTTCTTGTTCAATGCACGGCAGCAAGTGCGGGATATCATTGAAGGGTTTAACCAAGGGGTTTACGAGTACCAAAACGTCAAGTACGACGCGTCTAAGAAGAACCCAATTGGGCGCATTCGACAGGATTTTTTCAGTGTGGAAGAAGTGCTGCCGAAAAAGAAGAACAAGATTCTTATTTCGATACAGGAAGGTATCCCAGACGGATTGCAGGCGGTGTCTTCGACGATCAGACCGCGCTCGTACTGGGAATATGATGTAAAAACGAACCGCCGAAAGTTGCTTATGCGCGGCAAGATTGCTCTTGGCAATATCCAGTTCGATAGCGACGGCAATGCGACACACGCGTTCGGATATGATGTTCGAACCGATGAATACACCTACCACTGGCGCCCAAAGGGCACCACCGAGTGGCGCGAGATGTACCGCCAGCACGAGGATAGCTTCGAGCAGTTCTATCCTGTTGCCCCCGATCCCGTGGCCGAAAATCACTTTCTGGTCATGGCCCATAATGGATACGACAAAGTAGGCCTATGGTCTTTCGACGCCGAGAACCAAAAATTTTCAGAGGTGCTTTACCGAAGAAACGATGTCGATAGTAGCTTTCCGTTCTCTCACAGTAACCGTCTTTCGAACTCAGACGACATCGCAGGTATCACGTGGTGTAAAGACAAGTGCCATCGGGAGTTTTTCGACGCGCAAGAAGCGGCGCTTTACCGCCAGTTGGAAGAGCTTATTCCTAACGCCGACCAGGTTCGTATCTCTGGGCGGTCACGCGACGGCAATACGCTCGTTGTGACGAACTCGGGTCCGAGAGACCCAGGTACTTACTACCTGATTCGCAAAGGCAAGGTGTCCAAAATCAGCGGTGCTAAGCCGTACCTTGAACACGACCAGCTCGCAAAGGTTGAATACATTACCTACAAGGCCAGGGATGGCGAAGAGATTAACGGCTACGTTACCGTGCCGAACGGAGAGGGCCCCTTCCCGCTGGTGGTGATGCCACACGGTGGTCCATACGTTTCAGAAACCGTTGACCGGTTCGACGAGTGGTCGCAAATGCTCGCTAATAACGGCTACATGGTGCTGCAACCGCAGTATCGCGGCTCGCAAAAGTACGGCTTGGACTTTTATAAATCCGCATTTATCAATGGCTCTGAAGCAGGCCGCGCTATGCAAGATGACAAGGATGATGGTGCCTTATATCTAGTCAAGCAAGGCCTTGCTGACCCCAACCGTATGGCAATGTTCGGCTGGTCATACGGCGGCTACGCAGCGCTTATTGCTGCATCGCGCGAAGACCAAATCTACCAGTGCGTCATTGCGGGTGCTGCGGTAACCGACCCGGATATGCAAATGGATTACTACCGATACCGCATCGAAGGCTCAGCAAAGATCGAGCAGCTCACCACCTGGGATGGCGCCGTTTCGCCGATCAAAGAAGTGGCTAAAATAAACGTGCCCATGCTGATCGTACACGGAGACAATGACCAGCGCGTGCCTCCAGAGCATTTCGATAAGTACATTGCAGAACTTGATCGCGCAGGTATTGACTACCAGAAGCTCATCTTAGAGGGAGCTGACCACTTCTCGAACACGCTGTTTTATCACCACAAAATTGCGCTGTACGAATCTATTCTCGAGTTCTTCGGGAACGATTGCGGTTCGATGAGCGGGGGAGCTTCGCTGGCAAACCGCTAAACAGTACAGTGGCCGCAAGAGACGTGCTCCTCAGAGCTTCTTGATTCGCATAGTGACGCTCAGTAAAGCCCTCATCCGAGGGCTTTTTTGTGTCTTTTAATAATCCCCGAGAAGCCGACACCTCGTTGATAACGGACTTCCTTGAACTGTTGGTTGCTGCCGAGACCAGGCGCTACTGGGCTATATAGCCAAAGGACAATATCGCCTTAAAACAAAACCCGAGTCCGCAACGTGCCTTCAACCGCTGATAGCTGATTAATCAGTGTTTTTGAGTAATCGCTTTCGATATCGATTACCACGTATCCCGTGTCACCCATGGTTTGGAGGTACTGACCGCTGACATTCACCGCGCTGTCACTGAAGACTTGGTTGATGGCACTCATGATGCCTGGAATGTTGCGATGGACATGCAGTAGCCGGTGTTTACCCTCGTGCTCTGGCAAGGCAACCTCTGGGAAATTAACCGCCGAAGTTGTCGTCCCGTTGTCGCTGTAACGCGTGAGTTTCTCGGCAACCTCGACACCAATATTTTCCTGCGCTTCTTGCGTCGAACCACCGATGTGCGGTGTGAGAATACACTGATCGATGCCGCGAAGTGGCGATTCGAACTCGTCGTTATTTGACCGAGGCTCGACAGGAAACACATCGATGGCGGCGCCACCTATGTGATTGCCATGTAGCGCCTCAGCTAAAGCGTCTAGATCGACCACGTTGCCTCTCGATGCGTTTATCAGCATAGCGCCCGAGCGCATCGCTGCAATTTCGCGCCGGCCGATTAGTAGCTCGGTACTGGCATGCTGAGGCACATGCAAACTCACAACGTGGGATGCCTCAAGCAGCGACTGAAGCGTTGCCTTTGGCTGTGCATTTCCAAGTGGCAGTTTGGACTCAACGTCAAAATACACCACTTTCATGCCTAAGCCCTCAGCAATAACGCCGAGCTGCATGCCGATATTACCGTAGCCAATAATGCCCAGTGTTTTACCCCGGCACTCGAAAGAGCCGGTCGCACTCTTCTGCCACTCACCGCGATGCGCGGCAGCACTTCGCTGCGGGACGCCTCGAAGCAGCAAAATAACCTCGGCCATGACAAGCTCAGCAACACTTCTTGTATTCGAGAATGGGGCATTAAACACGGGGACACCGCGGCGCGCGGCAGCGTCAAGATCTACCTGATTGGTCCCAATGCAAAAGCAGCCAATGGCCACCAGGCGCTGCGCCGCATTGAGAACGTCCTCAGAAAGCTGTGTTCGCGAACGAATGCCGACAAAGTGAGCATCCCTTATCTCTTGTTTCAAATCTTCGGTGGGAAGCGCTTTCGGATAAGTTACAACATTGGTATAGCCTGCTTTCGCTAGCGCGTCGATGGCGCTCTGATGAACACCCTCGAGTAAGAGGAACTTAATCTTCGATTTTTGGAGAGACTGCTGTTTCATAACCTACTTCTGAAGGTGAGTGCGCGGGGCGCGGATGATAACATTACGGTCCTTACCGCTATGGAGTTCAATGTGTCTCAGCCGTCAATAGACGTTATTAATGCACTAAAGTCTGTGCTCTCCGAGAATCAGGTCTCAACGGAGGCGTCAATCCTAGAAAGCTACGGGCAAGATTGGACACGTTTTACCCAGCCTGCGCCGCTTGCTGTCGTCTTCCCGCGCACCACCGATGAAGTAGCCGACGTCGTTAAATTTGCGAGGGCGCAGGATGTTGCTCTTGTGCCCTCCGGTGGTCGTACGGGGCTGAGTGGCGGTGCGGTTGCCGCAAACGGCGAGATCGTTGTCTCGCTCGATAAACTGAATACGATTCATCCCGTTAACAACATCGACAGAACTATTCGCGTGGGCGCCGGAGCGATCACTCAGACGATCCAAGAGGCGGCCGACGAGGCAGGACTTTTCTATCCCGTGGATTTTGCGTCGAGCGGCTCGAGTCAAATTGGTGGCAACATTGCCACCAACGCGGGCGGTATCAACGTGATTCGCTACGGCATGACGCGTGAATGGGTGGCAGGTCTTACCGTGGTTACGGGCACGGGAGAGGTCCTGGAGCTTAATCGCGGCCTGATGAAGAACAACACAGGCCTTGATTTTCGGCATCTCTTTATTGGTTCTGAGGGCGTGCTGGGCTTCATCACCGAAGCGACACTAAAACTTTGCTCACCCCCGAAGGATCCCACGGTGTTGGTGCTGGGGCTCGCCGATATGGACGCGATCATGCAGGTCCTACAGCGCATTCAGGCAACAACACCTCTCCTCGCATATGAGTTTTTCTCAGAGCTTGCAGTCTCAAAAGTCGTTGAGCACGCCGGCGTTGCTCGCCCTTTTGAGACTCAAACGCCGTTTTACGCACTCATCGAGTTTGAACGCGATGGCGAGGAGACCGAAACTGTGGTCTTTGAGGCTGTCGAAGCCTGCATGGAAGAAGGCTGGGTATTGGATGCTGTAATGAGTCAAAGCGTTGCCCAAGCTAAGGCGCTATGGAGGCTACGCGAGGACATCTCAGAGACAATCACGCGATGGACACCCTACAAGAATGATATCTCCTCAACTGTCTCAAAAGTCCCCCAACTGTTATCGGCGGTTGATGAGGTAGTGCATGATCACTATCCCGACTGGGAAGTGTGCTGGTACGGACACATTGGTGACGGCAATTTGCACCTCAATATCTTAAAGCCCGACGATCTCGATATCTCGGACTTCAAAGCACGATGCGGTGAAGTGTCAATCGACATCTTCAAAGCGATTCAAGCGCTCGGTGGCAGTGTCTCCGCAGAGCATGGTGTCGGAACCCTCAAAGCACCCTATCTTGAGTACACCCGCACAGAGAGTGAAATCGCCTCAATGCGTGCAATCAAAGCGATTTTCGACCCGGACGGTATTATGAATCCAGGCAAAATATTTACCGCGGACTGATCAGAATTACAGCCATAAGGATGTCCCATGGACGCACAGACCCTAAAACAAATGGTGGCACGCGAGGCTATCGAGAGAGTAATGAACGCGCACGGCAGCGATCTTGTTGTCGGTATTGGGACTGGTAGCACAGCGGAGTGCTTCATTGCGGAATTGCCTCGACTCCGGGACAGGATACGCACAACAGTATCGAGCTCGGAACGATCGTCCCAGCTATTGCGCGAACTCGGTTTTGACGTAAAAGACCTCAACGAGGTCGACCGCGTAGATGTTTATATCGATGGTGCCGATGAGTCGACAGATGAGGGCTTCCTGATTAAAGGCGGCGGTGCGGCGCTAACCCGCGAAAAGATCGCCGCCGCTAAAGCTAAGGAGTTCATTTGCATCGCCGACAACAGCAAAATGGTCTCTCAGCTCGGCGCATTTCCACTGCCCGTCGAGGTGATTCCTATGGCACGCACGCTCGTTCAAGACGCGCTAAACCAACTTGGCGGTGATGCTGTTTGGCGTGAAGGTGTGATTACCGACAACGGCAATATCATCCTCGACATACACGGACTGCAAATTAACAATCCCAAAACGCTCGAGAGCGAGATCAACAACATCACGGGGGTGGTCTGTAATGGGATTTTCGCTCACAGACCTGCGGATGTCTTGCTGATCAGCACACCCGGCGGTGTTGTCCGCATTTTGTGATTGCTTACCAACAATTGACATTGACACATAAGGATATCTTTATATAGTGGTCCCTCGATAAACGGGGGGAATATCCTGTGAGTTCATACACGCTTTTTACGTCCGAATCTGTATCGGAAGGCCATCCCGATAAAGTGGCCGATCAGGTTTCTGACGCGATTCTAGATCTCTACTTGTCCAAAGATGCAAATGCGCGCGTCGCTGTCGAGACGCTGGTTAAGACTGGCATGGCGGTGCTCGCCGGGGAAGTAACCTCGTCAGCGACCATCACGCCCGGCGAAATTGAAAGCACTGTCCGCAATGTTATCTGCAACATTGGCTACGACAGCTCAGATGTCTGTTTTGACGGTAATACCTGCGCAGTGATTAATGCGATTGGCTTGCAATCACCCGATATCGCTATGGGAACACACGAGGCAGATGAGGCCAATCAGGGTGCAGGCGATCAAGGCCTTATGTTTGGCTACGCAGCCAACGAGACCGAGACACTGATGCCGGCTCCCATATTTTATTCGCACCGATTGGTTGAGCGACAAGCTGAACTTCGCCGATCTGGCCAAGCAGACTTCTTACGACCTGACGCAAAAAGCCAGATTTCACTGAGATACGATGACAGCGGAAACCCGCTCGCAGTAGATGCCGTTGTACTCTCGACCCAGCACTCTCCCGACATCGACCAAGCCACGCTACGAGACTTCGTAAAGCGCGAGATCATTGAAGCCGTCCTTCCCTCGGAGTGGCTAACACCCGACACGCAGTACCACATCAACCCAACCGGACAGTTCATCATTGGTGGTCCAATGGGTGATTGCGGCCTCACTGGGCGAAAGATCATCGTTGATACCTACGGTGGTATGGCTCGCCACGGCGGCGGTGCCTTCTCGGGCAAAGACCCTTCTAAGGTCGATCGCTCAGCGGCCTATGCGGGACGCTATGTCGCTAAGAATATTGTCGCAGCGGGACTCGCAAGCCGCTGTGAAATTCAGGTTTCCTACGCAATTGGCGTGGCCGAGCCTACCTCGATCTCGATTGATACCTTTGGAACCGCCAACGTGTCCGAAGCTCGCATCGTAGAGCTCGTAAGAGAGCACTTTGATCTGCGCCCCAAAGGCCTTATCAATATGCTCAACCTCAAGCGACCCATTTACCAACCCACAGCAGCTTACGGCCACTTTGGTCGTGAGCAAGCAGACTTTACTTGGGAACAAACCGATAAAGCCGATGCGCTTCGCGCTGCGGCGGGACTTTAAGTTAACTAGACACCAGGAGCTGTCATGACAACCGCCATCGACTCAGCAACATTTTCAGATTACAAAGTAGCAGACATTACTCTCGCCGAGTGGGGCCGCCGCGAACTCGCTATCGCAGAGACGGAAATGCCCGCGCTTATGACCTTGCGTGAGCGTTACCGTGACGAACAGCCACTGGCCGGTGCCAAGATCCTTGGCTGCATCCATATGACCATCCAAACCGGTGTTCTTATCGAGACTCTGGTCGATCTCGGTGCCGAGGTGCGCTGGTCGAGCTGCAACATTTTCTCTACCCAGGACCACGCAGCAGCGGCCATTGCAGCACGCGGTATTCCTGTCTTTGCCTGGAAGGGCGAAACAGAACCAGAGTATGAGTGGTGTATCGAGCAAACGATCCTACAAGACGGTAAGCCTTGGGACGCCAACATGATTTTGGATGACGGTGGCGATCTCACGTCAATGCTCCACGAAAAATACCCGGAAATGCTAGATCGCATTCACGGTATTACCGAAGAGACGACAACAGGGGTTCACCGCCTTTACGAAATGCTCGAAGAAGGCTCATTAAAAGTACCTGCGATTAATGTGAACGACGCGGTGACCAAGTCAAAGAATGACAACAAATACGGTTGCCGTCACAGCCTAAACGACGCAATCAAGCGCGGGCTCGATCATTTGTTGGCAGGCAAGCGCGCGCTGGTCCTCGGCTACGGCGACGTAGGTAAGGGCTCTGCTCAATCGCTCCGCCAAGAAGGCATGATTGTTCGCGTTACTGAATGCGATCCGATTTGTGCCATGCAGGCCTGTATGGACGGCTATGAAGTCGTATCACCGTTCGTTGACGGCGTAAACGACGGTACTGACGCGTCAATCAACACTGACTTGCTCGGTCAGACGGACCTACTTTGCTCTGCAACCGGCAACGTCGACGTGTGTAACGCAGCCATGCTCCGCGCACTCAAGCCCGGTGCGGTCGTCTGTAACATCGGCCATTTCGATAATGAGATCGACACCGCCTACATGCGTGAAAATTGGGAGTGGGAAGAGGTCAAGCCACAGGTGCACAAGGTGTACCGCAATCGTGAGACTAACGACCATCTTCTGCTGCTTGCTGAAGGCCGCCTAGTCAACCTCGGAAACGCAACAGGCCACCCCTCTCGTATTATGGACGGCTCTTTCGCCAACCAAGTCCTCGCGCAGATCCACGTCTACGCGAAGCGTTTTGCGGACCTTCCTGCAGATGAGAAGGCAGGTGCTATTACAGTTGAAGTCTTGCCGAAGCACCTCGATGAGCAAGTCGCAGCGCTTATGGTTGAGGGTTTTGGCGGTGTGATGACCAAGCTCACTCAACAGCAGGGTGATTACATTGGTGTAGGTGTCGACGGACCTTTCAAAAACGACAGCTACAAGTACTAGATAGGAATCAACTGATACACTGCGCGCTATGCGCAGTTATCGAGTTCATTCACAATCCGACCTCAAAGTGGGGCAGTCGACCGTTCTTGATGAGCGGTCGAGCCACCACCTCGCTCGTGTCCTCAGAGTTAAAGTTGACGATAGCGTTACCGTTTTTAACGGCGACGGCTACAACTACTCATCTCGCGTATCCTCGGTTACCAAAACCCATGTCACGGTGGATCTCTTGGCCAAAGAGGATCCTAAAAATGAATCGCCGCTCTCTACCCATTTGGGTTTAGCCGTTTCAAAGGGTGATCGCTTTGAGTGGGCGATCAAAAAGGCAACCGAGCTCGGCGTCTCTTCTATCTCACCAATTCTAAGTCAACGCGTGGACGTGCGACTGGCGCCCGAGCGCTGGAAAAAGAAGCAGGACCACTGGCAGCAAATCGTGATCAGTGCCTGCGAGCAGAGTGGGCGGGCCGTGGTTCCTGAGGTATTTCCGCCACAGCCGCTTGGAGGCTGGGTTGAAGCCGTTGAGGTGGAGCACAAAATCTGCCTGCACCCTGGCTTGAGCGGTGCACTTCGAGAGACACCGCCCAGCAGCGTTGCACTTCTCATTGGACCCGAGGGCGGGTTGAGCGATGACGAAGTCGCTCTGGCCTCTGACAAGGGGTTTCTTGGCATTAATCTGGGGCCTAGGATCTTACGCACAGAAACCGCTCCGCTTGTCGCCTTGTCTGTCATTGGCACGCAATGGGGTGACTTAAGAGCGATATAAACGCTTGAACACACTGTGACGGACACTCACACTTAGCCCTGTTAAGTAAGCGGTGAGCACGGAACTATGGGACTGCGTATTGGGGTGCTAATGGACCCCATCTCTGGCATCAACACAAAAAAAGATACGACCTTGGGTCTGCTCCGTGCAGCGGCAAAAGCAGGGCATGAGCTCGTTTATCTCGAACAACAAGACCTCTTCATAAAAGCAGGTGAGACGTTCGCTAACCTTAAGGCACTCGAGGTTTTCGACAGCGACGAGCGCTGGTATTCACTGGGTGATACCTACACGGCATCGCTGTCATCGCTAGACGTGGTCCTGATGCGCAAAGACCCGCCCTTTGACATGGAATTTTTCTACACCACACAGTTGCTTGAGGACGCTGAGCGGAGAGGAACCCTCATTGTTAATCGCTGCGAGAGCTTGAGAAACTGTAATGAGAAATTGTTTGCCACCCAGTTCCCCCAGTGCTGCCCCCCGCTTCTCGTATCCCGCGACCAGAATGCGCTTAAGCAATTTCACAGTGAATACGGTGACGTCATCTACAAGCCGCTTGATGGGATGGGTGGTCAATCTATCTTCAGAGTGAGCGAGAACGACCCCAATCTGAACGTTATTCTTGAGACGCTGACGCGAAATGGTCGCGAGACCATTATGGCGCAACGTTATCTCCCCGAAATTAAGGCCGGTGATAAACGCATCCTTATGGTGAACGGAGAGCCGGTGCCCTTTTGCTTGGCGCGGCTACCCATGGCGGGCGAGAATCGAGGCAATCTAGCGGCGGGCGGCTCAGGCGTTGTACAGCCACTATCAGAGCGAGATAAATGGATCGCCGCGCAGGTTGGCCCAACATTACGCGAAAAAGGCCTTTTATTTGTGGGTCTTGACGTCATTGGCGACTACCTCACCGAAATCAATGTCACAAGTCCAACCTGTATGCGAGAAATTGATCGCGCCGAAAATACCCAAATTGCGGAAACAGTCATTTCGGGTATTGAAATGGCGTTGGTGGAGCACCGTGCAGGCTGAATACGATATATCGGGTGGCATGCCGGCAGCGACGGGCGTATCCGTTGCCATACATATTATTGTCGTCCTGCTGATATCGAGCTCTATTGCCTCTTCAGTGAATACCTACCGCTCCAATGCGGTCACAGTTGTGCTGACACCCAGCAAGCAGGCACCGACTGAAGCCTCTCATTTGGCGAGTCAAAATCAGATCGCGAGTATGAGCGAGGTGCAAACACCGTTGAGCGAGCAATCCACAACGACGCAATTGGCAATCATGCAAGCACTTGCAGCTGAGACAACTGATCCTAGCGATCTAGCGGCGGAGGTTGAAAAGCTGCAGAGCGAGCTCACTCAAATGCAGGAAACAAAAACGCAGAATACGCGCCTTGGCAGCGTCGCTGCGCGAAGGGCTCTTGATGCCGATTATCTCCAGCGCTGGGTGAATCGCGTCGAAAAATTCGGCAACGCTGCACTTGCTAATGTTGGTAGCGCGAGGGGGGATGTCCGCTTACTCGTCGTGGTCGATAAATTGGGTATTCTCTTGGACGTCACAGTGCTCGAGTCTTCAGGCTTCCCACACTTGGATCGAGCTGCGGTAAAAACGGTGCAAGATGCCGCTCCTTATCCTGCATTTCCTCCCGCATTGAGTGCACAAGTCGATAAACTAGAGATTGTCAGAACCTGGCAGTTCAGGCCATAAACGTAAAGTCCGATATAGGTAACTTGGGTAGAGGCAGAGTCGTAAATGCTCTAAGAGAGAGGACATGAAGGTGGACTGAGACAGTTACGCCGTCACAACGATTGAAGCACCAGACACCCTATACTCAAGGCCATAAAAAATATTTTCCAATGCAACTAACGCCATGAAAGTACAGCGCACAACCGACAGCTTAAGAGGCCATTTCCTCATTGCGACGCCTGCGATTGAGTCGGGCTTTTTTAAGCAGACGGTGACGTATATTTGTGAGCATGGCGAAACCGGGGCCATGGGGATCGTCATCAACAAAGCCCTAGACCTTCAGCTTGCCGATATTTTTGAACATCTCAACATTCAGCCGCTACTTAGCCACGATGAAGTCCCCGTGATGGCGGGCGGACCGGTGAAAGTCGATCGTGGCTTTGTGTTGCACTCTCCCGATAAAACCTTTGACGCTACATTAAAGGTCAACGCCGATGTCTGGCTGACCACATCAAAAGATGTGCTTGCCGATATCGCAGCAGGGTCAGGGCCCGAAAAACATTTAGTCGCCCTTGGATATGCAGGATGGTCTGCGGGGCAGCTCGAGCAAGAAATTGCAGAGAACAGCTGGCTCACTGTGTCGGCAGACGAAAAGGTACTATTTGAGACCGCTATCAAACAAAAGTTTGAAGCCGCTGGTACTCTCTTGGGCATCGATATCCGGCTACTTACACAGCACGCAGGTCATAGCTAAATGACAAGCGTGCTGTCTTATCTTTGCTTTGATTACGGCCTAAAAAACATCGGCGTGGCACTGGGCAACACCTTAACAAAAGAAGCGAGACCGATTGCTATTCTGGGAGCGGTCAACGGAAAACCTCGCTGGGACGAGATTGAAGCCCTAGTCAAAGAATGGCAGCCAACGGAGATCATTGTCGGCAGCCCCATTGACGAAGACGGGAAACCGACCGAGCTCTCGGCCAAGGCAGCAAAATTTGCCCGCCAAATAGAGGGCAGGCTGGGCCTTAGGGTGAAGCTTCACGACGAACGGTTTAGCTCTAAAGAGGCTAAATTACGGGCGAAGGAGTCAGGTCACAGGGGTGACTTTGTGAAACAGCCCATCGACGACTTAGCCGCCGCCGTTATTCTCGAGAGCTGGTTAAACTGCGATCACTTTTGATCCTGCCACCATTTATCAACATGGGTCCCAGTGGGCGTCTCAACATCAAACGTCTGGCGCCCGCTCGCGTGGCTACCCGATGAATCGAGCTTGATAGCCAGTCTTACGTCATTTTCAGATTCGGCGGCTCTCAACGCCTGCTCAGCCGTGATTACTCCTCGCTTGAATAAGGCCAGCACAGCCTGATCAAAGGTTTGCATCCCATACTCAGAGGATCTAGCAACAAGGTCGGTAATTTTTTCTAAACTGCCGGAGCGAATATGCTCCTGCATTAAACGCGTACACAACATGAGTTCAACAGCGACAACCCGACCGCTACCATCGAGCTTTGGGAGAAGCTGCTGTGCCACAATAGCGCGCAGATTGATCGAGAGATCCATCCACAATCGACGAACATACTCCTCCGGAAAGAAGCTTTGAACGCGTTCAAGCGCCTGCTTTGACCCGCCGGCGTGGAGGGTACACAAACACAAGTGGCCGGTCTCGGCGTAAGACAATGCAATTCGCATTGTTTCCGCATCACGGACCTCACCAATCATGACTACATTGGGGGCCTGGCGAAGTGCCATTTTCAGGGCCACCTCAAAGGACTCGGTATCAACACCCACCTCGCGCTGACTGATGATTGACTGCTTGTGACTATGCACAAACTCGATCGGATCTTCGACAGTGATGATGTGATCTCGTCGATTCTCGTTTCGATAATCAACCATAGCAGCAAGCGTTGATGACTTACCGGTGCCCGTTGCACCAACAATCATGACCAAGCCCTGCTTGAGCAGACTCAAGTCCTTAAGCTGCGACGGAAGGCCGAGCTGCTCAAAGGTCGGAATATCGTGGTAAATTCGGCGAATGACGAGCGCCGGCTGCTCACGCTGAACATAAGCACTCGCGCGAAAGCGCCCAAGACCGGGATGTTCAATGGCGTAGTTAGCGTCTCGATGAGTAGCGTAATCTTCAAATTGCTTAGCCGTCATACTCGCTTGAATCAGTGCTCTGACATCGTCAGCAGACAAGGTATCCGTGCCCTCGGCCAGGAGATCACCGTTAACCTTGAAAATGGGCGCGGACCCTACTGAGGCAAAGCCATCGGAGGCCCCTTTCTCCACGACCAACTTAAGAAATTTTGTTAACTCCACCGTAACGGCCTCACACAATATTATCCGGCTGACGCGCTTTACTTCGCGCCACAGCCACATCGATAAGCCGCTTATCCACTAACTGCTGCAAGCTCTGATCCATGGTCTGCATACCCACCGATTGACCCGTTTGAATCGCGGAGTACATCTGCGCCACCTTATCTTCTCTGATCAAGTTGCGAACAGCAGGGGTGCCTCTGAGGATTTCAAGCGCAGCAACCCTACCACCCCCATTTCGCTTTAGTAGCGTTTGCGATACGACCGCCATCAGCGATTCAGACAACATTGAACGCACCATCCCCTTTTCCTCAGCCGGAAATACGTCAATGATGCGATCGATGGTTTTTGCGGCAGACGTTGTATGCAATGTCCCGAACACTAAATGCCCCGTCTCCGCTGCGGTCAAGGCAAGTCGTATCGTCTCAAGATCGCGCATCTCGCCCACCATAATAATGTCTGGATCTTCTCGCAGGGCGGAGCGCAGTGCTGTGGTAAAACTGTTGGTGTCGCGATTGACTTCGCGCTGATTCACTAAGCATTTTTTACTTTCATGAAGAAATTCGATCGGATCTTCAATGGTGAGGATATGGTCGAATCGCTTCTCATTAATAAAATCAACCATGCCGGCAAGCGTTGTCGACTTGCCCGATCCAGTGGGGCCTGTCACCAACACAAGACCCCGCGGCATCATCGCAAACTCCTTCAGGACGTCGGGCATACCGAGATCCTCTAACGAAAGGATGGTCGAGGGAATGGTTCGGAACACCGCGCCTGCACCACGGTTCTGATTAAAGGCATTGACTCTGAAGCGCGCGATCCCCGGTACTTCAAAAGAGAAGTCGGTTTCTAGTTGGTCTTCGTAATCCCTGCGCTGCTGATCGTTCATGATGTCGTAGATCAAACTTTGCACCTGCGCATGATCCATGGGCGGCACGTTGATTCTACGAATGTCGCCGTCGACACGAATCATCGGTGGCAGCCCGGCAGAGAGATGGAGGTCTGACGCGTTCTGCTGCGCGGTAAATGCCAACAATTCGGTAATGTCCATTAAACCCACCCTCTTCACAAGTGCCTGTATAAGTACCGGATCAACGCTATCGCGCGTACCATACCAGTATGA